>WNGB01000723.1_pt1 | contig 73300 bp, 78 predicted proteins | sample 5400681 | NCBI WGS metagenome assembly WNGB01 (sample SAMN13153367, study PRJNA577476) | soil metagenome | isolation source: 115 cm soil or saprolite under grassland replicate 2 | place: USA:California | collected 2016-06-15 | reverse complement strand
GCCCGCCCCCGGCGGCCCAGCCCCACCTCCCGCCAGCAGTCGTCGCACGCCAGGAGGTGGGCCTCGAACCGCTCGCGCTGGCGCCGGCGCAGCTCGCCGGCCAGGTAGGCCGCGGCCATCCGCTCCGGATCATGGCGCATGGCGGCGCTCCTCCTGCTGCACCAGCCGGGCGAGCGCCTTGCGCCCACGGTGGACCCTGGCCAGCACGGTGCCACGCGGGCTGCCGGTCATCTTGGCCACCTCGGCCGCGGTGAACCCGCCGACGTCCATCAGCGTGACCGCGACCCGCTGCTCGGTGGGCAGGGCCCACAGCGCCCGCTCCAGCTGGGCGCGCCGCACACGGTCGATCGCCTCAAGCTCCACGTCCGCCGCGTCAGCAGCCTCCCAGCCCTTCTCCGGGATGGGCTCCTCGCGCCTGGACCGGCCGCGGCGGACCCAGTCGCGCCCGACGTTCAGGCAGATGGTGGCCAGCCACGGCTCCACCCGGCGCGGCAGCCGCCCGGACGTCCAGGCCTGCCAGGCGCGCAGGTAGGTCTCCTGCACCAGGTCCTCGGCGTCGGCCCGCTGCGGGACGAACCGGCGGGCCAGGCTGTGCACCAGGTCCAGGGCGGGCAGGGTCGCGCGCAGGAACTCGTCGTCGGCCGCCATCGGTTACCTCCCACGTCCTTGGACGGACCGGGGCCGCCCATGATTGCACCGGCCGGCCGGACCCCCGCTGATGGCACCCTGATGGTGGCTGGGGTCGCGCGTGCGCGAAAGGAGGCTGGATCGGGCCACACCGGACGGAGAGCACCGGCCCCAGGACCGGGACAGGGCCGGCGCGCCGAGGCGGGGTCAGGTGACCCGCTGGATGGTGAAGCGGGCGGCCGGGTCCTGCCAGTCGTACAGGGCCGGGTCCAGCTCGCCGACGCCGGTGATGCCCTGGTGGGGGCGGATCAGCTGGCCCTCGGGGTCGCGGACGAACGGGTGGTTGCAGCAGGGGCCAGGGATGAACCCGACAAGCTCGTTGTTGGCCTCGCTGCCGGCGTCATAGGCCATCCGCTCCAGGGTCGCGCCATGGCCGCGCAGCCGCAGCGCGTCCAGCCCGGTGAACGCGTCGTTGGTGTTGACCAGCATGGTCACCACCGACAGCCGGTCGAAGCGGCCGCTGGTGCGGACCATGAAGGTGCGTGACTGGCCCGACGGGATGGGGCCGCCGGCGCCGGTGAACACCGTGCGGACACCCGGCAGCTGCGGCAGGGCGGACTCGAGGACGCTGTTGTCGGCGTCCTCGGCGATCGCGGCCACGCCGTGGCTGGCGAGCTCGCCGACCCGCCAGACGTGGGCCTTGTTGCTGTGGAGGACGAACAGCGGCGGCGACAGCGGCTGGGAGCCGGGCGCCCCCGGGCCGGGTGGGGTGAGGTTGGTGACGGTGACCTTCCAGGTGGTGCTGCCGCCGGCCGATGCCGGCGCGGCCAGCGCGACCGTCGCCAGCGCAGCCGCCGCGGTCAGGCCGAGCACCCGTAGTCGCCGCATCGACGCCTCCTTCGATCAGGGGGAATGGCGCGATGAGGCTAGTTGGCCGGCCTTACCCCCGGCCGACGCCGTCCTTACAAGGTGGTGACGGAGTCGACCTGACCCCAGCCACTCGAGCGGCTGTGCTCAAAGGCGGCTCATGCGGATCTTGCGGGTCACCAGGACCGGGCCTCCTGGACCATACGTTTCCCGCTTGGTGGTCGCGCTCATGAACTGCCAACTTCCCGTTCATCACCTGCACAGCGCAACCGCCACGCACGGCAGCTGTGGATGGCCGCGGGTGCGCGACGGGCAGACGGTCACCTGCACCGCGCCCTCGCGCAACAGGGACCACGACCAAGCGGCTCCTGGAGCTGGTCGAACAGGCCAACCCGACCGGCGAGGTCGTGGTGATCGCCGACAACCTCTCCAGCTACAGCAGCTTCACCACGCGGCTGTGGCTGGCCCGCCATCCGCACATCCGGCAGGTCTTCATCCCGGTCGGGCGTGCTGGCTCAACCTCCAGGAGGGCTGGTGGCGGCTGTACCGCCGGGGCGTGATTGTGCAATCACGGCCGGCGCCAGCGCGTCACACTATGGTGGAGGAGGCCACGACCCGCTGGACTGGGCAGCACGCCACCCGCTGGACACGCCACCCGCTGGACTGGAGCAGCACGCGACCATGACGTCGTACCGGGGCTTCACCGACCGCCGGCTCGCCCGGCCCGTGGTCGCGTTCCTCTTGCTGGTCGCGGTCGTGGTGGTGGTGGCCGCAGTGCGCCGCGGGGCCGCCGGATCGGGCGGGCCGCTCGTCCCGGCCGCCGCGGCCGCCGTCGAGCCGCCCGCGCCTGACCTGCCGGGCAGGGAGGTCCACCTGCCCGGCGCTGGCGGCAGCCCCGACGACGGGCCGAACGCCATCCCCCCCATCGACCAGCCCCGGTTCGAGGCGCCAGCGCGCGCCCGGGGCTGGCTCGGCGGGGTGGCAGCGGTCGTGGTGGTGCGGGTGGGCGGCGACGTGCGCGCCTACCCGCTGGCGATTCTGCTGACGAGTCCCTACCCGGCCGTGGGCCGGCCGGGCAGCACCCCGGGCCTGTTCGAGGGCTGGCTGGACGAGCGCCTGCCGGCCAAGACCCGCGTGCTCGCCGCGATCGTCGGCGGGGTCGCGCGGGTGTGGCGCTACGACGACCTGCGCCGGGTCGGCGTGGTCGAGGAGACGGTCGGCGGTCGGCCCGTGCTGGTCGTCTTCCGCCCCGAGGTGACGAGCATCGCCGACTCGAGCGACCTGCGGACCGCGCCCGCCGTCGGCGCGGCCGGGCTGTTCGACCCGGCCGTGGACGACCGGGTCCTCCACCTCACCCCGGCCCTGCGCGACCGAGAGACCGGATCGACCTGGGACGCGACCGGCCTGGCGGTGGCCGGCCCGCTGCGCGGGCGGCGGCTGGCCCCACTGCCCCACCTCGACACGTTCTGGTACACATGGGCGGCCATCCACCCCGACACCACGCGCTGGGTCCCCCCGGCCGACCCGGGCCGGGGTCCCGAGGCCTGAGCGGCGCGGCTACAATCCGGGGTCGGCGTCTCCGGGTACCGGGGAGCTGGCCGGCGGCCGGCTCCTTGGCGACCCCCACGGCGTGCTGAAGCTGCTCGTCTCCCTGGACGACCGGCGGCTGCTGGCGTGCACGTGTGCGGCACACGATGCAGCCAAGGATCGACTGGCAGCGCCCGGCGCGCGCGGCATGACCTTCCGGCCCATCGTGCTGGAGGCCGATCCTGGCCGGCGGCTGCGCTGGCGCGGCCACCTGTTGCTTGCTGGCCTGTTCGACGGCGGCATGGTCCCCGGGGATGGGCGGCATGGCCGAGAGCGCCCGCAATGGGCCGCCGACCGGTGAGGCCATCGGCAACATGGCGCCGAGCCGGCGCTTGTCGGCGGTCAGAGCGCGCCGCGGCCCGCCCGCGGTGAGTTCGGGACTCTGCGTCCTGGGCGGGCTGCGCTCAACCCTCGGGGTTGGGGCCGGGGTCGCCCCCCGCTGCGGCGGTCTGGAGCCGGTCGAGGTAGTCGTCCCAGCCGCGGCGGACGGGGACGACGCCGGGCGGTGGCACGTGCTCTTGGGTGAGCCGGACCAGGGTGTGGTCGCCGTCGGGGATGAGGTCGATCTGGACGAGGGTGGAGCCCGGCGGGATCGGGTGGTCGGGGATCTCGAAGCCCCAGGTGAAGACGACCCGGCGGTACGGCTCGACCTCCACGAACTGGCATCGCGTCGTGGTGGACCGAGGACGTCGCCTTCGCCGGCGGCGTCGGCGCGACCATGGCGCTCGGCTTCCCGACCGCACCGAAGCCGTTCGCGCTGCGGGTCGCCGAGGTGGGCCCGGAGCGGGTCCGCTGGGAGTCGGTCGGCGACTTCCCGCCGCACTGGGTCGGCACCCAGATCGTGTGGACGCTGTCGGCCAACCCTGAGGGCGGCACGAAGGTGCACTTCGCGCACGAGGGCTGGGCCGACGACAGCGGCCCGTTCCCGATGTCGGCGTTCACCTGGGCCCACCTGCTGCTCGTGCTCAAGACCTACACCGAGACCGGCCAGGCCGCCCCCCTGTTCCGCAAGGCCTGACTGCTCGACCGGGAAGGGTTGCCGTTCCCGCCCGCGCCGGGGTCCCACATCGGCCCCGCCGAAGGGAAGCAGGGCAGGCTCCAATCGCCGCCAGCGCCGAAGCCCGGCGCCATCCACCGCGCAAGATCACACCGGTCAGGCCCGGACCTGCAGGGACGAGCCGACTACCAGCGCAGGCAAGCCGAAGGATGAACCAAGCGCGACGCACTCAGGTGCCTGAAGCGGCGCATCTCCGACCGCGGCTTCCAGGCCCTCGCCCGACGCCCACCCCGCCTCGCCAGGGGCTGGCCAGCCAAGCTCGACCAACTCGCCGCCGCGCTCGCCGGTCGGCCCAAACCACCTGGGAGGCACGATGCGACAGACCAACCTGGCCAACGAACCGGCCGACTACCTCGCCCGCCGCGATGAGCTCCGACTCGCCGAGATCGAGCTGATGCGCCAGCGCGAACAGGTCGCCGAGCTGCGCCGCCGGCTCCCCGAAGGCGCCACGGTCGAGGACTACGTGTTCCAGGAGGGACCGGCTGACCTGGATGCCGGCGACACGCCGACCCGTCCGGTGCGGCTGAGCGAGCTGTTCAGCGGGCCGGGCCGGTCACTGGTCGTCTACCACCTGATGTACGGGAAGCGGCAGACCAGCCCCTGCCCGATGTGCACCATGTGGATCGACGGGTTCAACGGCGCCGCCCCCCACCTCGGACAGAACGTCGACCTCGCCATCGCCGCCGCCGCCGACCCGCCGGCCCTGCGCGCGCACGCCCGACGCCGAGGCTGGCGCAACCTACGGCTCCTCAGCTGCGGGGACAGCACCTTCAAGTACGACCTCGGCAGCGAGGACGACCAGGGCAACCAGGACTCGGCCATCTCGGTCTTCACCCACGACGGCCAGGACACCCTGCGGCACTTTTACACCACCCACCCGCGGATGGCCGACGACATCGACCAGCGAGGCATCGACCTGCTCAGCCCGGTCTGGAACATCCTCGACCTCACCCCGCAAGGACGTGGCGACTGGTACGCCGAGCTCTCCTACCCCGCCAGGGTTGAAGGTTAGTTGCCTCGGAGCAGAGCACCAGATCCACGAGCCGTGGAGAGGAGGAGCACCAGATTACGAGCCGGATGCTTGGCGTCAACGTCTTCTACAAGCACTCGCGGATCAAGCAGTACCTCAAGGACGGCCGGGCGATGCGGGTCGAGCAGCGAGGTCGGGTTCCACCCGCTGGCGTTGGCGCGCTTTTCCGGTTCTCCTCGGGGTTGTGTGGGTGGATCGTCACCGGGAGTGGTGGTATGTGAAGGGCAGCCCGATGGTCCGCTGCTGGGGGCACGGCCTGCCGTGCCCAACTCGGTCAGGATGGAAGGAATGAGCCCGCTCGATGCCTCGCAGGCAACGCCTGTCTCCTCCGCGGAGGAGCTCGATCGCTGGCTGCGCGACAACGGCGCATCCGAGCCAGAGCGGATCGTCGCGATCTACAAGAAGGCCTCCGGCAAGCAGACCGTGACCTTCGACCAGCTGCTGGAGACGGCACTGTGCCACGGCTGGGTCGACACCCAAACCAAACGCATCGACGACCAGCGCTACGCCATCCGCTTCGTCCCCCGCCGCCCCGGCTCCAACTGGTCGGCCACCAACCGCGAACGAGTGCGGCGCCTCCAGCGCGAGGGTCGCATGACCCCCGCCGGCGAAGCCGTGCTCCCTCCCGACCTGTAGCGACGCACCCCTTGCCCGGCTCGAAGGGAGCGGCGGGGCCGGGGTGAGGGTTCGCCTCAGGCCGTGGGAACCGATCGCCATGCACCGGAGTAAACGGGTTCTCCTCACCTTCCTGTGGGCAGCGTGATCGTCAGTTGGTCCGGGCCATGCAGGACGGCGAGTGCTGGTGATCTGGTCTGCGCCCCGTCCGGCAACCTTCGCCGGTTCAACAGCAGACAGGCACGCTGTCGGTTCGACGTCGCTGCCGCGGACCTCCACCGAGATACAGGTCCTCGAAGGCGCAGGATCGGCGAGCAGGTCGGAGCAGCAGGTTCCATCGTTTGCCAAGCCCCACAAATTCAGTGCTGCTGCCGCTACCGGGACCCAGGACGTGCGGCCGTGTGGGCATCGTGGACTTCGCGCAACAGAGTGATGACGACCATCCTCATCGCCTTGACCCGTCAAGGCTTCACCCGTGATCGCCGGTCAACCCATTCGGCGAAGGTCCTATAGACGAAATGGCATACTGTGCGCTGACCCGGCCACGGGAGGGGGAGGCCGGACGTGACCGAGGTTCAGCCGCGAGGTGGCCCCACCGTCGGCCGGATGCTGCTGGGTTCCCAACTCCGCCGGCTCCGGACCGAGAAGGGCCTCTCGCGCGAGCAGGCCGGCGAGGCGATCCGGGCGTCGGAGTGGAAGATCCACCGGCTGGAGAACGGCCAGGTCGGCTTCAAGGACCGCGACATCGTCGACCTGCTGCGGCTCTACGGGGTCGACGACCCGGGCGAGGTCGCCGCGTTCCTGGTCCTGGCCCGGGAGGCCAACGCGCCCGGCTGGTGGCACCACTACGGCGACCTCCTGCCGCAGTGGTTCCGGGCCTTTGTGGACCTGGAGTCGGCGGCGACGCTGATCCGGACCTACGAGGGCCAGTTCGTCCCCGGCCTGCTGCAGACCGAGGACTATATGCGCGCGGTGATCACTGGTGCGCTCCTGGACAACTCCCCCGAGCAGGTCGAGCGTCGGGTCGCGCTCCGGATGACACGGCAGTCGCTGCTGGGGCGGGCGGATGCTCCCCGGTTGTGGGCGGTGGTGGACGAGGCGGCGCTGCGACGGCCGGTTGGTGGGCGGGAGGTGATGCGCACCCAGCTCGAGCGGCTGATCGAGGCGACGAAGCTGCCAAACGTCACCCTGCAGGTCCTGCCGTTCGGTGCCGGCGCTCACCCGGCCATGGTGGACGCGTTCAGCGTCCTGCGGTTCGCCGACCAGGACCTCCCGGACATCGTCTACCTTGAGCACCTGACCAACGCCCTGTATCTCGACAGGCGCGACGATGTCGACCAGTACCTGCACGTCATGGAGGCGATCTGCGTCCGGAGCGAACGGGCGAACAAGACCGTGGAGATCCTCACCCGGGCGCTCGGAGCGGGTTGAATACGCCAGGCGGACACGCCATGCCCGCAGTGGGCAGCGCGGGCCGGTGGCGCAAGCGGATGCAGCAGTCGATCCGCAAGTCGCGAGACCTGGTGCACCGGGAGCGAAACGGAGGACAACGTGGCGGATAAGGGCTGGACCACAGCGATCAACACCAACGTGGCACACCCTGCCCGAATGTACGACTACTACCTGGGCGGCAAGGACAACTTCCCTGCCGACCGCGAAGCGGCTGAACAAGCGCTTGCCGCCTCGCCGGCAACCCGTCACATGGCTCGGCAGAACCGGGCGTTCCTCCAGCGAGTCGTTCGCTTCCTAGCTCGCGAGGCCGGCATCCGGCAGTTCCTCGACATCGGTACCGGTCTGCCAACCCAGGGCAATGTCCACGAGGTCGCCCAAGCCATCACGCCGGACGTCCGTGTGGTCTACGTGGACAACGACCCAATCGTGATCGCCCACAGCGATGCGCTCCTCGCCGGCCACAGCACGACTTGCCATCCAAGCCGATCTGCGTGAGCCCGATGTCATCCTCGAACACCCCGAGGTGCGAGAGGTCATCGACTTCGACCAGCCGATGGCGGTCCTGCTGGTGGCAGTCCTGCACTTCATTCAGGACGCCGAGAACCCGCTCGGCATCCTGGCGCGGCTTGGGAAGGCCATCGCCCCCGGCAGCTACCTCGCGATCTCCCACGGCACCACCGATCATCCCACCGCCGACCCCAAGGCGGCGGCGGTCGCCGCCAGGGTGGTGCGCGCCTACCAGCGCACCAGCGCGCCGGTGGTGCTGCGCACCCGTGCGCACATCCAGCGGTTCTTCGATGGGTTCGAGCTGGTGGACCCGGGATTGGTCCAGATCCAATGCTGGAGACCGGATGGCCCGATCCCCGACGTGCCGGGCGGGATCTATGGCGGCGTCGGGCGCAAACGCTGAGCCTGTGGGGGCAGAACGGCGCCCTGTCCCGAACGAACGGCGGCCGGCGCACGCCGCAATGATCACAGTGCCGGGCTACGTGGCTCGACGCATCGACCTGACGTACGGCGACACGCTCGGGAATTGGGCCCTGAGCGCCTTGGCCGCCTGGTTGGCCGCGTCGTAGGTGTCGTGGGTGCCGACGCAGACCGCGAAGGGCGCGCCCAACGACGGGAACTGCGTCCTGGTCAGGACGCGCGCGCCCTTGATCCCCTGGGCCTGGAACTGGGCCGCCCTGGCCTGCGCCTCCTGCGAGGACAATGGGCTGGCAAGCACCACCGTGTAGAAGCTGGTCGGCAGCGACGCCGTCGTCCGGGGGGGCGGGGCGTCCGTCGTGGTCGCCGGCGGCTGGTCGGAGCTGGAGGCGGGGAAGCTGATCCCGAGGATCCCCCCGACGATGAGCCCGAAGATCGTGCCCACGACCAGCAGCGCCGGCCCCGGACGGGGCCAGCGGGTCTCGTACATGCAGCGAAGCTACCGCCAAGCGGGCCCGGACTCAAATCCCGGCACCGGGGACCGCAGCCGGAGCCGCCCGCCTCGGCCGGGCTCCGAGAGTTGCCGGGTGGCCGGGGTTGGATGTCGAATGGAAGCTGCGGGCAACGGCGCCTGGACCGGATGCTGCGCGACCCTCGGGAGGGGTCCTCTCCATGACTCGGATCGGTGTGCTCACCGGGGGCGGCGACGTCCCTGGCCTGAACCCCTGCATCAAGACGCTCGTCTACGGCGCGGTCGACCGCGGCTACGAGGTGGTCGGCCTGCGCCGCGGCTGGGCCGGGCTGCTCGACTACGACCTGGACGCCGGCGGGCCGCAGCGGCACTGCGTGCAGCCGCTCTGGAAGAACGACGTGCGCACCATCGACCGCACCGGCGGCACCTTCCTGCACTCCAGCCGGACCAACCCGGGCACGGTCAAGCCCCGCGACGTGCCCGACTTCCTGAAGGGCCAGGGCCAGGGCGAGTCCGAGGGCCCGTTCGACTTCACCCACCACTGCCTGGGCGTGATCGACCGGCTGGGGCTGGACTGGCTGGTGGCGATCGGCGGGGACGACACCCTGTCGTACGCCGAGCGGCTCTCCCGCGAGGGCGTGCGGGTGGTGGCGGTGCCCAAGACCATGGACAACGACGTGTTCGGGACCGACTACTGCATCGGTTTCTCGACCGCGGTCACCCGCAGCGTCCAGTTCATCCACCAGCTGCGGACCTCGACCGGCTCCCATGAGCGCATCGCGGTCATCGAGCTGTTCGGGCGCAACTGCGGGGAGACCTCGTTGCTGTCGGCCTACCTGGCCGGCGTGGACCGGGCGATCATCTCCGAGGTGCCCTTCGACCCCGAGTTGCTCGCCCACTACCTGCTGGAGGACAAGGCGGCCAACCCGTCCAACTACGCCATGGTGACCGTGAGCGAGGGTGCCACGATGCTCGACGGCCAGCTCCACGAGCGCGGCGAGGCCGACGCCTACGGGCACCGCAAGCTCGGCGGCATCGGCTTGGCCACCGGGGACGTGCTCAAGCGGCTGACCGGGCAGGACATCGTCTACCAGCAGGTCGGCTACCTGATGCGCTCGGGCGCGCCCGACGCGCTGGACCTGATGGTGGCGGTCAACTTCGCCAACATGGCCCTCAACCTGATCGACCGGGACGAGGCCGCCAGCATGGTGGCGCTGCAACGGGGCGCCTACACCTCGGTGCCCGTCACCACGATGATGTCAGGGGTCAAGCGGGTCGACGTCGACGCCCTCTACGACGCCAAGGCCTACCGCCCGCTCATCCGTCAGGTCGACGGCAAGCCCATGTTCCTGTACTGAGGCGAACCTGGTGGTCGGCGATGCTGAGCGGCGAGAAGGTCAGGTTGCGAGCAGTCGAGCGGGAGGACCTCGACCTGCTCACCGCGTTCGACAACGACGTCGAGCTGGAGCTGGTCGCCAACGCCTGCGCGAGCAGTGGTATGTCGCCGGCCAGTACGTCGACGTCGTGCTCATGGGCCTGCTGCGCACCGACTGGCAGGCCTCGGGTGAGCCGGCCGGCGCTGGCTGACCTCGCGCTCCGGCCTTGGACGCGTGCTCCCCGACGCTGCCGGCCGCGGTAGGCTCGGGCCACTCCGCGCCGCGGTAGGCTCGGGCCACCTCGCGCAGCGGGCACCGACCGGCCGCCGCGTCGCCGAGCAGACGAAGGAGCCCGCATGTCCGAGCAGCCGTCCTCTGCGACCGACCCGAGGAAGGACCTGAGCGGCGCCGGTGCGCTGGTCACCGGCGGGGCCAGCGGGCTCGGCGCGGCCACCGCCCGTGCCCTGGCCGCCAGGGGCGCCAAGGTGGCCGTGATCGACAGGGATGGCGACCGGGCCGCCGGGCTGGCCGCCGAGCTGGGCGGTGTGGCCCGGTCGTTCGCCGCAGACGTGACCGACGAGGCCCAGCTCCGCGCCGCGGTCGAAGGTGCAGCCGAGGCGTTCGGGGGGCTGCGCGTGGCCGTGCTCTGCGCCGGCATCGGCTGGGCCGAGCGGGTGATCGGGCGCGAGGGCCCGGCGGCCCTGCAGCCGTTCCAGACCGTGATCGGCGTCAACCTGGTCGGCACCTACAACGCGCTGCGGCTGGCCGCCGCCGCGATGGCCGCGAACTCCCCCGACGCCGACGGCCAGCGCGGGGTGGTGGTGATGACCGCGTCGGTGGCAGCCTTCGACGGCCAGATCGGCCAGACCGCCTATGCCGCCTCCAAGGGCGGGGTGGTCGCGCTCACCCTGCCGGCCGCCCGTGACCTGGCCCGGGTCGGCGTGCGGGTCTGCACGATCGCGCCCGGCATCTTCGACACCCCTCTGCTCGCCCAGCTGCCCGAGCAGGTGCGCCAGAGCCTCGGCGCCGGGGTGCCCTTCCCCGCCCGCCTCGGCCAGCCCGCCGAGTACGCCCTGCTCGCCTGCCAGATCGCGGAGAACCCGTATGTGAACGGCGAGGTGGTCAGGCTGGACGGGGCGCTGCGGATGCCGCCCAAGTAACCGGGAACGGTGCGGCGAGAGGCGTGCTGCGATGCTGCCCGCGTGATCGTTCCATCGGGGGGGGCAGAAAGCGCCCCCCCGAACCCCCCCGCTCCCGCTCCGGCCCTGGTCCCCCGGGTGGCTCTTCAGCTCACTGGGTCAGCGCTCGTCGGCCTCTTCGGGTACCAGGCTGCCGACGAAGCGCTCGCGCAGGGTGCGCTTGGAGAACTTGCCGGTCGCGGTCTTCGGGATGTCGTCGACGAACTCGACCCGGTCGGGCAGCCACCACTTGGGGAACTTGCCGGCGATCGAGGCGACCAGCTCCGCCTCGCTGACCTCCCGGCCGGGCTTGCGCACGACCACCGCGAGCGGGCGCTCGGCCCACTTCTCGTCTGGGACCGCGATCACCGCCGCCTCGGCCACGGCCGGGTGCCCCATGAGCGCGTTCTCGAGCTCGACGCTCGAGATCCACTCGCCGCCCGACTTCACCAGGTCCTTGGTGCGGTCCATGAGGTGCAGGTAGCCCTCGCCGTCCAGGGTGGCCACGTCGCCGGTGTGGTACCAGCCGTCGACGAACGTCTGCGCGGAGCGCTCGTCGTCCAGGTACTCGCCGGCGATCCAGGCACCGCGCAGCAGCAGCTCGCCCATGGACTTGCCGTCTGCCGGCACCTGGTTGCCCTCGGCGTCGACGACGCGCTGCTCGAGCCCTGGCACCAGCATCCCCTGCTTGGCCTTGTAGGAGTAGCGGGCCTCGACCGGTAGGTCGGCCAGGCCGGACTTGAGGCGCGAGAAGTGGGTCACCGGGCTCGCCTCGGTCATCCCGTAGGCGTGGATGAACTGCACCCCGTGGCGTTCCTCGTAGGCGCGGATCATCGACACCGGGGCGGCGCTCCCGCCACACATGATCCGCTTGAGCGGGCCGAGGTCGCCGCCTTCCTTCTCGAGCAGCTGCAGCACGCCGAGCCAGACGGTAGGTACGCCAGCCGAGACCGTCACGCCCTCCTCGCGGATGAGCTTCAGGTAGTCGGCCGGGGTCGGGGCCGGGCCGCCGTAGACCTGGGAGGCCCCGAACCAGGTGGCGGCGAACGGCATCCCCCAGGCGTTGACGTGGAACATGGGCACGATCGGCAGCAGCACGTCCCGCTCGCTGATCGCGGCCGTGTCGACCGTGCCGATCATCAGCGTGTGCAGGAACAGCGCCCGGTGGGAGTAGGCCACGCCCTTGGGGTTGCCGGTGGTGGCCGAGGTGTAGCAGATGCCGGCCGTGGTCTCCTCGCCGAGCGCCGGCCAGTCGGTGACCGGGGTGGCCGCCTCGACCAGCGTGTCGTAGTCGTGGACGGAGTGGAACGACAGCTCGGGCCCTGGCCCGTCGGCGGCCACGATCACGTGCTCGACGCTGGACAGCTCGCCGAGCACGGGCGCGAGGGCCGGGAGGAGCGTCGAGTCGACCACCAGGACCTTGTCCCGCGCGTGGTTGACGATGTAGGCGAGCTGGTCGGGCCCGAGGCGGATGTTCAGGGTGTGGTAGCTGCCACCGAGCAGCGCCGCCCCGAAGTACACCTCCAGGTGACGGTCGTGGTTCCAGCAGAAGGTCCCGACCCGGTCGCCGCCGCCCACCCCGAGCTCGCGGAGCGCGCCGGCCACCCTGGCCACCCGGTCGGCCCAGTCGCCGTAGGTGGTGCGGGCGATCCCGCCCCCGGCTCGCCTGCTCACGATCTGCTTCTCCGGGAACAGCGTCCGGGCTCGCTCGTAGATGCTCCGGATGGTGAGCGGGTAGTCCATCATCGGGCCGGACCTCCTCGAGCTCGGCTGCCGGCCGCCGTGCCGGCTTCCCGAGATGCTACGAGGTGATGGGGGTCTGCGGTAGTGGCGGACATCCGGGGCCGCTGGCCCTGGCGTACGGTGGCGTGCCTGGCGGGGGCGCCGTCCGCCCAGGGAGGAGGAAGCGTGCGGCTCTACCTCGTCAGGCACGGCCAGACCGAGTGGTCGCGGGCCCGGCGGCATACCGGCCGGACCGACGTCCCGCTCAACCGGGCCGGCGAGGACGAGGCTCGCGCGCTCGGCGTGCGCCTGGCGGGCGAGCGCTTCGACCGGGTCTTCTCGAGCCCGCTCAGCAGGGCCATGGACACCGCCAGGCTGGCCGGGTTCGACCGGCGGGCGGAGCAGAGCGACGCGCTGCTGGAGTTCGACTACGGCAAGTACGAGGGGCTGACCACCCCGGAGATCCGGGCCGAGCGCCCCGGCTGGGACCTGTTCCGGGACGGCTGCCCGGGCGGGGAGACGGTCGAGGCGGTCGCCGAGCGGGCCCGCCCGCTGCTCGCCTCGTGCACCGACGCGGACGAGGATGTCCTGCTGATCAGCCACGGCCACCTCATCCGCATCCTCGCCGCCAGCTACCTGGGCCTCCCGCTCGATGCCGCGCGCCACTTGTTCCTCGGCACGGCGAGCGTGTCCGTGGTCGGGCGCGAGCACGAGTGGCCGGCCATCCTCCGCTGGAACGACCAGGGCGGCCGGTAGATGGCGGACGTGCTCGACGATCCCTCCCGGGCCGCCGCGGTGGCCGTCGCCCTGGAGCGGGTCGAGCCGGGCATGACGCTGGGGCTCGGCTCCGGCCGCGCCGTGCTCGGACTGGTCGAGGCGGTCGCGGCCAGGTGGCCGGGGCGGCCCCCGCTCCGCGCGGTGGCCGCGTCCTCGGCCACCGAGACCATCGCCAGGGCGGCCGGTCTGGAGGTGCTCGGCCTGGACGACGACGTCACCCTCGACCGCGCCTTCGACGGCGCCGACGAGGTCGGCCCGAGCCTCGGGCTGGTCAAGGGTGGCGGCGGCGCCCTGCTGCGCGAGAAGCTGGTGCTCGCCGCGGCCCGCCGGGTCACCATCCTGGCCGAGGCGCACAAGCGCGTCCGGCGCCTGGGCGAGACCCGGCCGCTCCCCGTCGAGGTGGTCCGGTTCGCCTGGCCGGCGACCAGGCGCCGCCTGCTCGACCTGGTCCCCGAGGCGGTCCGCCGGCTCGGGCCCGGCGGCCTCCCCGTGGTCACCGACGAGGGCCACTACCTGCTCGACTGCAAGGTCCCCGAGGGCGACCCGCGCGCGCTGGCCGCCGCGCTCAAGGCCACCCTCGGCGTGGTCGAGCACGGCCTCTTCCTTGACCACGCCGACGAGGTCCTCCTCGGCCACCCCGACGGCTCCGTCGAGGTCCTCGAGCGCCCACGGGGCGGGCCGACGTGACCTCGGACGAGCCCGTGCGGCGCGCCGCGATCGTGCGGCCGCCCGGCGCGTCGTTCACCCGCGCGCTGTCCGAGCATCCCGACCGGGCCACGATCGACCCGGTCCGGGCCGCCGCGCAGCACGCCGCCTACCGTGAGGCGCTTCGCCGCGCCGGCCTGGACCTGGTGCGGCTCCCCCCCGACGAGGAGCTGCCCGACGCCTGCTTCGTGGACGACTGCGCGGTGGTGGCCGGCGGGGACGCGCTGCTCACCCGGCCGGGAGCGCCGTCACGGGCGGCCGAGCCGGAGCGGCTCGCCGGTGCGCTCACCCGGCTGGTGGTCCGGGTCGAGCGGATGCGCAGCCCTGCCACGTTGGACGGTGGCGACGTCCTCGCGCTCGGGGACACGCTCGTCGTGGGTCGGTCCCTGCGGACCAACCAGGCCGGGGTCGACCAGTTGGCCGTCTTCGCCGCCGCCCGTGGGCTCCGGGCCGCGACCGCCGAGCTCCCCGCTGGCACGCTCCACCTGCAGTCCGGCGTGACCGCGCTCGGCGGCGAGGCGCTCGTGGGCAGCCCGGAGCTGCTCGACCAGCCCGCGTTCCGCTCCGTGGAGACCAGGGTGCCGGTGCCCCCCGAGGAGGCCGCCGCGTGCAACGTCGTCGCGGTCGGCCGGTCGGTGGTGATGGTCGCCGGATGTCCGCGCACCGCCGCCGCCCTGGCCGCCCTGGGCCTCGAGGTCATCGAGGTGGACCTGTCCGAGTTCACCAAAGCCGACGGCGGACCGACCTGCCTGAGCCTTATCGCCTAAGCACCTGCTCAGAAGTCCTGTCCGTAACTTTGACGGGAAGGCCCTGGTCGCTGACCCGGGTTATGGGCAGAACTTCTGGTGACCTGCTTAGTGTGTCCGACGGATGTGGCGGAGGTCTGGCGACGCGCGGTCATCTGCCCATGTGGGCGGAGCGAGCTCCCCCCACGGCCCCCAAGGGCGCCTGTGCCATGGTCGGGCGGATCTATCAGGCGCGGCCTACGTGACGCGGCCGAGCACGACGGCGCCGTTGTGGCCGCCGAGGCCCATCGAGTTCGACATGGCAACGTCGACGCTGGCCTCGCGCGCCTTCAAGGGGACGTAGTCGAGGTCGCAGGCCGGGTCGGGGTCGTCGAGGTTGATGGTGGGCGGGACCACCTGGTCGCGCAGGGCGAGCGCGGCCGCGATCGCCTCCAGGGCGCCGGCGGCGCCGAACAGGTGGCCGGTCATCGACTTGGTCGACGAGATCGCCATGCGGTAGGCGTGCTCGCCGAACGACTGCTTGATGGCCTGGGTCTCGGCCGGGTCGCCGAGCGGGGTGCCGGTGCCGTGGGTGTTCAGGTAGCCGACCTGGTCGGGCCGGACCCCGGCCGCCTCCAGCGCGTCGTCGAACATGCGGATGACGCCACGGCTCTCCGGGTGCGGGGTGGCCACGTGGTAGGCGTCGTTGGAGGCGCCGTAGCCGAGCACCTCGGCGTAGACCTTGGCGCCCCGGGCCCGTGCCCGCGACTCGGACTCGAGCACGACCACGGCGGCGCCCTCGGCGATCACGAAGCCGGAGCGGGCCCGGTCGTAGGGCCGGGAGGCAGCGTGCGGCTCGTCGTTGCGCGCGGCCAGGGCCTGCATCTGGCAGAAGCCGGCCAGCACCAGCGGGGTGATGCACGCCTCGGTGCCGCCGGCCACGAACACGTCCGCCCGGCCGCGCTTGATGAGGTCGGCCGCCTCGCCGATCGCGTGCGACCCGGTCGCGCAGGCCGACACCACCGCGAAGTTGGGCCCGAGGGCGCCCAGCTTGGTCGCGATGTAGCTGGTGGCGGTGTCCACCAGGCAGTTGGGCAGGAACGTCGGCGAGACCCTGCCCGGTCCCTTGTCGCTCAGGACGCGCTGCTGCTCCTCGATAATGCCGATCCCGCCGATGGCCGAGCCGACCACCACGCCGGTCCGCTCGGGGTCGGTGACCTCGAGCCCGGCGTCGGCCACGGCCTCGCCGGTGGCCGCCATCGCGAACAGCACGCTGCGGTCCATGCGCCTGGCGTCCTTGCGGGAGGCAGCCCGCTCGGGGTCGAAGCCGCGCACCTCGCCGGCGATGCGGACCGAGAACGGGGACGGGTCGAACGCGGCGATCGTTTCGATGCCGCTCCGTCCCTCGAGCATCGCCTCCCACGTGGAGGGGGCGTCGAGCCCCAGCGGGTTGACGGTGCCGATGCCGGTGATGAAGACGCGTTCCATGGCTGCGCCAAGGGTAGCAGCGGGACCGTCAGGTCCGGCCGTCGGGACCGTCAGGTCCGGCCGTCGGGACCGTCAGGTCCGGCCGTCGGGACCGTCAGGTCCGGCCGTCGGGACCGTCAGGTCCGGCCGTCGGGACCGTAGCGGTCGGCGGCCTTGGTCATCCTAGAACTCATCGGCTTCCTGTTCGAGCTCTTCGCGGGCGGCGAACACGGCCAGGTCGGGATCGAGGCCGAGCGCCTCTCCCTCCTCGACGACCAGCTCGTCCTCGATGGTGTCGGCCATCTCGTGCGGGTCGAGGTCGTCGGGAAGCTGGTCGGCCAGGTCCTGCAGCTCGGACTCGTCGGGCTCGTCCATGAAGTCGTCGAGCGGGTCGTTGCGCACGGCTGACTCCCTTTCGCTGCTTCGTCGGTCGGGGTGCATACAGATCCTAGGCATATCCGAGGCGGGTGGCGAAGTCTTCGTGCACCGCGCGGGCCTCCCGTTCCGCCTCGACCGCCTCGGGCTCGGGCTCCACCACGCGGCTGGCCTCTGGGCTGGTGACCTTTCCAAGGGCGACCAGGGCAGCGCCGCGCGCCGACGCCTCCGGCTCGTCGGTGATCAGGACTGGCCGGTCGAGCACGTTGGCGATGGTCTGCTGCCACCAGGGCGATGCGACCACGGCACCGCCGGAGGCGACCACCTTGGGCGGCACGGGCAGGACCGCCTCCAGGGCCTCGAGCCCGACGGCGAGGCGGAAGCAGACCGCCTCCAGGGTGGCCGCGACAATCTCGACCGCGGTGCTGACCAGGGACAGGCCGAGGATCGCCCCGGACCCGGTGAGCAGGTCGAGTGGTGCCCGCGCCCCGGCGTGGTAGGGCATGACACAGACGCCCCGGGCGCCGGGCGGGACCGCGGCGAGGGCGGCCTCCATGCTCTCGTCGTCGGGCAGCCGCAGCACCTCCTTGGCCCAGGCCCAGAGGTTGCCGGCGCCGGAGTACGCGGCACCGGTCACCAATCGGTCGGCATCGACCCGGTAGCGCCACAGCGCACGGCGGAGCGCCGCCCTGGGATCGTCGTGGACGGCCCGGATCGCCGCCGAGGTGCCGATGTTGATGTTGGCGTGCTCTGGGGTGACGCATCCGGCGCCCACGTTGGAGGCAGCCCCGTCGCCGGTGACCGGGTGCCAGCGAGCCTCGGCCAGCGCCGGCCAGCGCCGCGCGCCCTCCGGTGCCAGCAGGCCGGTCCAGTCCTGGGGGAGCACCTCCGGCAGGGCCTCCGGCCCGACCCCGGCGAGGTCGAGGGCCTCGTCGTTCCAGGACATCGTCTCGAGGTCGAGGAGCCCGGTGCCCGACGCCATCGAGATCGAGGCGCCGGGCTCGCCGAGGAGCCGGGCGGTGACGTACTCGGAGAGGCCGAGGTAGCGGACCGGGGCTGGGCCGAGGATCCGGGCCAGCCAGGGCACCTTGACGGTCCAGAAGGTGGTGTGGGGCAGCGCCCCGGTCTGTACCAGCAGGTGCTCGGGGTCCACGCGCTCCCGCAGGGAGGGCACCAGCTCGGCGGCGCGCGTGTCGGCCCAGGTCAGGGCGCCGGTGTAGGGCCGCCCGTCACCGTCGGTGGCGATCACCGAGTGCCAGGCTGAGGAGATCGCCACGTCCTGGACGGGGTCGAGGTGGCCACCGCCGGCCAGCTCGTCCAGGCATGCGCCGACGGACTCGACCACCCGGTCGGGGTCCAGCTCGGCCTTGCCGCCGTCGTCGATGGCGAGCTGCGACTTGCGCCGCGCGAGCACGCCTGGCACGGCCTTGCCCTCGGCGTCGAACACCAGCGCCCTGACCGACGAGGTGCCGAGGTCCAGGGCGAGCACCTGTCCCGCAGCCACGTCCACCTCCATGACCGCCGCCCGGTCGGCCGTGTCCCGGGTCTGCGCGAGCCTGGCGGGATTCTTCCCGCCGGCGGTCGCTCCTATCCGGGTGCCGTGGCTTCCCGCCTGCGGCGGCGGTAGCTGCGCGCCTTCATCGCGTTGCCGCAGTCGTCCATGGCGCACCAGCGGCCCGAGCGGTTCTTGGAGTGGTCGTAGTAGGCCCACCGGCACTCGTCGTTGCGGCATGCCTTGAAGCGGGGCCAGGTGCCGTCGGCCATGGAGGTGTGCACGGCGGCGAGGATGCGGCCGATGGCCCCCTCCACGCCGACCGGGTCCGGCTCGAGCGTGGTCCGTCCCTCGGGATCGAAGCGGACCAGCAGGCGGGAGTTCCTCGACGCGCGGTTGAGCGTCTCCACCTGGCCGCCGTCGAGGGGGGCGCCGGCGTTGGCGAGGAGGACCGCGCGCAGCGCCTCCCGCACCTCGACCGCCCGCTGGTGGTCGGCCGCGCCCAGACGCTCGTCCGGGCCGAGCAGCCCACGACCGGCCAGCCAGGCCCGCAGGCGCTCGGGGTCGCCGACCTCGTCGGCGTCGCTCTCGACGTGGTAGGTGTTCACGAACTGCTGCACCAGCGCGAGCGCACCGGGCGCCTGCCTGCTCTCGGCCATTGCGAACCAGGTCCTCCAAACGTGTCCATCACCAGTTTACCCACATGAGCGGTAATCGCACGAGTCATTCTTCCGTAGAACGAGCAGGTAGCCACTAGTAATACGATTTAGATAGTGACTAGACGGTAGACTGGCCGGTGCTGGCGGTGCCGGCCCTGTACTGGGCGGGCAGCCCGACCGCAGGCAGCAGAACCTCGGCCGGGTGGTCGAGGTGGCCCGCCGGGTGGTCGAGGTGGCCCGCCGGGTGGTCGAGGTGGCCCGCCGGGTGGTCGAGGTGGCCCGCCGGGTCGTCACGCCGAGGCCGGGCGGGGCGGTCCGGCCTGATGGCCGGGAGGGAGCCGCTTCCAGGCCAGCCCGGCCAGGACCTCAAGCACGACCCGGTGCGCGTTGTTGACGGTCAGGTCCGCCCAGTCATACGGGGGCGAAACCTCGACCACGTCCATGGCGACCAGGTTCGTCCGCATGGCGATCTCCCGCACGGCGCGCAGCAGGTCGGCCGGGCTCATCCCCCCCGGCTCGGGGGTGCCCGTGCCCGGTGCGAAGCCCGGGTCGAGCACGTCGATGTCGACCGAGAGGTAGAGCGCCTCGGCGCCGTCGAGCGCCTCGGCGATGGCGTCCTGGATCACCGCCTGCGCGCCCCGCTCCCACACCTCCTGCATGAGGTGCCAGCGCATCCCCTGCTCGCCCATCCAGTCGAACACGTCGGCCGGCGGCCAGTACCCTCGCAGCCCCACCTGCACGAAGTTGCGGCCGGGGACGGCACCCGACTCGATCAGGCGGCGCATCGGCGTGCCGTGGCTGGCCAGGTTCCCGTCGATCGAGTCGGCGGTGTCGGCATGCGCGTCGAAGTGCACCACACCGACCTTGCCGAAGCCGTGGTGCTCGGCCACGGCGGTCGCGGCCGGCCAGGTGATGGAGTGGTCGCCGCCGATCACCACGGGCACCACGCCCAGGCTGGCGACCTCGCCGACCCGCTCGTGGATGGCTGCCCGCGACGGCTCCCACATGCCGTGGGAGCAGATGGCATCGCCGTAGTCGACCACAGCGAGATGCTCGAAGATCTCCAGCCCGAGGTCGAGATGAAATTCGCCGGGGTGGTGCGCCTGGGCGCGGAGCGCGCGCGGCCCGAAGCGGGCGCCCGGCCGGTGGGTGGTGGAGCCGTCCCAGGGGGCGCCGACCACCGCCGCGTCCGGCGCCCAGGCGGCGAGCTGCTCCGGCTCGGTCAGCAGCGGGCACCCGGCGAACGTGGCCGGTCCCTGGTAGCTCGCTGACTCGAGCTGCCGCCGCATCCCGGACGGCAGCTCGCGCTTGGACCCGCCCATGCGCATACCTCCTCTCACGGCAACCTATCAGCGTGGCAGTGGTAAGTCCGGCCGATCGCCCTGACCATGTGTATTGGTGCACCTGCGGAACCCCAGCAAGTTGGCACAGGCGCTCTTGGGGGGCCGTGGGGGGAGCGAGCTCCCCCCACATGGACAGAGGCCAGTGGTCAGCCCCGCCGGCGCGACCGAACAAGGGGCGACGGCCGCCGCCAGAGCGAGCTCCCCCCACATGGACAGAGGCCAGTGGTCAGCCCCGCCGGCGCGACCGAACAAGGGGCGACGGCCGCCCTCCCCCCACATGGACAGAGGCCAGTGGTCAGCCCCGCCGGCGCGACCGAACAAGGGGCGACGGCCGCCGCCAGAGCGAGCTCCCCCCACATGGACAGAGGACTCCAAATACTTACACTGCCGGCGACCTCCATCATCCGACAAGAGGTGCGCATGCTGGTGCTGTGGGACATCGACGGGACCCTGGTGTCGGCCGCCGGGGTCGGCAGGGAGGTCTTCGCCGAGGCGTTCCGGGTCGTCATGGGTCGCGACCCCGCCGGCGTCGACGGGCGCATGGTCGCCATGGCCGGACGCACCGACCACGAGATCGCGCTCGAGTTCCTCGCCGTCCACGGCGTCACCGACGGCGAGGCATACCTGCCCGCGTTCACCGACGCGCTCGCCGCGGCCACCGATGCCCGCGCGCAGTGGCTCGCCGAGCACGGCCACGCCCTGCCTGGCGCCGAGGCTGCCCTGGCCGCCCTGAGGCGGGAGCCGGGGGTCGTCCAGTCGTTGCTGACCGGCAACATCGAGCCGAACGCGGTGGTGAAGCTGGCCGCGTTCGGGCTGGACTCCTACGTCGACTTCGAGGTCGGCGGGTACGGGTCGGACGGCCGCCACCGTGCGAGCCTGGTGGAGGTGGCCAGGCGCAAGGCGAGGGCGAAGTACGGCACGGTGTTCGACCCGTCGACCACCGTGCTCGTCGGCGACACCCCGCTCGACGTCGCCGCCGGGCGCCAGGGCGGCTCCCGCGTGGTGGCCGTCGCGACCGGCCCGTTCGACACCGGTGAGCTGCGCGCCGCCGGCGCCGACGCGGTCCTGCCCGACCTGCGCGACACCGCTGCCGTGCTGCGCGCCGTGCTCGGCGGCGCCCGGGGCCCGCGCTGAGCGGCGTGAGGCGCGCGAGGTCCCCAAGTCCCCGGCCGGCAAGATCCTTCGTCGGCTCCTGGTCGCCCGCGAACGCGCCGCCGAGGCTGGGGTCCTGCCTGTTCGGCCTTGAGGACGCGACTCCACTCAGGTCATCAGGCGGTTGGCGACCGCGGCCGACAGGCGGCGCGGCATGAGGCGGTTGCTCCACACCGAGACCGCGTTGAGGCGGCCCGGGACCAGGCTCGGCTTGCCCTTCAGCATCCCGTCGACGCCGATCCGCACCACGTCGCGGCTCTGCATCATCGCCCTTCGCTGATAGCGGGTGGGGGTCTGGCCCGACACTTCGAGGAACGCGGTGGCCGTGACGCCCGGGGAGAGCGCGGTCGCCCGCACCCTGGTGTCCTTGAGCTCGTAGCTGAGCGCCTCGGTGAAGTTCAGCACGAAGCTCTTGGCCGCCGAGTAGCTCGCATACAGCGGCGACGGCTGGTAGGCGCCGATCGAGGCGATGTTCAGCACGAACCCGAAGTCGCGGGCCAGCATGCCGGGCAGGAACAGCTTGGTCAGGTGCACCGGCACGACGACGTCGAGGTGGAGCATGTCCCGCTCCCGCTCCCAGGGGATCTCGGCAAAGCGGCCGTACAGGCCGTAGCCAGCGTTGTTGACCAGCACGTCCACCGGCCGGCCGGCGCGCTCGGTGCGGGCGTGCAGGGTCTCGGGCGCGTCGGGCAGGGTGAGGTCGAGGGGGACGGTTGTCACCTCGACGCCGTGCCGGCCGGCGATCTCGTCGCGGAGGGACTCGAGCAGCTCCTGGCGCCGGGCCACCAGCGTGAGGTGGCTCCCCCGCCCGGCCAGCTCGCGCGCGAAGTCGGCCCCGAGGCCGCCCGACGCGCCGGTGACCAGCGCGTGCCTGCCCCGCAGGATGGTGTCGCTCACGATGTCCTCCTTGCTCGTCCTCGTTGAGGGCCGGGCCATGCTGCGCACATATCCGACTTTGGCGTGCGCCCGCCCGGTCCGGAAGGGGGCCCGGCACCCTGGCGGCCCTCGGCCGCAACCGAATAAGCAGCTGCCATCCGGCCCGGGACGGGGTACAACCGTGCCATGGACATCGAGATCCGGTCGGTCGCGGCCGACGAGATGAAGGCGTACGTGCGCGTGCTGTCGGCCGCGTTCGGCGAGACCTTCCCTGAGGAGCAGCTCGACGATGAGATGAAAACGTTCGAGCTGGACCGCAGCATCGCGGCCTTCGACGCCGGGCGGATCGTCGGCACCGGCGGGGCCTACTCGATGGAGCTGACCCTGCCCGGAACGGCCGCGCGCGCTGCAGGCGGTCTCGCCACGGTGCCGGTCGGCGGCCTGACCGCGATCGCCGTGCTGCCCACCCACCGGCGCCGGGGGATCCTGCGGGCGATGATCATGCGCCACTTCGAGGACGTCGAGTCCCGGGGCGAGCCGGTGTCGGTCCTGTTCGCCTCGGAGTCGGTGATCTACGGGCGCTTCGGCTACGGCGTGGCCACCCTGCAGGCCTGGTACGACATCGACCCGCGCCGGGCCGCCTTCGACCGGGCGCCGGCTCCTGCAGGCCGCACCCGCCTGGTGGAGGGCGAGGAGGCCGCCCGGCTGCTCCCTGAGGTCTACGACCGCCGGCGCCGCCTCCAGGCGGGTGAGCTGAGCCGCAGCCCGGCCCGGTGGGAGGTCGACCTGCGCGACGCCGAGTGGACGCGCCGGCCCAACACGACCGGCCGCTTCGACGTGGTGTACGAGTCGGAGCCCGGCCAGGCAGACGGGTACGCCACCTACCGGGTCGAGTCGCGCTGGGCCAAGGGCCTCACGAAGAGCACCGTCCACGTCGGCGAGCTGGTCGCCCTCACCAAGGAGGCGGCCGCCGGCCTCTACCGGTACTGCCTGGACCTCGACCTGGTCGGCACGGTGCAGCTCGAGCGGCGTCCGGTCGACGAGCCGCTGCGCTGGCTGCTCGCCGACCCCCGCCGGATGCGGATCTCCGAGGTGTCCGACGGGCTCTGGGTGCGCCTGCTCGACCTGCCTGCCGCGCTCGCGGCCCGCCGGTACACCGTGCCTGGCTCGGTCGTGCTCCAGGTCACCGACCGGCTGCGGCCCTCCAACGACGGGCGGTTCCTGCTCGAGGGCGGCCCCGACGGCGCCGACTGCCGTCCCACCGGCCGCGAGCCCGACCTGGTCTGCGACGTCGCCGACCTGGGCGCGGCCTACCTCGGGGGCACGCGGCTGGCGTCGCTGGCCCGCGCCGGTCGGGTGCACGAGCAGGTGCCGGGCGCGCTGGCCCGGGCCGACGCGATGCTCGCCACCGAGCCGGAGCCCTGGTGCACGACCACCTTCTGATCCGCCCCGGCGCGGGGTGACCTTGCCCGGCCGCTTCCACCGCGACCGGGTCACCTGGCTCGCCTACGGCGCGCTCTGCCTGGGGCGCCAGGTGGCCAACCTCTACCCGCTGTCGCTGGCGGTGGGCATGGCCGCCGTGCCCGACCGTTCCGGGCTGGCCAGCTGGCCAGCGCCCGCTTGTGACCCGCCCGGGACCGTCTCCCCGAAAGGGGTGGGCGGGTGGCGCGCCCGGAGCCCGGACCGGAGCCACCCGCCCGGGACCGTCTCCCCGAAAGGGGCGGGCGGGTGGCGCGCCCGGAGCCCGGACCGGAGCCACCCGCCCGGGTCGGTCAGCCCTTGTAGGTGCCGCTGCCGTAGCCGTAGCCGCCGCCGCTGCTGCTGCCCGCCTGCTTCACCAGGCTGCCGTCGGCGCCCACCACGAACCAGTTGCCGCCCACGCCCTGGCCCTTGACGTCGCCCGCCTGCTGGTCGGCCGAGTAGTAGTAGAGCGGCCAGTTCTTGTAGGTCGCCTGCATGCCGCCGCCGTCGCGGGCGGTCGTGCCGAGCAGGGAGGCGGTGACCCCGCCGCCGCCCACCGGGCTGCCCTGGGCGAGCAGCGGCGGCCAGGTCTGGGCGCAGGTGTCGTAGCAGGTGCTCTTGCCGTCCTTGTCGGGCGTGAACGCGTACAGGGTGCGGCCCTTGTCGTCGGTGAGGACCTGGCCGAGCTTTGTCTGGGCCACCTGCACCCCGGCGGCCGCGGCGGGCTGGGCCGTGGTGCCGGCCGGCTGCGCGCCCTGGCCCGACGGCTCCTCGGACTTGCCGCCACAGGCGGCCACCAGCAGCATGAACGCCCCCACTGCGGCGAAGCTGCCTACACGTGCCTTGCGCATCTGAACCTCTCCTTGTGGTCGGTTGGACCTTGTCGGGAGAACTCGCGTCATGCGGCCCCGCTTCCCGCCTTCTCCCCCCGAATCCAGGTAGATGCGCCAACGTGTCCGGCCCGTTACTGTCGGCCCGGGAATCACGGCGGGCGCACCCGGACCGTCGCGCGAGAGGAGGAGGCGCCGATGAGCGAGGGCGCACCGGGCCATGCGCGGCTCCGCGCCCTGGGGCCGCCCGCGTTCGACGCCGCGCTGGCCCTGGTCGCGGCCGGGGTCGGGCTCTCGCTGACCGTCCCGCTGGCGGGCGAGCCCGTCCCGGGGGCGGTGGCGGCCGCCCTCTACGCCCTGGTCCTGCTCCACACCCTCCCGATCGCGTTCCGCCGCCGGTACCCGCTGCCCGTGCTGGTCGTGGGCCTGGCCACCGCCGCAGGGGTGGTGGCGCTCGGCGTTCCCCTGATCGTTCTCGGCCCGGCCATCCTGGTGCCTGTCTATACCGTCGCCGCCGGCTGCGACCGGCGCGTCTCGCTCGCCGGGGCGGTCGCCGTTGAGGCCGGCGCGGTGCTCGCCGAGCTGCTCCGGCCCAGGACGCTCGGCGACCCCACCACGCTCCTGACGCTCGCGTTCGTGCTCGGGGTGGTGTGGCTGCTCGGCGACAGCAGCCGCCGCAGGCAGGCCGCGGTGGCCGCCGCCGAGGAGCGCGCCGTGCAGCTCGAGCTGGCTCGGGAGGAGCTGGCCAGCCGGGCCGTTGCCGCCGAGCGCCTGCGCATCGCCAGGGAGCTGCACGACGCGGTGGCCCACAGCATGAGCGTGATCGCCGTGCAGTCGGGCACCGGACGCCTGGTGATCGACGACCAGCCGGACGAGGCACGCCGCGCGCTCGAGGCGATCGAGGTCACCAGCCGGGCCGCGCTGCACGAGATGCGCCAGCTCCTGGAGGTGCTGCGGCAGGAGGGCGAGGCAGCGGGCGGTCTGGCACCCGTGCCCGGCCTGGCCGACATCGACCCGCTCGTCGCCCAGGTGGTCGAGTCCGGCGTGGCCGTCGAGGTCCGGGTCGAGGGGGCCCGGTCCGGCGTGCCCGCCGGGGTCGACCTGTCCGCCTACCGCATCGTGCAGGAGGCCCTCACCAACGTGATGAAGCACGCCGGGCCGGCCAAGGCGACGGTGGTGGTCCGCTACGGCGACGGGGAGGTCGCGGTCGAGGTGACCGACGACGGGCGCGGCGTCGCGCCCGCCGTCGCCCGGTCCGGCGGGACCGGGCTCGGCACCATCGGGATGCGGGAGCGGGCGGCCGTCCACGGCGGGGACCTCGAGGCCGGCCCGAGGGCCGGCGGCGGGTACCGTGTCGCGGCCCGCCTGCCGTTCGGGGCGGCCGGGCCGTGACGATCAGGGTCGGGGTCGCCGACGACCAGCCGCTGGTCCTGGCCGGGCTCCGCACCATGGTCGGGTTCGCCGCCGACCTGGAGCTGGTCGGGGAGGCCACCGACGGGGCCGAGGCGGTCGAGCTGGCCCGCCGGGAGCGGCCCGACGTGCTGCTCATGGATGTCCGCATGCCCGGGCTGGACGGCATCGAGGCGACCAGGCAGATCACCGCTGCCCGGGAGACCAGCGGCGTCCGGGTCCTGATCCTCACCACCTTCGAGCTCGACGAGTACGTCTACGCCGCGCTGCGGGCTGGCGCGAGCGGGTTCCTGCTCAAGGACACCCGGCCCGAGGACCTGTTCGCCGCGATCCGGGTCGTGGCCGACGGCGACGCGCTGCTCGCCCCGCGGGTGACCCGCCGGCTCATCGAGGAGTTCGCCCACCGGCCCGAGCCCGGCCGGCTGGGCCCGGCCGCGCTCGGCCCGCTCACCGAGCGCGAGCGCGAGGTGCTCGCGCTGGTGGCCCGCGGCCTGTCCAACGCCGAGATCGCCGAGCGCCTGGTCGTCAGCGCCGCCACCGCCAAGACCCACGTGAGCCGGATCATGGCCAAGCTCCAGGCGAGGGACCGGGCCCAGCTCGTGATGCTCGCCTACGAGTCGGGCCTGGTGACGCCCGGCTCAGCCTGAGTCAGAGCGCGGCGCACGCCCGGGAGCTGACGCCCGCCTCAGCCTGAGTCAGAGCGCGGCGCACGCCCGGGAGCTGACGCCCGCGTACGCCCCGGGGCTGACGCCCGCGTACGCCCCGGGGCTGACGCCCGCGTACGCCCCGGGGCGACCCACCGTCGGCTGGAAGACGGCCCGCAAGTGTCGCCCAGGGGCCGACGACACTCGGGGTGCCCGCGCCCTACCGTCGGAGCCGTCCCGCACGCCTCGACCGAGGGCGGGCCAGCCGGCAAAGGAGCCCCCATGTCAGCCATCACCGTCGAACGACTCAGCAAGCGCTTCGGCGCCGTCACCGCCGTCGACGACCTCAGCTTCGAGGTCGGCGAGGGCGCGATCACGGGTTTCCTCGGCCCGAACGGCGCCGGCAAGACCACCACCCTACGGACGCTCCTCGGGCTGGTCAGCCCGACGAGCGGGACCGCCACCTTCGGCGGCCGCCCCTACCGGAAGCTGCCCGAGCCGAGCCGCGAGGTCGGCGCGCTGCTCGAGGCGTCCGGCTTCCACCCGGGCCGCTCGGCCCGCGACCACCTGCGCGTGCTCGCCATGGCCGCCGGCATCCCGGCCGGCCGGGTCGACGAGGTCCTGGGCCTGGTCGGGCTGACCGACGCCGCCACAAGGCGGGTCGGCGGCTACTCGCTCGGCATGCGCCAGCGCCTCGGCCTGGCCGCCGCGCTGCTCGGCGACCCTCGGGTGCTCGTCCTTGACGAGCCAGCCAATGGCCTGGACCCCGAGGGCGTGCACTGGCTGCGCGTGCTCCTGCGCCACCTGGCCACCGAGGGCCGCTCGGTGCTCGTGTCCAGCCACGTGCTGGCCGAGATGGCCCAGACCGTCGACCACGTGGTGATCATCGCCCGCGGTCGCCTGGTCGCCCAGTCCAGCCTCGCCGAGCTCACCGCCCGGACCGGCCAGCGCGTGCGCGTGCGCACGCCGCAGGTGGAGGCGCTGCGCGGCGCGCTCGCCGCCAGGGGCGTCACCGTCGAGGCGGCCGGCCCGGACGAGCTGCTGGTCACCGGCGCCAGCACCGAGGCTGTCGGCCGCGCCGTGGCCGACGCCGGCGTCGTCGTCTACGAGATGCGGCTCGAGCGCTCCGACCTCGAAGCCGCCTTCCTCGAGCTCACCACCAGGGAAGGAGTCCCGTCATGACCAGGCTGTTCCGTGCCGAGCTGCTGAAGCTCTCCACCACCCGCACCGCGCGTGGCCTGCTGGCCGCGGCGCTCGCCCTCACCCTACTGCTGGCGGTGGCCACGCTGCTCACCGCCGGGGCGGAGGGGAACGCCCAGCTCGGCAGCGCCGGCAACCTCCGCAACGTCATCGGCGGGTCTGGGCTCGCCTCCGCCCTGGTCCTGGTCCTCGGCATCCTCGGCATGGCCGGCGAGTTCCGCCACGGCACCGTGACCGGGACGTTCCTGGCCACCCCGGACCGGGGCCGGGTGGTCGCGGCCAAGCTGGCCGCGTACGCGCTTGCCGGGGTTGGCCTGGCGCTGGCAACCGCCCTCGCCGGCCTGGCCGTGACGCTTCCCTGGCTGGCCGTCAAGGGCGTCGGCATCGACCTGCTCGACCTCGAGGTCGGCCGCGCGCTCGCCGGGACGCTGCTGGTGGGCGCCCTGTACGGGACGGCCGGCGTCGCCGTGGGCGCGCTGGTCCGCAACCAGGTCGCCGCCGTGGTCGTCACGCTCGCTTGGACGCAGTTCGTCGAGGCTGGCTTCGTCGGCAGCGTGTTCCCCAAGGTCGCCAGGTGGCTGCCGATGGGGGCCGCGGCCGCGATCACCGACCCGGGCGGACGGTTCCTGTCCATGTGGGCCGGTGCCCTGCTGTTCGCCGGCTACGTGCTCCTGCTGGCCACGGCCGGCACCCGCTTCGTCGTCCGCCGCGACGTCGCCTGACCCACCTCCTGACCGCGGCGGCCGGGGATCCCCGGCCGCCGCGGTCTCGGCGTGGGTGAAGGCCTGGCGCGTGCCGCCCAGGGACGGCAGGCCGGCATACTGGCGCCCTACGCCCGCCGAGACGATCGGCTTGCCCGACCCGAAGGAGCGTGGTCCCCCGATGAAGCTGCTGCGCTTCGGTCCTCCCGGCCAGGAGCGCCCGGCCGTGCTGGCCGACGGCACCGCGCTGGACGTCCGTGCGGTCACACCCGACTACGACTCGGCCTTCTTCGCCCGTTCCGGCATGGAGGAGCTGCGGGCCAGGGTGGAGGACGGCGCGGGCCTGTTCGGCCAGCTCGACCTGGGCGGGTCGAGGATCGGCCCGCCGGTCGCCCGGCCGCCCAAGATCGTCTGCATCGGGCTGAACTACGCCGACCACGCGCGCGAGTCGGGCAACCCCCTGCCCGCCGAGCCGACCGTGTTCATGAAGGCGCCCTACACCGTGGTCGGCCCCGCCGACGACGTGCTCGTGCCGCGCGGCAGCACCAGGACCGACTACGAGGTCGAACTCGGGGTGATCGTCGGCCGCACCGCCCGCTACCTCGACAGCCCCGCCGAGGCCCTCGGCCACGTCGCCGGCTACTGCGTCTCCAACGACGTGTCCGAGCGCGAGTTCCAGCTCGAACGCGGCGGCCAGTGGGACAAGGGCAAGTCGTGCGAGACCTTCAACCCGCTCGGGCCCTGGCTGGTCACCCCCGACGAGGTGGGCGACCCCCAGCAGCTCGCCCTCACAACGGTCGTCAACGGCCAGACCAGGCAGGACGGGTCCACGAAGGACATGGCCTTCGGCGTGGACTACCTGATCTGGTACCTGAGCCAGTTCATGGTCCTCGAGCCCGGCGACCTGATCAACACCGGCACCCCGGCCGGGGTCGGCCTGGGCATGAACCCTCCGGGCTTCCTGCGCGCCGGCGACGTCATGGAGCTGGAGGTCGCCGGGTTGGGCCGCCAGCGGCAGCTGCTGCGCGACGCTTGAGCCCTTGACGGGAAGAAGCGGAAGCCACGCCAGTCACGAGTACCGGCGAGGAGGGGCCTGCATGCACGACTTCGAGGGGCTGGTCGCGGTGGTCACCGGGGCGGGCTCCAGGATCGGACTGGCCACCACGCGAGCCCTGGTGGCCAGAGGCGCCAGGGTGGGCGCGCTTGCCCCTGGAGCCGCCAGCGGCCGGCATGACCGGGCTCCGCCTGCCCCGGGCGACCGGGCCGCGCTGAGGCTCCCGGCGGCTACGGCATCGCGGCCCGCTCCTTGGACCACTCCGACAGGGCATGGATCGCTGCAGCCACCTCTGCGGGCACCGGCACCTCCCGGGCGCTCGCCTCCACCCACAACGCCGACAGCAGCCGCGCCGCCCCGTGGGCGCCCAACGCCAGCTCCCACCCTTTGGACGGTCCCACCCCGGCGGCCGGGACGCCCTCAGGGCCAAACACCTGGGCGGTGTGGATCGCCCTTGCGACCACCAGCTCCCACCCGCCCGCGTCCCGGGCGAGGCCCTCTGGGTGGGGTGTGTCGCCGGCCTGCTCGATGGGGTCAGCCATCCCGTCTGCCGTTGCCTCGGGCCATGCGCCGCCGATGGACTTGCTCGTCCACGTAGTCCACCCACGCGAGCCCGACGACCAGCACCAGCGCGACCAGGATCACCAGCCCAGCCGCGACCACGCCGGCCGCGCTCACAGCGACCGCCCCTGGGTCGCAGGCGGTAGTTGAGAGAGGAGCATCCAGCATCACCTTCACGTCGTCGCATCGTGCGGGCCCGTCGCCACGTTGAATGGGCAAACAGCGGGGAGCGCGCAACCCGGCCACCCTGCAACGAGTCGTCTCCACGGCCCAGCGTCCCGGGGATCCTCACGCCGAACGGGGTCCCTGCCGTGGGGACCCCCGTGGGTCACCAAGAGCGGGCGCATCTCTCCCCGCTTGCCGGTCGTGCGAGCTGTGTCAGAGCAGTACCATTTGCGACGAAACCCCCCTAGTTGAGTGGCCGGTTTGAGGGGTGAGCCCGTGCCGGAACCGAATCTCGCAGCACTGCGCAGGAAGCAAGGCTCGAGCCAGCCCCAGCTCGCGCGCGCGATCAACCGCTTGGCGAACCAGGACGGGCATAACACCGCGTGCAACGGCAAGACCGTGAGCGCGTGGGAGACCGGCGACCGCCGCCCGAGCGACCTGTACGAGTACTACCTCGCCCGTGTGCTGGGCGTTCGCCGGGACCAACTCGTCTACCCGCCGATCAGACAGAAGGCCAGGACGGGGACCGTACCGTTCAGGGAGGCGGAGGCCGCCGGTCGGGCCGAGTACGCTGGCGAAGACGGCGCAGGGGAGGCGGCGGTGCCCAACGGCCAGCACGAGGCCGAGCCGGACACCACCCCCCTTGGCCAACAAGCGTCGTCACGGACGCGACCGCGGGAGGTGAGGACTGCGGACCGGCGTCAGGCCATCAAGACCATGACGGTCGTCGGGGCGGGTGTCCTGGCGGGAGGCCGCCTGGTTGCTGATGCCGTCGAAGCAGCGGTAGCGGCCAGCCGCAAGCGGTCCCCTGTGGACCCCATGACGCTCGAGGAGCTCGACCAGGACGTCGAGCGGTTCGTCCGCAGCTATCCGACGACGCCGCACGCCGACCTCTTCAAGGAGGTCTGGGAGGACTGGCAACTGGTCGAGCGGCTGCTTGACGGTCGCCAGAACCTCGGGGACCGGGCGCACCTGACGCTCCTGGCCGGTCAGCTCTCCTACTTGCTTGGGCGGCTGTCGTTCAACATGGGCCAGTACACCGCCGCACGCAAGCAAGCGGTGCTGGCCTGGCAGCACGCCGACGACATGGGGCATGCGGTATTGGGCGCTTCGGTGCGGATGTTGCAAAGCTCGATCGCGTTCTACGGCGGGCACTACGGCAAGGCGCTCCACTTGCTGGAATCAGCAGAGCCCTACGCGACCTCGTACACGCGCGCCAGGATCGCGGCCTACGCCGCAAGGGCGCACACCATGCTCGGCGACCAGCCGAACGCGGAAGCCGCACTGGTGGGGATGCAGCGGCACCTGGTCGATCTGCCCGCCGAGCCAGGAGCGTCGCCGTTCACCCTGAGCACGGCGACACTGTGGCTCGCCGGTATCCATGCGCGCCTGGGGGACGGGATGCGAGCAGAAGGCTACGCCCGGCAGGCACTCGCCGTGTCCGACGCCTCCCAAGCCCATCACCTGTCGCCTGAGGAGCGAGCGCACCTCCAGCTCAATCTCGCCGCCGCACTGGTGCACCGCCAGCGACCCGAGCCGGAGGAAGCCGCTCGGCTCGCCGCCGTGACCGTCGCCGTCCCCGAGGCGCAGCGAACCGACACCGTCAGAAAGCGCGCCCTGGAACTGTGGGTCCTGCTCGGCCGCTGGCACGCGATGCCCCCGGTCAAGGAGTTCGGCGACCGGCTCCGCGGCTACAAGCCCCTCGCCCTGCCCGCACCGACCCGCCTGAACCACGAGTAGGACGGAGACATGGAGACCCACGAGCAGCACCTCGGGGGCGCCGCGAGTCAAGGATGCGGCCTGATCCCCACCATCACCACCGAACGGCTCATTCTGCGTGCGTTCAGCCCTGACGACCTCGACGCCTACACGGCCATCAACGCCGATCCACAGATGCGGACCTACACCGGCGACGGCAGACCACCGGACCGGGAGTCCACCTGGCGGGCAATGGCGCTGCTGCTTGGCCATTGGCACCTCCGCGGCTACGGCATGTGGGCGATGGTGGAGCGAGCGACCGGAGCATTCATCGGCCGCGCCGGCCTCTACAACCAGGAAGGCTGGCCCGGGTTGGAAGTCGCCTGGACGGTGGCCCGCCATCGCTGGTCAAACGGGTTCGCCACCGAGGCAGGCCGAGCTGCACTGGACTATGCGTTCCAGGTCGTCCGGGCAGACCATGTCATCAGCATCATCCACCCGGACAACATCGCCTCGATCCGGGTGGCGGAGAAGCTGGGCTTGACGGCCGAGTACTCGACCAACCTTAACGGACAACCGCGGACGATCTACGGCATCACACGAAGCAGATGATGACGCACTTGGAGCACCCCTCGCGTCTCGCGCAGCTCTCTGCCCACGCCTCGAGCCCCCCGGCCGGGGTCAGCCGGCGCTGACGGCGAAGGTGGGCGTCACCCCGAGGACCCGCTCGAGGGGGGGCCGGGCGAGGAGTCGCGCCCACTCGACGTCGCGGAGCCGCTCGAGCCGGGCCTGGCCCCAGCCGCTTCTCTCGACCAGCTCGACCAGCGTGCCCGGGCCGATCCCGCCGCCATACGGGAGCGCCGCGAGCACGACCGGGTCGTAGTCGCCGTGATGCCCGCCGGGGGCCCGCCGCAGGCGGTCGACGCCGTGCCTGAGGCGCTGCCGGACGACCTCGGCCCGGTCGGCCCGGCCCCACATGCTCTCGAACAGCGCCAGGCGGCCGGATGGGGCGGCGGCGCGCCAGGCGGCCAGCGCCCGGCCCGGGTCGGGCAGCGTCCACAGCAGGTGGCGGGACATGACCGCGTCGAAGGGGCCCTCGGGCGGCCGCTCGGCCGGCCCCTGATGGACCGCGACCTCGAGGCCCTCCCGGGCGGCCGACGCGCGCAGGCGGTCGAGCATCCGGCCCGACAGGTCCAGCGCGGTCACCCGGTAGCCGAGGCGTGCGGCGGCCAGGGCCAGGAAGCCGGTGCCGGCCCCCACGTCGAGCATGGGCCCGCCCGGTGGCAGGTGGCGGCCGAGGGCGGCGGCCCAGGCCGCCCGCTCGGCCGGCGTCGTCGCGCTGTGGCCGGCGACACCGTCGTAGGTGGCCGCGTCCTCGTCCCACCAGCGTTCGATCCTCTCAAGCGTGTCCATGCCCGCGTCACCTCTCCGGACGGTCGTTTCGCTCCGTCTCGTAGATGCAAGCCTATCGCAACTAGCCTCGCCAGGCACGGCCCGGCTCCGGCCGGGGCGGGCGCCGGCGGCCCGCCCGGGCGACCGGGCGGCGTAGGGACCGGGGCGTCGTAGGATGGACCGGATACGGCGCTGGGCGCGCCTGCCCTGGTGGCTGCCCTCGATCCCAGGAGACCCCACGTGAGCACGCCGGCGGTGACCTTGTTCCTCGCCCTGCTGACGGTCGGTGCCCAGCTCGCGGTGGCTGTCGCGGTGGTCCTCGCCCTGACCGGCCGGCGGTGGCCAGCCGCAGCGCGGCTGCGGCACGGGCTGGCCGGGGTGGTCGCCCCCCAGGTGCTCCAGCTCGCCTTCCTGGTGGCGCTGGTCGCCACGCTGGGCAGCCTCTACCTGTCCGAGGTGGCCCACTTCACGCCCTGCGTGCTCTGCTGGTACCAGCGGGCGGCGATGTACCCGCTCGCGGTCGTCCTCGGCCTGGCAGCCTGGCGGCGCGACCTCGCCGTCCGCCCCTACGGTCTGGCCCTGGCCGCCTTCGGGCTCCCGATCTCGGTCTACCACTACCTCCTCGAGCGCTTCCCGGCGCTCGAGGCCGGCACCTGCGACCCGGACAACCCGTGTACCCTCCTCTGGGTCTGGAGGTTCCATTACATCTCCATCCCGCTGATGGCGGCCTCGGCGTTCGCCCTGGTCGCCGTCCTGCTGCTGGTCGCCAGCGCGGCCGGCCCGGCGGCTGGCCCCCAGGGCGGGCGTGACCCGGCCGCGCTGGCCGGCGCCGAGCGCACCTGAGCCGGCCGGGGCACCTGGAACGACGAGCCAAGGAACGGACGCATGAGCAAGCAGCCCACCACCAGGCGGCAGGGGCCCGGCCCGGGTCCCGCCCCGGGCCGCACACCGGCCGCACCGGGCCGGGCCCCCGTCGTCGCGATCGCGTTCGTCGTGATCCTGCTGCTCGGTGTGGTGGCCGTCGTGCTCACCCGCGACGGCGGCTCGGCGGGCGGGGCCACGAGTGGCACGGCCGCACCCGGCGCCGAGGAGACCCGACCGGTCGAGGTGAGCGGCAGCGCCCTGCCCCCGTTCGACGACTCGGCGTCGAGCGACCCCGCCGTCGGGACCACCGCTCCGGAGCTCAAGGGCAAGTCGTTCGACGGGCACCCGGTGGCCATCGCCAACGGCGGCACGCCCAAGGCCATCCTGTTCGTCACCCACTGGTGCCCCCACTGCCGCCGGGAGGTGCCGGTGGTGAAGCAGTGGCTCGACAGCGGCGGGCTGCCCTCGGGCGTCGGGCTCGTCACGGTGTCGACCTCGGTCTCGCCCGACCGGCCCAACTACCCGCCCTCGGCCTGGCTCGCCAAGGCCGGCTGGGCCACGCCCGTGCTGGCCGACGACGCCGGGTCGAGCGCCGCGCGCGCGTTCGGGCTCACCGCCTTCCCGTACTTCGTGCTGGTGGACGGTGACGGCAAGGTCGTGGCCCGGTCCAGCGGCGAGCTGGGACCGGCCGCCCTCACCGAGCTCGTCGCCAAGCTGAGGCCCTGAGGGCCGGTCGCGGAGAGACCGCGCCGCTGAAGCGCAGTTGTCAGTGCAACCAGTAGGTGCAGAGGCCGCCCCGCAGCGGCGGCCGGTGGGATCGCGCCGCTGAAGCGCAGTTGTCAGTGCAACCAGTAGGTGCAGAGGCCGCCCCGCAGCGGCGGCCGGTGGGATCGCGCCACTGAAGCGCAGTTGTCAGTGCAACGGGTTGCAGCTGCTACACTCAGGGCGCGATGGCCTCGACCACCACGACCAGGACCACGACCGCCTCGGTGGTCGGGCTGCTGCGCGCCCAGGGGATGCGGATGACGCCCCAACGCCTGGCCATCGTGGACGAGATCATGACCACGGCCGGCTACGTGATCCCGACCACCGTGATCGATCGGGTCCAGGCCAGGGTCCCAGGGGTGAGCCCCTCCACCGTGTACCGGACCCTCGAGCGGCTGGAGCGCCTCGGTGTGCTCGCCCATGTCCACCTCGAGTCCGGGCTCGGCTACCACCGCCTCGACGAGTCGCCCCACGCCCACCTGACCTGCGCGCGGTGCGGGTCCGACCTCGAGCTGTCCCGGCCCGCCCTGCGCAACCTCGAGCGGCTGGTCGAGCGCCAGCACGGCTTCCGCCCCGACTTCACCCACTACGCGATCTCGGGCCGGTGCGCCGCCTGCCGGGCGGCAGAGGACGACCCGGACGCCTGAGGCCGGCCCGGCGAGCCGATCGCAATCCTCTCTTAGTTGCAATTGATTTGCAGCAAGTTCCGGGTGCACCCTGTCGGCGGAGCGGCCGCATCTGGCCTGAGGAGGTTCGGCTCGTGCACATACCGGATGGGTTCATCAACGCCCCGACTGCGATCGGCGCCGCCGCTGCCGCCGTGGGCGGGATCGGTGTCAGCCTGCGCAAGACCGCCCAGACGCTGAGCGCGCTCGAGCTCTGCCCACGGGCCGTGGTCATGAACGGCGGTGCGGTGGTGGCGGACGGGCCGACCGCCCAGGTCCTGGCCGACGCCGAGCTGATGGCGGCCAACCGGCTGGAGCTCCCCTACGGCTTCGATCCCTCCTTCACCCGGACGAGGTGACGGGCCGGCCGAGGCGGGTGCCGTGCCCGCGAACTGGCGACGGCGTTGCCGACCTGACCCGCCGATACGCCCGAGGGCCCTTCGATCGTCTGCCGGCAGTGCTCGCAGGAAAGGCCGGGTCGTGGGCCTGGGAGCATGCGCTACTGTGTCGGCCATGAGCGCCTGCCTGGACGTGCCCTCGGCGTGGCGGTCACCGTGATGACCAGGACCGCCCCGCACGCCGAGGTCTCCGAGCGCCTCGGCCGCGCCCAGCAGCGTTACACGGCCGGCCGCCGCGCCCTCGTGGAGCTGCTCCACGAGGCGGGACGGCCGGTCGGGATCGCCGAGCTGCTCGACGCCTCCTCGCGCCTGCCCCAGAGCTCGATCTACCGCAACCTGGTCGTGCTCGAGCAGGTCGGGGCGGTGACCCGCTACCCGGGCGCGGGCGGCTCGGCCCACTACGAGCTGTCCGAGGAGCTGGTCGGCCACCACGACCACCTGGTCTGCAGCAACTGCGGCCGCATGGAGGACTACGACGTGCCGCCAGAGCTCGAGGGCGACCTTCACGCGGCGATGGACGCGATCGCCGCCCGCAAGGGCTTCACGGCCACCGGCCACCGGCTCGAGCTCACCGGCCGCTGCGCGCGCTGCACCTGAGGCGGCCTATGACCCGGGGCACCCCGGCCCGGCGGTTGCCTATGAGAACAATTTTCATTATTCTTCTCACCACCGGGAGGACGAGGAACAGAGACGAGGAGCGAGCTGTGCGCAAGCGGTTGTTCGTCGTCGCCTGCCTGGCCGCCGTGGTGGCGGCCGGCTGCTCAGGCGACGACCAGAGCTCGGGGCCGGCAGGTGCGGGCGGGGTCGGCCGGGCCCTGAACGTGGTCGCCACCACGACCCAGGTGCAGGACTTCACCCGCAACGTCGGCGGGGACCGGATCAACCTGGCCGGGATCCTCAAGCCCAACGTCGACGCGCACGACTTCGAGCCGTCCCCGGCCGACATCGACGCCGTCGCCAAGGCCGACGTCCTGGTCAAGAACGGCGTCGGCCTGGAGCAGTGGCTCGACGACGTGGTCCGGAGCGCCGGCTTCCAGGGCACCGTGGTCGACGCGAGCCGGGGGGTCGCGATCCGGCCCGGCGACGGCGCGGAGAGGCAGAAGGAAGGCGACCCGCACATCTGGCAGGACCCGCGCAACGCCAAGGTGATGGCCACCAACATCGCGCAGGGGCTGGCCGCGGCCGAGCCCGCCGCCGCCGGGGTGTTCAAGGCCAACCTGGACGCCTACACGGCCGGGCTGGACGCCCTCGACGCGAAGGTCGCCGCCGAGATCAACGGCTTGTCCAACAAGAAGCTGGTCACCAACCACGACGCCTTCAGCTACTACATCGACCGCTACGGGCTCGAGTTCGTCGGCTCGGTCATCCCGAGCTTCGACACCTCGGCCGAGCTGTCGGGCAGGGAGATCCAGGGCCTGGTCGCCACGATCAAGGCGGCCAAGGTCAAGGCGATCTTCGCCGAGAGCTCGCTGCCGCCCAAGACCGCCGCGACGGTCGCCAAGGAGGCAGGGGTCAGGATCGTCGAAGGCGACGGCTCGCTCTACGGCGACGCGCTGGGGCCGGCCGGCTCCGACGGCGACACCTACCTCAAGTCGATCGAGCACAACACCAAGACGATCGTGAGCGCCCTGAGTGGGATCTGAGCAGCAACCGCTCCTCGCCATCCGGCACGCGGCCGTCGCCTACGACCGCCTGCCGGTGGTCGAGGACGTCGACGGCACGGTGGGGCCCGGCCAGTCCGTCGCCCTGATCGGGCCGAACGGGGCCGGCAAGTCCACCCTGATCAAGGCGGTCCTCGGCCTTCTGCCGGTGGTGCGCGGCTCCATCGAGGTGCTGGGCCGGTCCCCGGCGTCGGCCCGGAGCGAGGTCGCCTACGTCCCGCAGGCCGACACGCTCGACCCCGAGTTCCCCGTCTCGGCCCTGCAGGTGGTGCTCATGGGCCGCTACCGCCGGATCGGCTGGGTACGCCGGGCTTCCAGGGCCGACCGGGCTGCCGCCCGGTCGGCCCTGGAAGCGGTCGGGCTGTCCGAGCGTGCCTCGGCCCGCTTCGGCGTCCTCTCCGGCGGCCAGCGCCAGCGCGTGCTGCTCGCCAGGGCCATCGCCCAGGAGCCCCGGCTGCTGCTGCTCGACGAGCCGTTCAACGGGGTCGACGCCGTCTCCCAGGACCTTTTGCTGGCAGCGCTGCAGCGGCTGCGGGCGGAGGGGGCGGCGGTGGTGATGGCCACCCACGACCTCGGCCTCGCCCACCTCGCCTGCGACGAGGTCTGCCTGCTCAACCGGCACCAGGTGGGCTTCGGGCCGATCGGCACCACCCTCACCCCCGAGCTGCTGCGGGCCACCTACGGCGGCCAGGCGCTTGCGTTGCGCGGGGACGCGGTCATCGTCGCGAAGCCGTGACCGAGCTGCTGGTCGACCCGTTCCGCCTTCCCTACATGCAGCGGGCGCTGCTGGAGGTGGTGCTGCTCGGGGTGCTCGCCGGCGCCGTGGGCGTGTTCGTGGTCCTGCGGCGGCTCGCCTTCGTCGCCGACGCCCTCACCCACACCGTCTTCCCCGGGATCGTGATCGCCTTCCTGCTCGACCAGTCGATCCTGCTCGGCGCGCTCGCCTTCGGCCTGCTCACCGCCGCGCTGCTGGCGGGCATCGGCGCCCACCGGCGGGTGGGCGACGACGCCGCCCTGGCCATCCTGCTCACCTCGTTCTTCTCGCTCGGCGTGGTGCTGGTGTCCCGGGCCCGGACCTTCGCCTCCGACCTCACGGTGTTCCTGTTCGGGCGGGTGCTCACCGTCGACCGCGCCGACCTGGTGCAGACGCTCGCGCTCGCGGTGCTGGTCCTGGCCGTGCTCGCCGCGCTCCGCAAGGAGCTGGTCCTGCGCGCCTTCGACCCGGCCGGCGCCGCTGCCATGGGCTACCGCACGGTCGTGCTCGACCTGGTCCTCAACGTGCTCATCGCGCTCGTCGTGGTGGCAGCGGTGAAGGCGGTCGGCACCGTGCTGGTGATCGCGCTGATCGTCGTGCCGGCCGCCGCCGCCCGGCTGCTCGCCGACCGGGTGGCCTCCATGACCGCGCTCGCCTGCCTGCTCGGGGTGGCCGGCGGGTGGCTCGGCCTGGCCACGAGCTACCGGGTCTCGGTCGACCACGGCGTGCGGCTCGCCTCGGGCGCCACGATCGTGGTCGTGCTGGTCGCCCTGTTCCTGGCCGCCGCCTCGGCCGCCCCCCTGCGCCGCCTGGCCGAGGGGATGGTGCGCCGGTGAGCGCGGCGGGCGCGACCCGGAGCGTGCGCGAGCTCGAGGTGCGCCGGTGAGCGCGGCGGGCGCGACCCGGAGCCTGCGCGAGCTCGAGGTGCGCCGGTGAGCTGGCTCGCGGGCACGTTCTCGGGCGGGTTCGCGCAGCGGGCGCTGCTCGAGGCGATCATGGTGGGCGGCCTGTGCGGCGTGGTCGGGGTGCACGTCCTGCTGCGCCGGCTGCCGTTCTTCACCATGGCCCTGGGGCACGCGACCTTCCCGGGGGTGGTGCTGGCCGCGCTCCTCGGCGTGAACCTGTTCCTCGGCGCCGGGCTGTTCGGGGTCCTGGTGGTCGTGCTGGTCGCCGCGCTCGGTGCACGGGAGCGGGTCGACGACACCAGCGCGGTCGGTGTGGTGCTGGCCGGGGCGTTCGCGTTCGGGGTGCTGCTCCTGTCGGCCCAGGCCGGGTTCGCCAAGGACCTCACCGCCTACCTGGTCGGCTCGATCGTCACCGTGCAGCCGGCCGACCTCGCCACCACCGCCGCGGTCGCCGCCGCCGTGCTGGCCGTGCTCGCCGCCCTGCACAGGGAGCTGGTGCTTGGCGCGTTCGACCGCTCGGGACTGGCCGCGCTCGGCTACCCGGTGCTCGCCCTGGACGTCGCCCTGCTGCTCGTGGTCGAGGTCACGCTGGTGGCGTCGATCCCTGCGGTCGGGACGATCCTGGCCGTGGCCCTGCTGGTGGCGCCGGCGGCCACCGCCCGCCTGTGGACCGAACGGCTCGGCGCCACCCTGGTCCTCTCCCCCGTGCTCGGGGCGGCCAGCGGGGTGATCGGGCTCGCGGTCTCCCAGCACTGGAGGGTCGCCGCCGGCGCCACCATCGTGCTGGTCGCCGCCGCCCTCTTCGCGGTGTCCCTGGTCGTCGCCCCCCGCCACGGCCTGGCCAGCCAGCTGCGGGCCGGGCGGAGACCGGCAACCGCACGGCCAGCACCGGACCGTGCCGCGTGACGCGCCACTGACCGGGCCTGGGGCTCCGGCGGCCATGCCCTCGTCGCAGGGGTAAGAAGGCCGCCGGAGCCCGCACGGGCTGTCAGTGGCGGCGGCCCGCGCGCGCCCGCGTCGGCACCAGCGGGGAGCGGAGGCCGGCCTCGCCGAGCGCGGCGCGGAGGCGCTCGGCCTCCTGGTGGTCGAGGCGGAGCGCCACGCGCGGCAGCCCGCCGGTCCCGTCGGCGCCGGTCTGGAGCACCGGGCGGGGGTCGTCGTCGACGTACACCGCGGTGTCGAGCGAGTAGGGCCCGTAGGTCCGGACCAGCTCGAGGTGCCTTGGCTGGCGCAGGTCGAGGCGGGCGGTGTCGTCCGGGCCCGAGCGCCGCCGGTACCACGAGGTCGCCGCCAGGTCGGCCCCGGCGAGCCGCTCCAGCTCGGCGGCGGCCTCCTGGATCACCACGGGCAGCTCGTCGAGGTTGGTCAGCCAGCCGCTGCCGACGACGCCGACCGTGGCGTGCGACAGCGCCGGCCCGAGCTGCTCGAGGGCGAGGCTCCAGGCGAGCCGGATCTCGTCCCGGCCCAGGTCGCTCGCGAGCGTCCAGGCCGAGCGGCCCGCCTGCCCGGAGGGCAGCGGGGACGGCGCGGTCTCGCCGGTCGCGTCCCCGAGCCCGGTGGCCGGCGCCACAGGCGTCCTCCACGGGTCGCTGTGGCCCGCGGCCGGGCTGGGCACGGGCGCGTCGCCGGGGCCAGGCGCGTCGCCGGGGCCGGGCCCAGCCTCCCAGGCGTCCTCCGGCCGATCGGCGCGCAAGTCGGCCGCGCCCGCCCGTCCTTCCGCCCGCGCCTCCTCCCGCACCAGCATCGCGGCGAGCAGGGTGGTGAGCGGCACGGCGGCGACCAGGCCGACCGACCCGCACAGCGTCCGCACCACCTCGACCGCCACCACCTCGGTGGTGACCACCGTGCCGAGCGGATCGTTGGTGGTGACGAACAGGACCAGGAGCGGGAGCGAGGCGCCGGCGTAGGCCAGGAACAGCGTGTTCACGGTGGCGGCGACGTGGTCCCGGCCGACCGCGAGCGCGCCCCGGACCAGCTCGGCGGTGCGGGCGGCTGGGTTGGCCCGGTGCAGCTCGAACACCAGCGACGCCTGGGAGGTGGTGACGTCGTCCAGGACACCGAGGCCGCCGAGGATGATGCCGGCCAGCAGCAGCCCGCGCAGCGAGATCCCGCCGAGCTCGAAGTTGGCCTTCTGCGCCTCCTCGCTGGTGAGCCCGGTGAGGGTGGCCGCCGACACGAACGCGGCCGACAGCAGCGCGGTGAGCCCGAGGGCGAGGGCGGTGCCGACCACCGCGGCGGTCGTTTTGCGGGCCAGGCCGTGGGAGAGGTAGAGCGACACGACCATGATGGCCAGGGCGCCGACCAGCCCGACGCTGAGCGGGCTGTGGCCGGCCAGGATCGACGGCACGATGAAGCCGACGATCACGACGAAGGACAGGGCCAGGCCGACGAGCGAGCGAACGCCCTGCCAGCGGCCGAACGCGATCACGGCGCCGACGAACAGCGCCGCCAGCAGCAGCATGGGACGGCCCCGGACGATGTCCTGGATGCTGTAGAAGGGGGGTTCCCCGGGCTGCTCGAGCACGGCCAGCCGGACCCGCTGCCCTGCCTTGAAGGTGTCGCCGGTCAGGTCGGCGGCGCGGAAGTCGACCACCTGCCCGTTGTCGGCCCGGCGTGCCCGGACCTGGGCGCAGGTCGAGTTCCTGAGGGCCTGCTCGTCCTGCTGGCAGGGGACCGTCGTGACCTCGGTGAGGGTGGCGCCCACGACCCTGGTGGGGTCGGCGTCCCGGTTGGTGACCAGGGAGGGCCCGTCGGGCCAGAGCACCACCGCGCCGACGGCCACCCCGACCGCCACGAGCGCGACCAGGGCGAGCAGGATCCGGAGGCCGGCTGGCATCGGTCGCATGGCGCTCAGCCCCCGCTTCGCGGGCGTTCGGTCATCTCGCGTCCACCCTCTGCTCCGGTGTTCGGAGGGCCTGCTCCGGTGTTCGGAGGGCGTCAGCCTATCCTCCCGGCCGCCTCGGAGCTTCGGCAGACCTCGGTAGCCGCTGGGCGGCGTCCTGGGTCCTAGGAGCTCGGTTTTCCCTCCGGCCGTTGTCGTGCTAGGGTTCCGCGTCGAGCACCGGGCCTGCTTTCCCCTGCCGACCCGGGCGCTGGCCGTTCCATCCTCTGCATCCGTTCCCCCAGACGGAGGAGTAGAGCGCTTGTCTCTTCGCCATGTCCTCGCGGGTGGCCTCGTGGTCGCATGCCTCGTCGGGCTCGCCGCGCCCGTACGCGCCGACCAGCTCGGCGACGCCAAGGCCCGCCAGAGTGCCCTGCAGGAGGAGCTCGACGCGGCCACCCTCGAGCTGGCCGACCTCGACACCCAGCGCTACCTGGCAGCCGAGAGCCTCGCCGCGGCCAGGAGCCGGCTCGGCCGCTCGCGCGCGGAGATGACCGCCGCCCGCGACGCGCTCGCCAGCGACCTCGCCTCGCTCTACAAGTCGGGCGGGGCCAGCCCCCTCTCCAGCCTCCTGGCCAGCGACGTCAACATGCTCGACCGGGTCGAGTTCGAGACCATCATGCTCGAGTCGCGGGCCGACGCGCTGGCCAACGCGCGCACCGCCGCCGACTCCTACGAGCGCGCCATCCGCGAGGTCAACGCGGCGCTGGCGCGGTCGGTCGCGCTCCAGACGCGGGCCAAGGCGACAACGACCAAGCTCGCGGCCAGCTTCGAGAAGGCCAAGCAGGTCGCGGACAGGCTGGCCGGCTTCAACAAGACCGTCCTGGTCGACGGCAGGTTCGTCTCGTGCCCGGTGTCGCCGCCGTTCTCGTTCGTCGACACCTACGGGTTCCCGAGGTCGGGCGGCCGCGTCCACAAGGGCGTCGACATCATGAACCCGTACGGCAACAAGGTGCATGCCGTGGTCGACGGCGTGGTCAGCCGGCAGACCAGCAGCGCCCTTGGCGGGATCTCCCTCTACCTCCAGGGCGACGACAACACCGAGTACTACTACGCGCACCTTTCCCGGTACGCGTCGCGCCCGGGCCAGCGGGTCAAGGCGGGCGAGCTGGTCGCCTACAACGGCAGCTCCGGCAACGCCAGGTACACCGGCCCGCACGTGCACTTCGAGGTGCACCCCGGCGGCAGGGTGATCAACCCCTATCCCTTCGTCAAGCGCGCCTGCGGCTGAGCCGGTCGTAGCAGGCGCGTGGCTGGGCACTTCCCGTTCTCCCGTCGTATCCTTGCGCAAATGCGCGTTCAGGGGACCGGACGTCGCCTCCCGCTCGCGGCTGCCGCGGTGGCGGGGGCCGCGCTCGGGCATACCCTGCTCTACCTCGTCGCCGTGCCGGACACCCAGGCGCGCACGACGGTCCTGGCCGAGACCGGCCACGGCTACTGGACGGTCGCGGTCGCCGCCGCGATCGTGCTCGGTCTCCTCTCCCTGGCCGGCACCGCCGCCAGGCACCTGCTGGCCGGGCTGGGCCACCCTCGGGCACCGGCCGGGCCCGGCGACCTCGGGCCCATGGCGTGGCGCCTCGCGTTCCTGCAGGTTGGCATCTTCACGGTCCAGGAGGCGGTCGAGCGGCTCGCGTCCGGCGGCCCGCCGAGCCTGCTCGAGCCCCACGCGGTGCTGCTCGAAGGCGTCCTGGTCCAGGTCCTGGTCGCGCTCGGCGTCGCGGCCGTCCTCCACCTCCTCGGCCGCGCCGCCGAGGCTGTCGGCCGCGCCCTCCGCCGGCCGGCGACACCCAGCCGGCACCTCGACCTGGTCCGGCGGCCGGACCTGCCGGCCCGTGCCTTGCGCCGCCCCGGCACGTCGGCCCACATCCGCGCCCCCCCGCTCCCGCAGGTCTCCTAGCGGAGCTGTCCCACCCGTCACGGCCGGCGCCTGCGCCGGCCCGCGTGGCGTTGCGGGATCCAGGCCCCCATCCGGTCGTCGATGAACCGTCCGGATGGGCCCCACCGTATGCCTGGACAGACAGGAGATCCCGTGAGAGGACGAATCACCTTGTTCGCGGCCGCCCTCGGCCTGGCCGCGCTGCTGGTCCCCGTGGCGGCCCTGCCCGCCTTCGCGCACGGGGTGCACAAGGTCGGCAAGCTGAATCTCGTGGTCGGGTTCGGCACCGAGCCGGGCTATGCCGGCGGGACGAACAGCGTGCAGGTCATCATCTCCGAGGGTGACAAGCCCGCCACCGACCTCGGGAGTGGTGGGGGCCTGAAGGTCGACGTGACCTCGGAAGCGGCCCCCGGCCAGAAGACGACCATGGAGCTGGAGCCCTACTTCGAGGTCGGCGAGTTCGGCACCCCAGGCGACTACCGCGCGTTCTTCATCCCGACCGCGCCGGGCAAGTACACCTTCCACCTCACCGGCACCGTCAAGGGCCAGAAGATCGACAAGAGCTACACGTCGGTCAAGGACGACTTCGCCGAGATCGTCGACCCCGCCACCGTCCAGTTCCCGACCAAGAACCCGACCACCGGAGAGCTGGCGCAGCGCCTGGACCGCGAGGTGCCTCGCCTCAACAGCGCGCTGGAGGCCAGCCGGGCGGCCGAGCAGCAGGCCCGTGACGACGCCAAGCAGGCGCGTGACGACGCCGGGCTGGCGAGGGTCCTGGCCGTCGTCGGGATCGCAGTCGCGCTTGCCGGCCTGGCCGTCGGCGGCATCGCCTTGACCAGGAGGCCAGCGGCCGCGGCTGCCGGGTCGAGTGCACGCACTGGCTCGCCCGAGGGGCGCGAGACCCCGGCGGGGAGGGCCTGACCCGTTGCGGCGCCCGGTCGTCGTCGCCCTGCTCGCAGGCCTGTGGCTGCTCGCCACCGGTCCGGCGGCGGGTGCGCACGCGGTCCTGCGCAGCTCCGACCCGGCGAGCGGGACGGCGCTCGACCGGGCGCCGCAGGCGGTGACCATCACCTTCAGCGAGGTGCCCGACCCGAAGGTGTCGAGGATCCGCGTGCTCGACACGACCGGCCGCTCGATGGACGCGGGGCCGGCCACCCCGGTACCCGGTCGGCCGACCCAGCTCCGGGCCACGCTCGGCGAGCTGCCACGCGGGGTCTACACGGTGAGCTGGCGGGTGCTGTCCAAGACGGACGGGCATGTGACCGCCGGGGTGTTCGCATTCGGCATCGGGGTGAAGGTCGGTGCCGTGCCAGCGGCCCGGGAGGCCACCGCCGTGACCTCGCCGCCGCCCAACCGCCTGGGCGTCGTAGGACGCTGGGCGTTCTACTGGGGGCTCGTGCTGCTGGTCGGGGCGGCAGCCACCGGCCTGCTCGTCTTCGACCGCCGCCTGCACGGTCCGTGGCGGCCGCTCCTGGCCGGTGGGCTGGGCCTGGCCGTGGTCGGGCTGGTCGCGATGGCCCTGGCCGAGCGGGCGGACGTCGGCGTGCCCTTCGGGGAGCTGCTCGACTCGAGCGCCGGCGAGGGGCTCATCCGCCAAGGTGTCGCGCTCCTGGTGACCGCCGCCGTGCTCGCGTTGTACCTGGCCCGGCCGCGCGCGCCCGCCCTGCTCGCCGCGCTCGGCGTGAGCGCCGCCGCCGCGATGGCGGCGCACGTGGCCGCCGGCCACGCGGCCGGCCAGTCGTCGGCGCGCTGGCTCAACCTGCTTGCCCAGACGGTGCACGTCGTCGCCGTCGGGGCCTGGGTCGGGGGGCTGGTCTGGCTGCTCGCCGGCGTCTCCGGCGACCGGGGGGTGGCGACGGTGAAGCGGTTCTCCCGCCTGGCCGGGCTCGCCCTGCTCGTGGTCGCCGTGACCGGCGTGCTGCGCGCCTGGAACGAGACGAGGGAATGGGGCCGCCTGCTCGACACCGGCTACGGCCGCACCCTGGACGTCAAGGTGCTCCTCGTCGTGGTGCTCGCCGCGCTCGGCGCGCTGAACCGCCGCCGCATGATCCCCGCACTGGCCACCGGAGCCGCTCGCCTCGGGGCGCTGCGCCGGGTGGTGCGGGTGGAGATCGGCGTCGCCGCCCTCGTGCTGCTTGTGACCGGCCTGCTCACCGAGCTGCCGCCGGCCAGGTCCGTGGTGAAAGCGGCCAAGCCTGCCGCGCCCGCCAACGTGCAGGTCCGCGGCAACGACTACGCCACCAGCGTGCTGGTCGACCTGGCCGTCGCGCCGGGTACCGCCGGGCCCAACACCTTCCGCGCCGAGGTGGTCGACTACGACACCCGGGCGCCGTTCCCGGCCCGGCGGGTGGAGCTCACGTTCAGGCTGCCTTCCCGCCCCGACATCGGCGCGGCAACCCTTGAGCTGGCCAAGGAGCGCGAGGGGCTCTGGACCGGCCAGGGCGTCCCGCTCTCGATCGACGGCCGCTGGAGCATCACCACGCTCGTCCTGGGCGCCGGCAGCGCCGTGACCGTCCCCCTCGAGCTCCAGACACGCCAGCCCGACGTGACGCCGACCACCCAACAGGTGCAGGTCTCGCAGGTCCCGGGGCAGCCCACCGTTCCGGCAGGGCTCCAGGACCTTCATCGTCAGTGGGAGCATCACCTGGGTCCCCGGGCCGTCCCCGTGGCCATGGGCACTCGCTGCGGCGCTGCTCTGCGCCGGGGTGATCCTGGCCAGCCGCACCCGGTACTGGCGGCAGGCGCTGATCGCGGCCACCGGCGTCGCAGTGGTTGCCGACATCCTTCACACGGCCGGGTCGTGGATCGCCTCGACCGCCTCCGCCGCCGTCAAGACCTACGGGATGGGCGTGTCCGCGGCGGCCTGGATCGTCGGGGCGTTCGCCATCCTGCGGCTGCTGCGCGGCCAGACCGAGGCCGCCCGCACCTTCCTGCTCCTCGCGGGGGTGTTCCTGCTGCTCGCCGGGGGCGTGCTCGACCTCCCGACGCTGGGGCGCTCCCAGCTCCCGTCGGCCCTCGGGCCGACCGGCACCCGGGCCGCGGTCACCGCCGTGCTCGGCCTCGGCGCTGGCATGGTCATCGTCGCCCTGCGCGGCCTGCCCAAACGGGCCCGGTCGCGGGCGGGAGCCGCCAAACGGCCACCGAAGCCGATACCGCAGCAGTGACGGCATGCCTATGGTAGGTGGGCGGGTTGGATCATGACGTGCCAGGGCGTTGGCTGGTGGCGCCGGGGAGCCAGTGTGCGAGGTAGGCGTCCAGGCCGGTGAGGTCGGTGCCGCTGGCGCGGTAGCCGACGTGGCCGTCGGGGCGGATCAGGTAGTGCGCGACGTGTTGGCTGGTGGGGTGGAGACCGAGCCGGCGTAGCGCGGTCCCGTCCGGGTCGTGCAGCGCAGCGGGGGCAGGGTCGCGGGTGAGCCGGTGGACGGCGACCAGGCTGGCGTGGCGCTGAGGCAGCGCCGTGATGGCCTGCGCTGGCCAGTCGGTGGTGGGCCCGCCGCACAGCAGCAGGTGGTAGCTCGGCGCCGCGGTGGCGGTGTGCAGGGTGGTGGGTTGGTGGTTGTCGACCAGGGGGGCGTCGGGGAGCCGGTCGCCGGCGTGGGGGCCGCGCCGGGGTGCGTGTGGGCCGTCGGTGGCCGCGGGGCTGTGGCGGTAGTCGATGGCGAGCTGGGCGATGGTGCGGAACGCGGCCGCGCGCGCGGTGGTGGACCGGAGTGCCAGGGGGGCGAGCCGTGGGACCTGGGTGCGGGCCAGGCGCAGCAGCGGGTTGTGGGTGGTGGCGATGGTGAAGGCGCGGTCGGTGAAGCGCAGCACCCAGCGGCCGACCGGAGCGCGTTCGGGCTCATAGGTGTCCAGCAGCGCGGGGTGGGCGGCGCCGCGGCAGACCAGGGCGAGCTTCCAGGCGAGGTTGGTGGCGTCTTGGATGCCGGTGTTCATGCCTTGGGCGCCCGCGGGGCTGTGGATGTGAGCGGCGTCGCCGGCCAGGAAGATACGCCCGGACTGATAGCGGGTGGCGCCGCGGACGTGCAGCCGGAAGTCGGTCATCCAGACCGGGTCGCGAAGCCGCAGGGGGTCGGTGGTGAAGGCGTTGGTGATGGCCTGCAGCTGGGGCAGGGTCACCTGGGCGTCGATGGGAGGCCGGTCGCCTGGTGGGCGCATGGCGAGCATGCGCCAGCTGGCGGGGGCGCCGAGGGGGAAGAAGAACAGCATCCCCGCCTCGGTCAGGTAGGCGTGTGCCGCGCCGGGTCCCAGCCCGTCGACCTCCAGGTCGGCGAGCAGGAAGGTCTGCGGGTAGGTGGCGCCCGCAAAGGGGATGCCTGCCTGCTGGCGGACGGTGCTGTGCGCGCCGTCGCAGCCGGCCAGGTAACGGGCGCGTAGGGTCTCGTGGCGGCCGTCGTGGTGGCGCAGCCGGCAGGTGACGTGCTGGCCGTTGGGGGTGAGGTCGATGAGCTCGGTGCCGCGTTCGACGGCGACGCCGTGCTGGGCGAGGTGGTCGCCAAGGATGCGTTCGGTCTCGGCCTGGGAGAGGAACAGCAGGAACGGGTAGGCGGTGTCGGCGCTGCCGAGGTCGAACAGCGGCAGGGACACGACCCGCCGGCGCAGGTGGATGCGCAGCTGGACCGTCTGCTGGCCGCGTTGCAGCAGCGTGTGGGTGATGCCCAGGCCGGCGAGGACTTCCAGGGTGCGGGGTTGGATGGCCAGCGCCCGGGATTCGTGGGCCCGGTCGGGCTGGCGGTCGATGATGCGGGACCGGGCCCCAAACGCACGAAGCTGCGCCGCCAGTGCGAGTCCGGTGGGCCCGGCACCCACAACGAGCACATCGAGCGGATCGCTGCGTGTGCTGGCCGTGTCGTGGTGGGCGGTCATAGGGTGTCCCGTCATGGGGGTGTCCCTGGGTGCGGTGGTCGGCTTGTCGACGGCACGGTGCCCGGGCCCGGCTCGGCGAGTGTGGTGGATGGGAGGTCAGGTGGCGGTGTGGCTGTCAGCGCTGGCCGGCGAGCCGGGCCTGCATGTCGGACCGGGCGACCACGCCGAGCAGCCTGCCGTCCGGGTCGGTGACCACCGCGGTGCGCAGCCCGCGGCTGCCAAGCCGCTCGGCCAGCTCGGCCAGGGGACGGTCGGCCCGGACGGTCGACGGGCCGGCCTCCATGACGTCTTCCGCCCGTGCCGCCGGGTCACCATCCAGCGCCGCCCTGCGGAGCCGACCGAGCAGCGTGGCGTCCTCGGCGACCACCAGCGCGAACCCGTACGGCGAGCGCGCCACCCTGGCCGCGACCGCGCCGGCCGGCTCCCCGGGCGGGGCGGTCACGGCGTCGCGGCGCAGCACATCCTTGGCACGAGGCAGATCCGACTGCTCCCCTTCGGTCGGCAGCCCGTGGGCGAGCCAGTCGGCCTTGCCGGCCACGTAGTCGTACACCTCGGCGAAGCCGAGCAGCTCGAGCCGGCACGCGGCTCGTGGGCTCATGTCTCACAGGCCGTCCCAGCAGTAGACGACCACCGGGCGCGTCCGGTCCAGTTGGGCCACGGCGGTGGCGTCCAGTTGCTTGAGGGGGATGTTGACCGCGCCGGGCAGGTGCTCGTCGGTGTACTCGGCGGGTGGCAGGACCTCGACGAGCTGGGCGCCGCCATCCAGCAGCGCCCGCAACCGCGCCAGGTCGATCCTGGTCGGCATGGGCTCTCTCCTCATGGTGGTGGACTGCGACCGGCCTGATGGTCAGCGATGATGACCACAACCCTAGGCGTATGCGACGGCCCTCGCGAATCGGATGCAAGCGGGGTGTCAGGTGATGATGTGGCAGACGCGCTCGGGTGTGCACTGCTTGGGATCGAGCGTTGTGGCCCGCCGGCGAGCTGCCGGAGCTCACCTTGGAGCTGCCGCAGGTCGGCGAGGCGGCTCTCGAGGTCGGCGGCCCGGCCCTTGACGCCTACATCCGCGGGTTCAGGAGCCAGGTCCGGGACAGCGACGGCGCGGTTGCCGACGCGCTCGCGCTGGCCCGGGGGGCGAGCCGCTCGGCCGCGCGAAGCGGGACGGCGACCGTCCGGTCGTGGCTGGCGACCGTCGAGGCGCAAGCCCTGGCCGCCATGGGGGACGCCAAGGCGTGCCTTCGGACCCTTGACCGCGCCGAGGTGGCGATCGGGCAGACCAGGCCGGAGGAGGACCCGGCCTGGATGTACCGGTTCGATCGGATCAGGTTCGCCGCCGTTGCCGGTTGTTGCTACCGGCGGCTGGGCGAGCTTGCAACGGCCGAGCGCATGCTCGGCGATGCGCTGGCCGCCCTCGGGCCGTGGTGCACCAGGCGCCGGGCCGAGGTGCTGCTGGAGCTCGCCTACGTCAAAGCCGACCAGCGAGACATCGACCGCGCTGGCGGGCTGGCGGCCGAGTCGCTGGCGGCGGCGTTGGAGGCTGGGTCGGTGGCGGGCGTGGACCGCGTCCGCCGGTTCCGCAACGCCGACGAGCGGTGGCGCGACGCCAAGGCCATGAAGGCCCTGGATCAGCGGCTCGCCGAGTGCCTGTGACGACTGCGTCGGAGGGAGCGGCAGCAGGATGGGGGCGGGCACGGGCCGCTCCGGCGGGGGTGATGCCCTATGGGGCGTGGCCCTCCCCGGTCACCGCCGAGCTGGTCGCCAGCCAGTCGACCACCTATGACGCGGTGCAGGTGACCGGCCGGGCGGTGTACTGGTTGGAGGGCCGCCCATCCCCCCGGCCCAGTCCGAGGCGATGGCCCAGGCGCTCGCCCGCAAGCGCATCCCCCACACCTACCTCACGTTCCAAGGAGAAGGCCACGGCTTCCGTCGAACCGAAAGCATCCAGCATGCCCTCCGGGAGGAGGCGGCGCTCTACCGGCGGGCACTCCCCGAGCGTGACTGAACCCGCCGGTCGCGGGCGACCGCCTTCGAGCGCCGACCTCGAGCGCGGCCTGCACTCGGGGAGGAGACTAACCCCTCGATCCCGCCCGCGAGAGTGGGTTGCTGTTCACCGCAGCAGCAGCGCCGCGCTGTCGGCCAGCCGGTCGCTGTTGTCGATCACGGTGGCGCCGGAGCCGATGGGCCGGGGTGGCGTCGTGTCCCAGGTCGCGTCGGGGCCGAACAGCAGGTAGAAGTCATAGTCCAGCCCGTCGAAGTCGACGCCGAACCGGTCCAGGAACGGCCTGCCGACCACGTTGCCGGCATCCCACAGGTGCGTCACCCGGGGATCGATCATCCCGGCGCCGTCGACCTCGGCGCGGGCGTCGGTCGCCCACCGCTGCACCCAGACCACATACACCCGTAGCCGGGCGTCCCGGTACCGCTCGAGGATGTTCTGGGCCACCCACCTGGCGCCCGCAAGACACGTCCCTCAGGTCGGCGCCAGCGCCAGCACCAGCCGCGGCACACCTTTGTCGGCGTTGAACCGGGCCTGCAGCTGCTCAAGGTTGTTGAGGTCGGTCACGGTCAGACCGGCCGGTTGGGTCGCGCCCGGGGCCAGCGTGACCGTCACCGGCGTCCTGCCCGACGGCCCGGTCGATGGCGTCGACCAGGTGATGAAGGCGGCGAGCACCACGAACACCAGCAGGCACGCGGCCACGAACACCAGCCGCCCACGCCTGCTCACCGCTCGACCCCTCGCAGCTCGGCCGAGACGGCGTCCCGCAGCTCGTCCAGGTCGACCCCGAGCGCCCCAAGCAGTGGCCCCGCCGCGCCCCTCCGCTGAACCACCTGCCTACCTCCGAAACCGGAAGGGTCTGCCGGCATACTTTCGCAGGTCGCATGTTTGACTTGTGCTAGCCTACCACGCCGACTTAGGCTTACCTAACCGAACCTGGGATTGCCTGCGCCAGGTCCGCGCCGCCCTGGCCAGAACGCCTGAAAACGACATCCGCCCCTCCGCGGGCTACCTATGCACGGTGCGCTCGTGGCCGCGGTGCTCCGGCAGCTCCAGCTGGAAGGTGCAGTGCTCGATGTCGAAGTGCCCGGCCAGGCAGTCGCCGAGGCGGTCGAGCACTGCCGGGCCGACGGCGCCCTCCTGGAGCACGACATGGGCCGACAGCACGTTCATCCCGCTGGTGATCGTCCAGGCGTGCAGGTCGTGGACGTCGGCCACGCCGGGCGTGGTCGAGATGTGCTCGCGCACCTCGTCCAGGTCCACGCCCTTCGGCGTGGCCTCGAGCAGCACGTCGACCGCGTCGCGCAGCAGGCTCCAGGTGCGCGGCAGGATGAGCAGGCCGATCAGGGCCGAGGCGATCGGATCGGCGGCCCGGAAGCCGGCGGTTGCGACGACGACGGCCGCGATCACGACCGCGGCCGACCCCAGCAGGTCGCCCAGGACCTCCAGGTAGGCGCCGCGCAGGTTGAGGCTCCGGGCCTGGCCGTGCCGCAACAGCCACAGCGAGGCCGCGTTGCCGGCCAGGCCGGCGATGGCCACCACGAGCATCGGGCCGCTCGCGATCTCGGGAGGGTCGGCCAGGCGCCGCGCGGCCTCGACGAGCACGGCCAGGCCGACACCGAACAGCAGCACGGCGTTGACCACGGCGGCCAAGATCTCCATGCGGTAGTGGCCGAAGGTGCGCGCGGTGGTCGGTGGCCGCCCGCCGAACCAGACCGCGAGCAGGGCCAGGCCGATCCCGGCCACGTCGGTGAGCATGTGCCCGGCGTCGGCGAGCAGGGCCAGGCTGCCGGTGACGACGCCGGCGATGGCCTCGACCACGAGGATGGCCAGGCTCAGCAGGAACACGGCCAGAAGCCGGCTCCGGCCGGCTTCGGCGGCGCTGGGGCCGTGGGCGCTGGGGCCGTGGGCGCTGGGGCCGTGGGCGTGGTCCATCAGCCGGTCGCCCAGCCCAGACCCCTCGCCGACGGTGCCAGCTCTTTGCTCATACACCACACAGTATCGTGCCGTCGGTGTGCGGAGCCGTCGGACAGGGGGCGTGGCCTTACCGCAGGTGGGCTGGCCTTGGCGCGCTCGTGCGGACGGCTTCAGCCCGTCGCTGGGCCGGTGGGCGCTGGTACGCGGCAGCCGGTGCCGCGGGAGCGGGCCGGGCCTGCGCCGGGCTCCGCGGCGCTCCGGCGGCTCCTGGCGGGTCGGCGGAGCGGCGAACCGGCCGGGCGGGAGCGGCGGGCGTCCGGCCGGCGCCCACCGGTGCGGCCGGGCGCTGTGGCCTTGGCCGGGTGGGCCGGTCCACCCGCCCAGGCGCCAGCCTGTCTCCTGTGGCCGGGGAAGGACGGGCCGGCGGGAGCCAGCGGGCGGTCAGCCAGCCCAGGACCGCGCCGTAGACCCAGTGCCCGGCCATGGCGCCGGCGGCGATCACCGGCGTCAGCGGGAAGAAGTGGACCTGGGCCACGGGCCAGGTCGCCAGCACGCCGAACAGGCCGAGGCAGATGCAAGTCCCGTAGGCGATGCCGAAGCGGACGCCGCGCCACGGCAGCATCGCGAACGCGAGCCCCATGCCGCCCCCATTGCCGAGGAAGCGCCAGATGTAGCCCCAGAGCCAGTTGGCGTTGGGGTCGGTGAACAGCAGTTGGCCGATCCGGGGGATGGGGTCCTCCCACAACCCGGCGAGCATCAGGCCGAGCCGCAGCGTGTCGTAGATGCAGGTGGCGATGATCCCGGCCAGCCAGCCGACCAGCGCCCGGCGTCCCCATTCGCGGTGGCGCAGGCCGACCAGCACGATGCACGCGACCGCGGGGATGAGCACGAACCGGGCGCCTTCGGGCAGCGGGAGCATCTCGGAGTAGGCCGCGGCCAGTGAGGTGATGGCCGCGAAGCCCAGGGCCAGGAACACCAGCCTCGGGTACAGGGAGGGCAGCGACAGCAGCGGCTGCAGCGCCGCGAGCAGCCGCTCGTCCTCGGCTGCGGCCTTGCGCGCGGTCGTCTCCTGCCAGCCGTGGTGCTCCCCGGCCCGCTCGTGCCGCCCACGCGGGGCCGGCGCGGCCGAGCCCACCCCGGCGGCCTCTCGCCGGCCGCGGTGCTCCTGGGTCCGCTCGTGCCGGCCGCCCGCCGGCACCCTGGTCGGGCCCGGCGCGGGAGCGCTCCTCCCGGTGGGATGGCCCGGGCCGGACGCGGGAGGGCGCGGGCTGGACGCGGGAGGGCGCGGGCCGGACGCGGGAGGGCGCGGGCTGGACGCGGGAGGGCGCGGGCCGGAGGGCGACGTGCCGCGCCGCTGCCCGGCGCCCGCCGGGACCGTACCCGGCGGACTCGGGTACGGGCGCTCGACCTGCCGCCGGGCACCGGCCGGGTTCCTGGACGCCGTGTCCTGGGTGGGGGAGGCGTACCCGGGATCGCCGGAACTGCTCCGGCCGACGCTGCCCCTGGCGGAAGGGCCGGGCCCGGAGCCTCCGGGACTGCTCCGCGGGCGGCCGGGGCTCCCCGGGGCCGGAGGCGCGGGTGCCCCGGCCCGCCAGGCTGGGTCCGGGGGTGGGGTCGGGGGACGCTGTGGCGGGGCTGGGACGGCGCCGGGATAGACGGATGGATCGAGCAGTCTGGGGTCGGCGAAGCGGGCGCGAGCGTACGGGGGGTCGACCTGATCCGGCGAGGGACGCGGCCAGCTGCCCGGCCTGCTGATCGTCTCCGTCACGTGCGATCCAACCCCCTCTCGCAGCCGTCGACCTGGTACGACGGTCGAGCCGTGTCCGTGTCACGGCGGCGCGGGTTCGCCTCGCAGCGGGCAAGTCGAAGTGACGCCACGTGGGGGCGTGGGTCACCGGCTTCGTTTCGGGTGGGGATGGGGGTCCCCGGGGGAGCACCACTCTACGAGCCTCAGCCACCAAGTCAACTCGGCAGGAGCGGCCGACCCCCGCCAACCCGGCAGGAGCGGCCGACCCCCGCCGGGTCGGCTGCGGTAGGCTCCACAGCACCATGAAGGGCGTCATCCTCGCCGGGGGCAGCGGCACCCGGCTTCACCCGCTGACCCGCATCACCAACAAGCATCTGCTGCCGATCTACGACCGGCCGATGGTGACCTACGCCATCGAGGCGCTCGTGACCGCAGGCATCGGCGAGATCATGCTGGTCACCGGCGGCACGCACGCCGGCGAGTTCCTTCGTCTGCTCGGCAACGGCCACGAGTACGGCATCGACCGGCTGCTCTACGCCTATCAGGAGCGGCCGGGCGGCATCGCCGAGGCCCTCGGGCTCGCCGGGCGCTTCGTAGATGGCGACCGCGTGCTCGTCATGCTGGCCGACAACGTCATGGAGCGGTCGATCCGGCCGTTCGTTGACCATTTCCGCGAGCAGGAGAAGGGCGCCCGCATCCTGTTGTCCCGGGTCGAGGACGCCGCTCACCTGCGTCACCTGGGCGTCCCCGAGCTGGACGGCGGCCGGGTCGTCCGCATCCTGGAGAAGCCGGAGGACCCGCCGAGCACCTTCGGCGTGACCGGCATCTACTGCTACGACCCTACCGTGTTCGACGTGATCCCCACGCTGCTGCCGTCGGGCCGGGGAGAGCTCGAGATCACCGACGTCAACAACTGGTTCGTGGCCCAGCGGGCGATGGAGTACGACGTTCTCGACGGCTTCTGGGGCGACGCGGGCGAGTCGATCGACGCGTACTACGCGGTCAACGACTACGTCCGCACCAACGGCGCGAACAATATCTAGCACCTGCTCAGACCTACCTCGGCTGCGTCGCCAAGGGCTGGGAGCGCACCAACGGCGCGAACAATATCTAGCACCTGCTCAGAATTCCTGTCCGCAACTTGACGGGAAGGCCCTGGTCGCTGACCCGGGTAATGGGCAGAACTTCTGGTGACCTGCTTAGCCCATCGGCCCGCCCCGCGGCGGCCGGGACGGGAGCCGCCCCCGCCCCGGCCGCCGCGGGCCGGTCGCGTCGAACAGCGGCAGGGCCTGGAAGCGAGGGGGCCGGGCCGAGCAGGTGCCCCGGCGAGGCCGCTGTGGCGGACGGCCTCCCCGGGGCGCACGGATTCGGGTCGCATCCCCCCCTTCACCGCCGGCGATACCGACGAGGTCCAGCCGGCCGAACTGTTCAAGAGTACTTAAACCAACGAATAGTGCAAGACCCAGAAGCCTGACGAGGTAAGGGAGGCGGCGGCTCGTGCGCGGAACGGCGGGCGGCCAGGCCGCTGCCGGCCTCGATGTGGCAACCGCAGGGCCAGGGCAGGGCGGTCTCCGGCGCTACGAGCCCTGCGACCAGGCCTGCTTCCAGCGTGCAAGCTCGCTGATCTCGGCTTGCCTGCCCGACTTGACCTGCTCGGCGAGCTGGCGCACCTCGCCAAGGGAGCCCTCGGCGAGCTCGGCCTCGGCGAGCTTGACCGCCTCCTGGTGCAAGGCGGTGAGCGCATCGGCGAAGGCGAGGTCGAACGGCCTGCTGGTGAGCGCGTCGAGCTGGTTGAGCTGCTCGTCGGTGAGCAGGCCCGGCGGTGGCGTCTCGCTGTCGGCGTCGTCGGGCTGGACCGGCTTGCCCCACCGCTGCAGCCACGCCTGCAGCTTGGTGATCTCGTCGCCCCGGCTGACGGTCACGTCCTCGGCCAGCTTGCGCAGCTCCGGCCGGGCGGTGTGGTTCTCGATCAGCTCGACCACCTCGGTGGCCTGCGCGTCCTGGGCCAAGAGGCGCTGCGCGAACACGACGTCGGCGTCGTTCAGGGGCCCGGAGGCCGGCCTGCCGGCCCTGTCCGGCCCGGAGCAGGCGGCGAGCAGCACCACCACGACCAGCACCAGACGCCGCATCCACCCACCTTCCTGAACCACCGACCGTGCCGGACCGGCACACCGCAGCAGTGTAGGGGCGGATCGCCCGAAGCATCATAAACCGTGACAGCAACGTTGCCACGCCAGCGGGGCGGCGCCGGATGAGAACAGCATGAGTGTCACACCCCGCCGTCATCGTGGTCGGTTGCCGATCAACCGGCCAGGTCACCGGCCAGGTCGCTGGCCAGGTCGAGGTCGGTGTCGACGGGCGGCGCCGCCCTGGCCGCGTCCAGGGCCTCGCGTACGGCGCGGCCGTAGACCGTGCCGAGGAACGCGTAGCCGGCGCTCGACGGATGGAACAGGTCGGCGCTGAACATCTCGCGCTTGCCCCTGAAGGCGTCTCGGGTGTGCTTGGCGACCTCGAACACCTGGATGCCGTACGGGGCAAGCACCGACTTGTAGACCCTGGTGAGCGCCCACGCCCGCAGGCCGAGCAGGTTGCGCAGCGGCCAGCGGAAGCAGCGCGCGACCGAGGCGGGCGGCAGGCCGGACACGACCACCACGGCGCGTGGAGCCACCGTGCGCAGGCCGGTGGCGAGCAGGTGGAGCTGGGCGCGGATCTCACGGGTAGGGGTGCCGTGGGTGATGTCGTTGGTGCCGACGCAGACCAGCACCACGTCCGGGTCGAGCCCGGCGAGCTGGGACAGTTGCTCGGACACGACGTTACGGACCCGCGCGCCGGACACACCGAGCGCGTGGAGGTGGACCTGGTAGCGGTCGGAAAGGGCCTTGGCCACCCCGTAGGCGAGGGTGTCCTCGACCGCCTCTGCACCGACCCCGGCCACCGAGCTGTCGCCGAGCACGACCACGATGAGCGGCTCGGCATCCTCGGGGCCGACCATCCCGCTGATCTCGAACGCGGGCGTGGACGGGATGAACTTGAGGCGCATGGCCGCCCAGACCTCGGCGGCCAAGGTGGTGGCCATCGCCCCACCGGCCAGCACTGCCGCACGGCCGACGTACCGGAACCGGATGCCCATCGTCCCCCTCCTCAACCCAGAGCGTACGAAGTTCTGTCTGGTTTGGAGAGGACCGGCGCGCTTGGGGGGAATTGGGGTGGCCGCCGACGGCGGCCCTGCCCTGTCCGCGACGGGGTCGTCCTCACCGAAAGGCTGGAGCGGGCTCATGCCGCGCTCCGCCCGGGAGCGGGCCACTGGCCGGTACGGTGCCGGCGCCGATCGGATGCGCTCGCCATCGTGCCCTCGGCTTCGACTTCGTGGTTCCTCTGCTGCAAGTGTAACCAGGCCGTCGAGAGGGCGGGCCCGATTCGTCAGCCTGGCCGTGCGAGGGCGCCGATTCGTCAGCCTGGCCGTGCGAGGGCGCCAAGCTGGCTCGGGTCGCGTACGTAGCGGCCGACCAGCTCGGCCGTGCAGGCGTCGATGCGCTGGTGCAGGGTCCGCCGGTAGACCGACAGCTCGACCTCGGCCTCGACCAGGCCGCGCTCTACCTCGGCCAGCTCGGCCACGTGGTCCCATGGGATGGGGGTGTCCCACAGCGTCCCCAGGCCGGCCACTGGCACTGCCCCGTCGTCCAGGCCGACCAGCGTCCACGCCGGCGAGCGGCGTGCCGCCGGGTGCCCGCCGCCCCGACGGGCCAGGTCGCCAGGCGCCGGCAGGCCACCCTCCAGGCCGGTGCGGACCAGGTCCAGCCTGCCCTGCACGAGCTGGCGCCAGTAGCTCACACGGCGCTCCTCCTCCTGCAACGACTCGCGCAGCGCGCGCAGGTGCGCCAGCGGCTGCTCGCGCAGCCGGTCTGTGAAGGCATCGTCGGTCACGGTGTCCCTTCCTCCGCGTGCCGGGGCGGCTAGCGCGCCCCGGCGGATCTCCCTGGAGGTACCTCGGCACGTCGAGGCCGCCGCTTCAGTCCCGATTGGTCACCGATGGGGTGGCCCTTGGTGCGGGGCGCGCATACCATCCGGCCATGGTCGACTCCTCCAACCCACCCGTTGCCCGGCGACGTGGGCGCGAGTCCAGGAAGGCCCGCCGGCAGCGGGCCGCAGGAATCCAGGCCCGGCTCGCCGCCCGCTATCCGTCGCCCACCACCGCGCTCGGCTACGGCTCGGCCTGGGAGCTGCTGGTGGCCACCATCCTGTCTGCCCAGTCCACCGACGAGACGGTGAACAAGGTCACGCCGGGGCTGTTCGCCCGCTACCCGACCGTGGCCGACTTCGCGGTCGCCGACCGGGAGGAGCTGGAGCGGGCGATCCACCCGACAGGCTTCTACCGGAACAAGGCGCGCTCGGTCCAGGGCGCGGCCCAGTACCTGCTCGCCCACCATGGCGGGGAGGTCCCCGACCGGATGCAGGACCTCGTCCTGGTGCCCGGGGTCGGGCGCAAGACAGCCAACGTGGTGCTCGGCTCGTACTTCGGCCGCAACGAGGGGGTCGTGGTCGACACCCACGTTGGCCGGCTGTCGCGCCGGCTCGGCCTGACCGCCCACGACGACCCCGAGAAGGCCGAGCTCGACCTGATGGCGCTGGTCCCGGTCGAGGAGTGGACGAACTTCTCCCACCGCCTCATCTACTTCGGCCGCGAGGTGTGCACGGCCAAGGACCCCCGCTGCGACGCGTGCGAGCTGGCCGATCTCTGCCCGTCGGCGTTCAGGGTGGGACGCTGGGCCAAGCCGGCCCGGGCCCCCCGCAAGCCGGCCGGCGCGGCCGGCGCCAACCGCGCCGGCCGGGCTCGCGGGACCGGACCGGCGCGCCAGGGCCGGGAGGCCGCCGGGCCCGAGGGGCCGCCGGGCGTGGCAGGGCCGGGAGCGGCCATGGAGCCGCCCGGTGCTGGTCCGTGAGGCGATGACCCCGGGCCCGGTCACGGTTCACAGCGGTTCGTTCCCGATGCGCCGGCGGACCTCCCCGGCGACCTCGCCCGGGGCGGCGTGGCGCCCGGTCGACGCCTTGGAGAAGATCAGCTCGCCGTCCAGGGTGACCTCGAACCGCCCGCCGCTCGCGGGCACCAGCTCGAGGCGCTCTAGCACGGGCGCCCAGCGCAGCAGCTCCGCCGCCAGACCGACGGCTTGTGGCGTGTAGTTTCAGGGCACGCAGAACTCGATGGCGATGCTGTGCGTCGGTTGCAGGACCACGAGAATGCCTCCTTCCTCCTCCGCCATCAGCTTACGGCGGTGGGCTCCTGGGCAGAATGGCGCCGCAGCCTCACCTGCACCCGGTCAGCCCGTGAGTGGCCACGCCATCTCGGACAGATAAGCAAAAAGGACCGGTTTCAGATCGGAGGCACGATGGTACGAGGATCGTTGCCGTGCCATGCCATCGGCTCCCGCCAGATGGGGTGCACCAGCTCGACGCGCTCACCGGCCGCGGCTTCGAGCTGTTCGACGCCCTGGCCAGCCGCTGGGGGCACAGTGGCGGCGCCAGCGTCCGGGTGGTCTGGTTCGAGCTGGACCTCTGAGGCCCTCGGCCCCGTGCGGTTGCGGGGCGTTGGGGCCGGTGCTAGTTTACCTAACAACTGTTCGTTAGGAGCTAGCATGACCGCGCGCCGCCGGCAGATCGAGGACGTGGCCAGCGCCCTGTTCAGCGAGCGCGGGTACGCGGCGACCAGCATGCGCGACATCGCCCGCGCGCTCGACCTGCAGGGCGGCAGCCTCTACGCGCACATCCCCTCCAAGGAGGCGGTCCTCTGGTCGATCGTGGACGACGCGGCGCGGCGCTTCCACGCGGCGGTGCGGCCGGTCGCCGACGGGCCAGGCCCTGCCACCGAACGGCTCCGGGCCATGATCCACGCTCACGTGCTCGTGCTCGCCGAGAGCCTCGAGCGGGCCAGCGTCTACCTGTTCGAGTGGACCTTCCTCGGCCCCGAGCGGCGCGAGCAGGTCGCCCGGTCCCGAGCCGCCTACCAGGCGCTGTTCGAGCAGGTGATCGCCGAGGGCCGAGCGGCCGGTGAGCTGGCCGACGCCGACGGCAAGCTCGCTGCCATCTTCGTGCTGTCCGCCCTGAACGGCCTGCCGCGCTGGTACCGGCCTGACGGACCCCTCCCTGTCGGCGCGGTGGCCGAGCACTTCGCCGGCATGGTCCTGGGCGGGCTGGCAAGGCGCGACCAGGCCGAGACCAGGCTGCCGGCCGGTCCCACCCGGGTGCGGCGGGGAGACGGGACCCGGGTGGATGGGACCCGGGTGGATGGGACCCGGGTGGATGGGACCCGGGTGGATGGGACCCGGGGAGAGGGGACCCGGGGAGACGGGACCCGGGGAGAGGGGACCCGGGGCACCAGAGCGATGGGAGAGTGAGGAGCGCGACCATGAACGACCCCGCGCGGCTGCAAGCCTTCAACCGCCATGTCGCCTCGGGCGGCAAGGTCGAGCCGGGCGACTGGATGCCAGAGGAGTACCGCAGGGCGGTCGGCAAGTTCGTCGAGATGCACGCCAACTCCGAGCTCATGGGCGTGCTACCCGAGCGCGAGTGGATTCTGCGCGCCCCGACCCTCCGGCGGAAGCTCGCCCTGACCGCCAAGGTGCAGGACGAGGTCGGCCACGCGCAGCTGCTGTACCGGGTCGCCGAGGACCTCGGCAAGCCGCGCGAGGCGATGCTGGCCGACCTGCTCGCCGGCAAGACCAAGTTCCACAACGTGTTCCACTACCCGACCAGGAGCTGGGCCGACGTCGGCATCATCGCCTGGCTGGTCGACGCGGCCGCCATCGTGGCCCAGCAGGCCCTGCGCGAGTCGTCCTACGCGCCCTACGCGCGGATCATGAAGAAGATCTGCTGGGAGGAGTCGGTCCACATCCTGCACGGCCGCGACGTGGTGCTCACCCTGGTGAACGGGACCGCCAGGCAGCGGGCGCTGGCCCAGGACGCCCTGGACCGCTGGTGGGGCCCGCTCATGCAGATGCACGGCCCGCCGACCGACCCGGCCAAGGACCGGGACCTCGCCTGGCGCATCAAGACCAAGGACAACGAGACGCTGCGCCAGGAGTTCCTCAACGTCTACGTGCCCCGCGTCCGCGAGATCGGCCTCGAGATCCCCGACCCGGAGCTGGGCAAGGACCCCGAGACGGGCCGCTGGCACTACACCGAGCCGGACTGGAGAGAGCTGTACGCGGTCGTCACCGGCCACGGCCCGAAGTCGGCCGAGCGCCTCGCGTTCCGCCAGCTCAACTACGGAGAGACCCAGTGGGTGCGCGACACGGTGCTCCACGAGCCCAGGGCCGCCGCATGAGCACCGAGGGCGAGCCGATGGTGGGTGTCCCGGGGGCTCACACCGCCGGGGGCGAGCCGATGGTGGGTGTCCCGGGGTCTCACGCGGCCGAAGGCGGTGGCCCCCTGATGGGCCTGGAGATCTTCGAGGTCTTCCGGCAGGAGAAGGAGGGCGGGCCGATGGTGCACGGGGGCAGCCTGCTCGCCCCCGACGGCGAGCTGGCCGCCCACTACGCCCGCGAGTTCTACGGGCGGCGCCAGGAGTCGGTGCGGCTCTGGGTGGTGAAGCGGTCGGCCATCCACGACGTGACCGACCCCGACCTGCTCCAGCCGCCGATGGACCGGTCGTTCAAGAAGCCGGTCGGGTACTCGGCAGGCATCAAGCAGAAGCTGGCCGAGGCCCGCGAGCGGGCGGGCGGCCAGGAATGAGCGCGCTCACCGGGGCGACCGGGACGAGCGCCCACGGGCTCGACGACGCGACCAGGGACGCCCTGGCCGAGCTGCTCCTCTGCATGGCCGACGACGAGTTCGTGCTCGGCTACTGGGACTCCGAGTGGACCGGGATCGCGCCCCTGCTCGAGGAGGACGTGGCCTTCAGCTCGCTGGCCCAGGACGAGATCGGCCACGCCGCGGCCCTCTACGAGCTGCTGGCCGGCCTGACCGGGGAGCCTGCCGACCGCATCGCCTACGGCCGCGAGGTCGACGGCTACCGCCAGGCGGCGCTGCTGGACCACGCCCGCGGCGACTGGGCGTTCTCGATCGCCCGCCGGTTCCTCTACGACACCGCCGACGCGGTCCGCCTGGACGCCCTGGCCGGCTCGTCGTACGCGCCCCTGGCCGGGCTGGTGGCCAAGATGCGGCGCGAGGAGCGCTACCACCTGGCCCACATGCACGCCTGGATGGTGCGGCTGGCATGCGGCGGCGAGGAGCCCGCGCGGCGGCTGGCGGCCGCCTGCGAGCGGCTCTGGCCCGACGCCCTGGCCGTGCTCGCGCCGCCGGCCGGGGAGCGGCGCCTGCTGGACGCCGGCATCCTGACCGAGTCGTTCGCCACCTGCCGGCAGCGCTGGCTCGGGGAGCTGGCCCCGCTGTTCGAGGAGCTCCGGCTGCCGTTCCCGTTTCGCCCGGCCCCTGGCGCGGCCTCCTCCCGGGCACGGCCCGCGGGTGCGCCCGCCGTGGCCGACGCCGGGCAGCCCGGCCGCCTGGAGCCGACCTTCCCGGAGCCGGGGCCGGAGGGGCGCACCAGGCACAACGACGACTTCCGCTGGCTCTGGGGCGAGCTCACCTCGGTGTACCGCTCCGAGCCGGGCGCGACCTGGTAGACGGGAGGCGGGACCGTGAGCGCCACCGCAACGGCCGAGCTGGAGCGCAGGGTCTGGGACGCGCTTGCCGAGGTCCCCGACCCGGAGATCCCGGTCGTCTCCGTGGTCGACCTCGGCATCGTGCGCACGGTCGAGGCCGGCCCGGAGCGCATCCGGGTCGAGATGCTGCCGACCTTCGTCGGCTGCCCGGCCCTCGAGGTCATCAGGCAGTCCATCGCCCAGCGGCTCGCCGGCATGGCCCGGCGGGTCGAGGTCGAGCCCACCTTCGCCGAGCCGTGGACCTCCGACCGGATCACCCCCGATGGGCGGCGCAAGCTTCGCGAGAGCGGCTTCGCCCCGCCCGGCCCCCAGCCGCCCGAGGAGCCGGCCGGCCGGCCCCTGTTCGCCACCATCGCGCTGCGGCCTTCGGCCGGCTCGCCTGGAGCGCGCGAGGCCACGTGCCCGTTCTGCGGGTCGCGGGACACCACGCTGGAGAACCCGTTCGGCCCCACCCTCTGCCGGGCGGTGTTCTGGTGCAACGCCTGCCGTCAGCCCTTCGAGCAGTTCAAGGCGGTCTGAGCGCGCTGAACCTCAGCTGAACCTCATTGGGAAGGCGTTGCGTGATTAGAAGGCATTGCGCGCGGATGGCGCGGTAGGGTCCAATCTCGGAAATGCAGGGGACCATCGTGGGCCCCCGCATGGTGGGAGGTGGGACTCTTGCAACGACCAGTCGTGGTGCTGCGCGCCCTCGCCCTCGGGGCCGTGCTCGCCCTCGTCGCGACCGCGTGTGGCTCGGAGAAGGGCACGACCGGGGGCCAGACCGGGGGGGCCAAGCAGGGCGGCACGATCGTGTTCGCGGCCTCGTCCGACCCGGTCAGCCTGGACCCGGCGTTCATCTCGGACGGCGAGTCGATCCGCATCACCAACCAGATCTACGAGGGGCTGGTCAAGACCAAGGCCGGCGGCACCGAGATCGAGCCGAGCCTGGCCAAGTCCTGGGCGGCGAGCAACAACGCCACGAGCTGGACGTTTGACCTCCAGGAGGGCGTCAAGTTCCACGACGGGACAGCGTTCAACGCCGCGGCGGTCTGCGCCAACTTCGACCGCTGGTACAACTTCAAGGGGGTCCTGCAGAGCGACTCGGTCACCTACTACTGGGTCAGCGTGTTCGGCGGCTTCAGCGACAAGAAGAATCCCAGCCTCTACAAGTCCTGCGAGGCCAAGGACGACAAGACGGCCGTCATCAACCTGAACCAGCCGTCGGCCTCGTTCATCGCCGCCCTGTCGCTGTCGTCGTTCTCGGTCCAGAGCCCGGAGGCGCTCCGGAAGTACGACGCCGACAAGGTGTCGGGCACCGCCGAGGAGCCGAAGTTCGAGAGCGAGTACGGCTTGGCGCACCCGACCGGCACGGGCGCGCTCAAGTTCGAGTCGTTCGCGGCCAACGACAAGACCGTGCTGGCCCGCAACGACGACTACTGGGGCCAGAAGGCCATCCTCGACAAGGTGATCTTCCGGACCATCCCTGACCTCGCGGCCCGGCGCCAGGCCCTCGAGGCCGGCGAGATCCAGGGCTACGACAACGCCGACCCGAGCGACGTGGAGGCACTGAAGGCCAACTACCAGGTGCTCCAGCGGCCGGCGTTCAACGTCGCCTACGTCGGCTTCAACCAGAAGAAGAAGCCGCTCGACAACCCGATGATCCGGCAGGCCATCGCCCACGCGCTGAACCGTGACGCGCTCATCAAGGCGAAGTACCCGGCCGGCTCGCAGGTGGCCAACGAGTTCATGCCGCCCGAGGTGTTCGGCTACAACGAGAACGTCACCAAGTACGACTACGACCCGGACAAGGCCAAGCAGCTCATCGCCGAGTCCGGGGTGAAGAACCCGGCCATCGAGTTCTGGTACCCGACCTCCATCAGCCGCCCCTACATGCCGGACCCGCAGGCCAACTTCCAGGCGTTCAAGGCCGACCTGGAGAAGGTCGGGTTCAAGGTCACGCCGAAGTCGGCACCCTGGCGGCCCGACTACCTGAACGCCGTCCAGTCCGGCGGGGCCCCGGTCTACCTGTTCGGCTGGACCGGCGACTACGGCGACCCGGACAACTTCGTCGGGGTCTTCTTCCAGCAGCCCTCGGCGCAGTGGGGGTTCGACAACCAGGCGATCTTCTCGGCCCTGAACGACGCCGAGAAGGAGACCGACGAGTCCAAGCGCACCGAACTCTACAAGGCAGCCAACGAGCAGATCATGCAGTTCCTGCCTGGCGTGCCCTACGCCCACACCGGGCCGTTCCTGGTGTTCGCCAAGAACGTCAAGGGATACGTGCCCAGCCCGGTGACCACCGAGCTCTTCGCCACCGTCTCCCTCGGCTAGCGCAAAGGAGGAGCGTGCGCCGGGGCGGCCCTGGTCTGGCCGCCCCGGCGTCACCACACGGCCGTGCTCAAGTTCACCGTCCGGCGGCTCATGCAGCTCGTCCCGATCCTGATCGGGCTGTCGATCCTCGTGTTCGTATGGATCCGCGCGCTTCCCGGCGATCCGGCCGAGGCGTTGCTCGGCGAGCGCGCGACCCCGGAGGCGGTGCAGCGAACCCGTGAGCTGTACGGGCTCGACCGCCCGGTCTGGCAGCAGTACCTCTCCTACGTCGGGTCGGTGGCGCAGCTCGACTTCGGGCAGTCGGTGGTGAGCCGGCGCCTGATCACCACCGAGATCGGCGAGCGCTTCCCCGCCACCATCGAGCTGAGCATCACGGCCATGATCTTCGCGGTCGGGATCGGCATCCCGCTCGGGTTCCTGGCCGCCAAGCGCTACCAGGGCTGGATCGACCAGCTATCGGTGGCCGGGTCGCTGCTCGGGGTGGCCATCCCCGTGTTCTTCCTCGGCCTGCTGCTCAAGTACGTGTTCGCGGTGAAGCTGCACTGGCTGCCGACGGTCGGCCGTTCAGCCGCCACCTCGACCGCGCCGCACCCGACCGGCTTCTACGTGCTCGACGCCCTCGTCACCAACGACCGGGTCGCGCTGGTGGACGCCGTCCGCCACCTGATCCTGCCCGCAATCGCGCTCGGCACCATCCCGCTCGCGATCATCACCCGCATCACTCGGGCCGCCGTGCTCGACGTGGTGAACGAGGACTACGTCCGCACCGCCCAGGCCAAGGGCATGGAGCCGCGGGTGGTCGACCGCAGGCACGTGCTCAGGAACGCCATGCTGCCGGTGACCACGATCATCGGGTTGCAGACGGGCCTGCTCTTGTCGGGCGCGATCCTGACCGAGACGGTGTTCGCCTGGGGCGGCATGGGGCAGTGGATGTACCAGGCGATCTCGTTCCGCGACTACGCCGTGCTGCAGGCGGGCATCCTGTTCCTGGCGATCGTGTTCGTGCTCGTGAACCTGCTCGTGGACCTCTCCTACGCCCTGCTCGACCCCCGGATCCGGGTGAGGTGACCGGCGCATGAGCACGGCGGGCGCACACGACGCCAGAAGAGAGCCGGAGGAGCGCCAATGAGCCTCGCCGAAGCCGAAGCCAAGGAATTCCGGGTCGAGGGTGAGCAGCTCGTCGGCCGCTGGGCCGACGCCCGCCAGCGCCTGCTCCAGAACCCGGGCGCGGTGGTCGGCCTGGTGCTCATCGCGCTGTTCGTGCTCGTGGCCGTGCTCGCCCCGCTGCTCGCGCCCTACGACCCGGGCCAGCAGGACCTCTCGCTGATCCGGCCCGGGGTGGTCCCGGGGCCGTCGGCCGACCACTGGCTGGGCGTCGACCAGCTCGGCCGTGACATCCTCTCCCGCATCATCTACGGCGCCCGCACCTCGCTCCTGATCGGCGTGGTGTCGCTCGGGTTCGGCGCGCTCGTCGGGCTCACCCTGGGCGCGCTCGCCGGCGCGGCCGGCGGCTGGGTCGACACCGTGATCATGCGCTTGATGGACATGATGCTGGCCATCCCCGGCCTGCTGCTCGCGATTGGGGTGGCCGCCGCGATCGGGCGCAGCCTCACCGCCGTGATGCTCGCCATCGGCGTGGTCAACATCCCGATCTTCGCCCGCCTGCTGCGCGGCTCCATGCTGAGCCAGCGCGAGAGCGACTATGTGCTGGCCGCCCGAGCGCTCGGGGTCAGGCAGTCGCGCATCGTGGTGGGCCACATCGTGCCCAACTCGATCGCCCCGGTGATCGTGCAGGCCACCCTGGCCCTGGCCACCGCGATCATCGACGCCGCCGGTCTGGCCTTCCTCGGTCTCGGCTCGGCCGACCCGGGCGTCGCCGAGTGGGGCCGGATGCTGGCCGAGACCCAGTCGTTCCTGCAGAACGCGCCGCACGCCGCCATCTTCCCGGGCCTGGCCATCGTCGTCTCCTGCCTCGGCTTCTACCTGCTCGGCGAGGGGCTGCGCGAGGCCCTCGACCCGAAGTTCCGGCGATGAGCACGGCGGGCGCCTACGAAGCCTCGCGCGGCGGGGTGAGAGCGCCGACCACCATGCCCCTGCTGTCGGTCAGCGACCTCGGCGTGGTGTTCCAGCGCCGCGGGCGGCGCCCGGTGCGCGCCGTCGACGGCGTCAGCTTCGAGGTCGAGCGGGGCCAGACCATGGGGCTGGTGGGGGAGTCGGGCTGCGGCAAGAGCGTCACCTCCCTGGCCATCCTGGGCCTGCTGCCCAAGCGGGGGAACCAGGTGAGCGGGTCGGTCCGGTTCGGCGGCCGGGAGCTGCTCAAGCTGTCCGACGCCGAGCTGCGCGAGATCCGCGGCCGCGAGATCGCCATGGTGTTCCAGGACCCGATGACCTCGCTCAACCCGGTGCTCACCATCGGCCGCCAGATCACCGAGGTGCTGCGCCGCCACTTCGGCCTGAAGGGCGACGAAGCCACCAGGCAGGCGGTGGCGCTGCTCGACTCGGTCGGCATCCCCGCCGCCCGCCGCCGGGTCCGTGACTACCCCCACCAGCTCTCGGGCGGCATGCGCCAGCGGGCCATGATCGCCATGGCCCTGGCCTGCCAGCCGAAGCTGCTGATCGCCGACGAGCCGACCACCGCGCTCGACGTCACCATCCAGGCGCAGATCCTGGGCCTGCTGCGGGCGCTCATCGCCGAGCGCGACACCGCCCTGCTGCTGATCACCCACGACCTCGGCGTGGTGGCCGGCATGTGCGAGACCGTGCACGTCATGTACGCCGGGCGGTTCGTGGAATCCGCCGACCGCTACGAGCTGTTCGCCCGCCCCCGCCACCCCTACACGGCCGGGCTGCTCGCCTCGGTGCCGCGGCTGGACCAGCCGCGGGCCGCGGCCCTGAACCCGATCAAGGGCTCCGCCCGTGACACCATCCCCTGGACCTCGGCGTGCGCGTTCGCGCCGCGCTGCGGCAACAGCATCGGCCGCTGCACGGCCGAGACGCCAGAGCTGGCTCCCGACGGCCTTCCCGGCTCCCAGGGGCCCGGGGTCGACCACCTGCTGCGCTGCTTCAACCCGGTCGGCGCCGAGGCGGCCGAGGCCCGATGAGCCTGCTCGAGGTCCGCGGGCTCAAGGTCCACTTCCCGATCACCGAGGGGGTGCTCTTCGAGCGCAGGATCGGGGCGGTCCACGCCGTCGACGGCGTCGACTTCGACCTCGAACGGGGGGAGACCCTCGGCCTGGTGGGCGAGTCGGGCTGCGGCAAGAGCACCGCCTCCAAGGCGATCCTCCGCCTGGTCGAGCCGACCGAGGGAAGCGTGCGCTTCGACGGCGCCGACGTGACCCGCCTGAAGGGCGAGGAGCTGCGCCGGCTCCGGCGCCGCATGCAGATGATCTTCCAGGACCCCTTCTCGAGCCTCGACCCGCGCCAGAGCGTGGGCTCGATCCTGGCGGAGCCGATCCGCACCCACCGGCTCGCGGGCGACGGCAGCGGCACGGGCACCGACGGCCGCGTCCGCGACCTGCTGGAGGTGGTCGGCCTCCCGGCCGAGGCCGCCGGCCGCTTCCCGCACGAGTTCTCCGGGGGCCAGCGCCAGCGCATCGGCATCGCCCGCGCCCTCGCGGTCCGGCCGGACCTCATCATCTGCGACGAGCCGGTGTCGGCCCTGGACGTGTCCATCCAGGCCCAGGTCATCAACCTGCTCGAGGAGCTGCAGGAGGAGCTCGGCCTCACCTACCTGTTCGTCGCCCACGACCTAGCCGTCGTGCGCCACATCTCCGACCGGATCGCGGTCATGTACCTCGGGAAGATCGTGGAGGTGGCGCCCTCGGACGAGCTGTACGAGCTGCCCCTGCACCCCTACACGATCGCCCTGCTCTCGGCCATTCCCATCCCCGACCCCGAGGTCGAGCTGCGGCGCGAGCGCATCCTGCTCACCGGCGACCTGCCCTCGCCCGTCGACCCCCCGCCGGGCTGCCGCTTCCACACGCGCTGCCCGTTCCGCCAGCCCACCCGCTGCCACGACGACGTGCCCGAGCTGCGCACCCTGCGCACCGGCCACACCGTCGCCTGCCACTGGGCCGAGGAGATCCAGGCCGGCCGGATACAGCCCCACGAGGTGCCAGCCGAGGACGCCGACCCCGAGCTGGCCGGCGCCTGATCTCATCGACGTACCGTCGCAGCGACGCACGCCGTCGAAACCATGCCCGAGGACGCACCGTCGCGTCGGGTCACGCCGCGCTGGCCTCGAGGAACCGCATCCGGCCGGCCCCGACCACGTTGCCCTTGCGGTCCTACAGGAGCTGGCTGGGTCGTGCACACGGTGCCGTGACCTTCCCCGCCGCTCAGGTGACCCTGGATAGCACCTCGGCAAGGCGGCGGGCCCGGGGGTCGGCGGGCAGGTCGTCGAGCAGCACCGGCAGGGGGACGGACCAGTTCGGGCGCTCGGCGAGCGTGCCGGGGACGTTGGGCCGGTTGGGCGCCTCCACGGCGTCCTCCAGGGTGGCGGCGACCAGCATCGACGGGGTGCGGGCGAGGAAGGCGTGGAGCGCGGTGAGCACGGTGGCGACGTCCCTGTCGCCGTCCGGGCCGAGCAGCCCCTCGGCCTCGAGCAGGCCGAGCAGGCTCTCGACCTCCTCGCGCTGGCGCTCGCGCAGCTCGCCGGCCTGCTCCGGAGCGACCACGCCGATCTCGAGGAGGTGGGCGAGGTCGGCGCCCGACAGGAAGCCGGCCACGGTGGGCAGGTCGTGGGTGGTGGCCGCGGCGAGCGCGAGCGGGGGGTAGTCGGCCGCCCGGCGCCGCCCGGCCAGGTCCGGGCTGCGCTCGAACCAGGCGAGCCGGTAGGACAGGACGTCTTCGGCGGCCAGCCGCTCGCGCACGCCCGGCTCGACGGTGCCAAGGTCCTCGCCGACGACCAGCCCGCCGGCCCGGTGGCTCTCGAGCGCCAGGATGCCGAGCAGGTCGTCGGCCGGGTAGCGCACGTAGGTGCCCTCGGCGGGTGGGCGGCCCTCGGGGATCCAGAACAGCCGGAACAAGCCCATGACGTGGTCGACCCGGAGCCCCTGGGCGTGGCGCAGCCCGGCCCGGATGGTCTCCACGAAGGGCGCGTAGCCGCACGCTGCCAGGAGGGCGGGCACGAACGGCGGGAACCCCCAGTCCTGCCCGGTGGGACCGAGCGCGTCCGGGGGCGCGCCGATGGTGATGCCCGGTGCGAGCTCGCGCTGGAACGACCAGGCGTCGAACCCGCCCGGGGCGAACCCGACGGCCAGGTCGTTGAGCAGCCCGACCGGCATCCGGGGGACCGCTGCGAGCTGCTCGTCCAGGAGCCACTGCAGGTAGGCGTGGTAGCCGACCTCGGCCGGGTGGTCGTCGCGCCAGGTGGCCACCGCGGGGCCGGCCGGGTCGCGGTAGTGGGCCGGCCACGCCCGCCAGTCCTCGCCCAGGGCGTGCTGGAGCGAGCAGAAGGTCGCGTAGCGGTCGAGGCCGGGCGTGGCCGCCCGGTAGGCCCGGAGCCGTGCAGCCCGCTCGGGGCCCAGGGCCAGCGCGGCATGGCAGAGACGCAGCGCCTCGTCCTTCAGCCTGGCCACGGCCTCCCGGTCGATGTGCCCGGCCGTGGTCAGGCGCTGCCCGGCCTCGGCCAGCTCGCCCAGGCGGGTGCGCTCGGCCGGCCCCAGCCGGCTGGCCTCGGGCACATGCTCGACCCGCAGGTAGAGCGGGTTGCGGAACACCCGGCTGGACGGGTAGTAGGGGCTCGGCTGGCTCGGGGAGACGGCATGCAACGGGTTGAGCAGCGCGAATCCGGCCCCGAGGGAGCCGGCACCGGCGAGGCTGGTCAGGTCGCCAAGGTCGCCGAAGCCCCAGCTCGCCCGCGAGCGTGCCGCGTAGAGCTGCACCCCCCAGCCCCAGGCTCGGCCCCCCCCTCGCAGCAGGGCAGGCAGGTGGCAGCGGGGCGGCGCCACGATGAGCGCGGTGGCGCCCTCCGGGCCGAGCAGCCGGTGGTAGCCGAGGGGCAGGTCGCCAGGCAGGGACGGCGGCAGGGGCCGCTCCTCGCCCGTCTCGAGCGCCAGCCGGAGCGGCTCGCCGGTGTCGCCACCGGCCCTGGCGGGGACGCCCTGGCCGCTCCGGAGCACCATGACCGGCGGCAGGGCGCGGGCCTGCGGAGGGGCGGCCGGGCCGGCGTCGGGGTCGACTCCCATGCCGACGAGCACGGCCCGCAGGGTGGCCTCGGTCACCTCGTACCAGCGCCCGGTCGCGTCCTCGAACGAGGTCGCCACCCCCAGCGCCTCGGCCCGCTTCCTGAGCTGGTCAACGGCCATGCGCGTCACCTTACCGCCCACCGGGATTTCCCGGCTCTGCGCAACTACGGCAGACTTGACCCACGATGACGAGGAAACGCCGCTGATGGTGGCCGCCGGAGAGCCCATCTGGCCCGGCCAGCCCTACCCGCTCGGGGCGACCTGGGACGGTGAGGGCACCAACTTCGCGGTCTTCTCCGAGGGGGCAGAGGCGGTCGAGCTCTGCCTGTTCGACGAGGCAGGCGCCGAGCGCCGCCTCGGGCTGCCCGAGGTCACCGCCCACATCTGGCACGGCTACGTGCCCGTGGTCGGCCCGGGCCGCCGCTACGGCTTCCGCGTCCACGGCCGCCACGACCCCGACCACGGGCACCGCTACAACCCGGCCAAGCTGCTCATCGACCCCTACGCGCGGGCGGTCGAGGGCCGGGTCGACTGGGACGACTCGGTGTTCGGGTACCAGGTCGGCGCCGACGACCTCGTGCGCGACGACCGCGACAGCGCGCCGCACGTGCCCAAGTCGGTCGTCGTCCACGACGCGTTCCCGTGGGGCGAGGACCGCCGCCCGAACGTGCCCTGGGCCGACACCATCATCTACGAGGCCCACATGCGCGGCTTCACCATGCGCCACCCAGAGGTCCCGAAGCACCAGCGCGGCACCTACGCCGCCATGGGCTCCCCCCCGGTCGTCGAGCACCTGCGCGGGCTCGGCATCACCACCCTCGAGCTGCTCCCCGTCCACCACTACGTCTCCGAGCACGAGCTGGTCAGGCGCGGCCTGACCAACGACTGGGGCTACAACTCGTTGGGCTTCTTCGCGCCCGAGGCGCGCTACTCGTGTTCAGGTTCGCGCGGTGAGCAGGTGCGGGAGTTCAAGGCGATGGTCCGCAACCTGCACGCCGCCGGCATCGAGGTGATCCTCGACGTGGTCTACAACCACACCGCAGAGGGCAACCAGCTGGGTCCCACCCTGTCGTTCCGCGGGCTCGACAACCGTGGCTACTACCGCACCATCGACCAGAACCCACGCTTCTACATGGACTACACCGGCTGCGGCAACACCCTGAACGTGCGCCATCCCCAGGTGCTCGCGCTCATCATGGACTCGCTGCGCTACTGGGTGACCGAGATGCACGTGGACGGGTTCCGCTTCGACCTGGCCAGCG
>WNGB01000307.1_pt1 | contig 73377 bp, 60 predicted proteins | sample 5400681 | NCBI WGS metagenome assembly WNGB01 (sample SAMN13153367, study PRJNA577476) | soil metagenome | isolation source: 115 cm soil or saprolite under grassland replicate 2 | place: USA:California | collected 2016-06-15 | reverse complement strand
CGGGGACCGTCGCGTCGCTCGCTCGCCTGAGCGTTGCCACCGTAGGTAGCGCCTGCAGAGCAACCGCAGGCGCCCACCGCCCCTGGTCCGGAGCAGGACCCCCTGGAGAGCGCCGCCACGCAAGCGGTGTGTGATGCGCGCGGCTTGACGCCGCTCGCGTAAGGCGAGGCATCGAGCTCGCCGAGCGCGATGTGGCGTTCGGCCGCTGCGCTCACGCACCGTGTGCTCGCACGCTGCGCGCGTCGTTACTGCGGGCCACCGCACGCAGTGGCGTACGCGCGTATCCCCCGCCGGCGCGCCCTGCACACGACATCGCTTCGCGTGACGCAGGGCCTTCGATGTGCGTGACGGCCGCCTGGAGCGGCCGCCACGCTTCAGCAAGCCGGGAGGTGCAACGCCTCCCGCCGAATGATTCGCGTAACGGATCGAGAAGTAGCGACGCGCCTTAATGGCGCCCCTCGAGCCCTGGGTTAATGGCTCTCGAATGATCCGCGTAACGGATCGAGATGTAACGACGTGCCTTATGGGCACTCCGCGAGTCCTGGGTCAATGACTCTCGCGATCGCAGCGCTCCCCGGGGAGCGCGCGATCGCGACGCCACCCAAGGCGCCGTGCGGCGCCAGCGAAGAAGTGAAGCAACCGCACGAAACGGCCTGTGGTGTGCCGTGCTCGATGTTCCTCCTGCTGTCGCTACGGCGCGGCAGGCGAGCAGAAACACTTACCCGACCGGAACACGACACCACGACAGCAGCACAGCACCACGCAGTACGCAGCACGAAGTTGATCGCGTCGCCAACGAAGGAAGCCGTCATGCGGGACCTGAACTATTCGTTGAAGCAGCTCTGCCGTCGTAACCGCGACGGCAGCTTCGCCACGCAAGCCGACCGCGAGCGGATCCTCGATCTGATCGCCGATCAGCTCTACGAGATGGGGTTCGATCACATGGACGCGCACAGCTTGAAGCCCAAGCACGTCGAGCGGCTCGTCGAGCGCTGGCTCGCCGAGAAACTCGCGCCGGGCACGATCAAGAACCGGATGACGCAGCTTCGCTGGTGGGCCGAGAAGGTCGGCAAGCAGAACGTCGTCGCGCGAACCAATGCGGCGTACGGCATCCCCGACCGCGTCTACGTCACCAACGAGTCCAAGGCGAAGGCGCTCGACGTCGACCAGCTCGCGCAGATTCGCGACCCGTACGTCCGCATGTCGCTCCAACTGCAGGCCGAGCTCGGGCTGCGGCGTGCGGAATCGATCAAGGTGGTCCTGAAATGGGCCGACCGCGGCGACCGGCTCGTTCTCAAGGACTCCTGGTGCAAGGGCGGCCGCGAGCGCGAGATCCCGATCCTGCGGCTCGAACAGCGACAGGCGATCGATGACGCGAAGGCGCTCGCGAAGGGCAAGAGCCTCGTCGCACCGGGCTATGCGAAGTATTCCGACTATCTGAAGCACTTCCGCTACAAGTGCGAGCGCGTCGGCATCCACGGCGTCCACGGACACCGCCACTTCTACGCTCAGGCGCGCTACCAGGAGCTCGCCGGCTGGCTGTGTCCCGTGCGCGGCGGCCCGACGCGCAAGCAGCTGACGCCGAAGCAGCGGGAGCTCGATCGCGACGTGCGCCTCACCATCAGCCACGAGATGGGTCACGGTCGCATACAGATAGTCTCCGTCTACGTCGGCCGTTGACCGCGCGTTGCTCGAACCCACCGCCGACCGATGGCCAAACGCTCCGTCAAGCCGCTAACGGTGCTCCCTTCCAAGGGGCTGCCCGACGGAACGCTCGGCGTAGAATTCTTCGTTCGTCTTTTCCTCCGATGGCGGCGCGCGAATGGTCTCTCGAGTCTCGAATCAAGCCGTCCTCTACCTCCGGTCGAGCAAGGACCGGTCGGACGTATCGATCGACGCACAGCGGCGTGAGCTGGAGGCGCTCGCGCGACAACGCGACATCGTCGTTGTCGGCGAGTACACCGACGTCGTTGAGTCCGGTGCCGACGAGAACCGCCCGGGCTTGACCCGCCTCGTTGCCGACATGCGCGGGCGCCCCCGCGCCTGGAACACCGTTATCCTGCTCGACACGAGTCGCCTCGCGCGGCGTCCGTTCATCTCCGTGATGTTCGACCGTGACGCGGAAAAGAACGGCGTGCGCGTCATCTACAAGTCGGTGCCCGACGAAGATCCGATCACCGCCGTCGTGATCAAGTCGTTCATGATGGGCATGGACCAATGGCACAGCTTGACCAGCAAGCGCAAGGGTCTCGCAGGAATGGCGGAGAACGTCCGACAAGGGTTTCGCGCTGGGGGTCGAGCTCCGCGGGGCTACTCGCTAACGAAGATCGCGACCGGCGCCGTCCGCGACGGCTCGCCCGTTACAAAGTCGAAGCTCGAGCCCAATGCCGACGCACCGATCGTCGCGGAGTTTCTGCGGCTGCGGGCTGAGGGCATATCGCGTACCGCACTGATCCGGCAGCTCAACATTCGCTGGCCAGCGACTTCGCTCATCGGAATCGAGTGGAATGCGCTCACCTACGCGGGTCATACCGTGTGGAACGTGCACAACGAATTCGGCTCCGAGGGCTACAAGAATGGCGCAAAGCGGCGGTCGCGTAGCGAATGGATCATTCAACGGGACACGCACGCTGCGCTCGTGAGCGATGCGGTAGCGGAGACGGTTCTGCAAAGGGTTGAACGCGCAAGCCGCAACGACTTGCGCCAAACGGACGCGACCTACCTGCTGACAGGTCTTCTCAAGACTCCGTCCGGCGACCCCTGGCACGGCAATCGAACGTCCCGGTGCGAGTTCTATCGGGCCAAGGCATTGACCGGCACGCGGAGCATGGCGGCAGCACGCGTCGACCGCGCGGTCGTCGAAACGGTCGGCCGCGACTTGCAATCGCCGGCGTTCGTTGCGGCGGCACTCAAGGCCACGCGGGAGAAATTCGCGGTGACGAACGCCGACGAAATCGCCCACGCCGAGGGGCAGATCAAGAAGATCGACGAGCAGACCAGTCGGCTGCTCGATGTGGCGACTCAGCTCAAAGGCCGCGGGCCGGTGCTCCGCAAAGTGGACGAGCTCGAACGCCAGCGCGAAGAAATCGAGCAGCGCATCGTTGCCTGGAACAAGGAGGACGAGTCAGCGCAGGCGCTGGCCGACGTCACGGATGCCCAGGTCAAGGCGATGCTGCGGCGGCTGGCCGACGAGATGGAGCTCTACGAGCGGCATGAGCTCAAGGACTTCCTGTCGACCATCCTCGAGCGAGTCGAGCTCGATCCGGACCAAGCCACGCTGCAGGTCTGTTACCGCATCCCGCTGCGTGGTGGGAATAGCGTGGCGTCCCCAAGGGGATTCGAACCCCTGTTACCGCCGTGAAAGGGCGATGTCCTAGGCCTCTAGACGATGGGGACCTGCTGGAGGCGCTGCCTCGCGAATGGAGACAGCGGTCAGGTCGGTGGTGGAGGTAAGCGGGATCGAACCGCTGACCTCTTGCATGCCATGCAAGCGCTCTCCCAGCTGAGCTATACCCCCACGGCGAAACGGAAATTATAGCAGCGGCGGCTGCCTTGGCCAAGGCCGACGCCAGAACAAGACACTGGATTCCCGCCTTCGCGGGAATGACAATCTCGCCTGACCTCTCATGCCGCTACCGTCGCCCGCTGAAATTGCGCACGTCGATCTCGCCGACCGTGTCGTGCTGATTACCGGCGCGTCCGGTGGCCTCGGGCGTACGCTCGCACTCGCATGCGCGGCGCGCGGCGCCACCGTCGTATTGCATGGCCGGGTCGTTCGAAAGCTGGAAGCGCTGTACGACGAAATCGTCAGTGCAGGACATCCGCAACCGACAATCCTGCCGCTCGATTTCGCGATCGCTGGTGAGGACGCGTTCGGCAATGTCGCGGGATCGCTTCACGCGCAGCTCGGCCGTCTCGATGCGCTCGTGCACACCGCCGCATTTCTCGGCTCGCTCGGACCGCTCGAGCATCAGGCGTTCGACGCGTGGCAGAAAGCGTACGCGGTCAACGTCGGCGCTGCGATGGCGCTGACGCGCGCGTGCCTGCCGCTGCTCGCGCGCGCGGCCGACGCGAGCGTCGTGTTCACGCTCGATACGCGCGCGATCGATCCACGCGCCTATTGGGGCGCGTACGCGGCAACGAAAGCCGCCGCGGCTGCGCTCGCGGCAACGCTCGCCGACGAATCGGAAAATCGCGCGAACCTGCGCATCAATGCAGTCATTCCGGGCCCGATGCGCTCGCCGCTGCGCATGCTGACGCATCCCGGCGAGGACCTCGCAGCACTGGCGTCGCCCGAAGCAATCGTTCCGCTCTATCTGTATCTCATCGCGGGGCAGCCGAAATCGGAAAGCGGCGTGCGGATCGACGCGCGCGCCTGGCTTGCGGGTCAACGCGCAGCAACGTCGCTCTTGTCAGGATCGGACGCCGAACGCCCGTAACGCAGATACACACGCAGGCGTCGAAAATCCTCCGCCGGCAGCATGTCGGCAAGAATCAACAGCGATCGCGCCGGCTCGTGCCAGCGCGCACCGTCCGGAATCCACACGATTGCCGTGAGCCACGCACCGACCGACGTGTCGGCGTGAAGGGCGCCGTCCTGCGTGCGGCCGTCTCGTGTTGTCATGCTCACGCAGTGATCGGCGCCGACGTGCAACACCAGCGGTGGCCGTGACAAGCGCCGAACGGCGCGCAATCCGACCGCGCCGACGATCGCTGTGACGACCACGCAAATCAGCGTGTCGTCCAGCGTTTCAAACGCGAGCAGCGCCGTCGCAATCGTCGCGCACGCCACGGCGACCGCGGCAATGCGCGAAGGATGAAGCTCGACACGAAGGCGCGGCGGCGATTTCATTGGCGCCATTGCACGCCGCTTGCCGATACGGTGTCGATCGGCCGAACAGACTAGGCGCGCGGCGCGATGTTCTTGTTCATCCGGAACAGGTTTTGCGGATCCCAGCGCGTCTTCACGTCGACGAGCCGATCGTAGTTCGCTCCGTACGCGGCGCGAATGCGCTCGCCGCCTTCCTCTTCGGTGAGGAAATTGACGTACGTGCCGCCGGTGGAGAAGCGGCGCAGGTCGCTCCACGCCGTGCGAGCCCACCGGATGTTCGCGTCGTCGTGCTCCGGCTTCTCCCACGACCCGGTGATGTTCAGCACTAAGCGCGCATCGCGGTTGCCGGCTGGCGAATGCTCGTTCGGCAGCGCGTTCAACGGGCCATCGATCGGGAACACGATGATGCCGGAATGCGGCGACACGATCTTCGCCGCATGCGTGACGAGGCCATCGATCAACGCGGGTTCGACGCGCGGAAGATACTCCGACTTCCAGTAGTAGCGGCGTCCCTTCGGCTGCGTCACATCGATCAGCTTCTGTTGCGAAACGTACGAGCGGCGCTGCACGACGTCGCCCACCGGCGCGCCCCATTGCTTGATCTCGCCGACGCGCCGCTCGGCTTCGTCGATCGGTCCGCTATCGCAGACGAACAGCGCGATGATCGGCTTTCCGTGGATCTCCTTCGAAAGCCACGGCGCCGGCGGCGCGATGCGCAGCACGCTCACGCACGTGAGCTCCGGTGGAGCGTTCTCCGTGATGCGCCGCCATTTTTCGAGAATCTCGGGAGCCTGTTCCGCCGGCCACGCGATTGCTCCCGCGACGATCTGCGGCCCGACCGGATGCAACGCGTACTCGAAGCTCGTCACGACGCCGAAGTTGCCGCCTCCGCCGCGCAGCGCCCAGAACAGATCGGCATTCTCGCTCTCGCTCGCGCGCACGACGCGGGCGTCGGCGGTGACAATGTCCATCGACACGATGTTGTCGGAGCTCCAGCCGAAGCGGCGCGTGAGGTATCCGAAGCCGCCGCCGAGCGTGAGTCCCGCGATGCCGGTGGTCGACAGGAAACCGAGCACGGTCGCGAGTCCGTGCAGCTGGGTTTCGCCGTCGACGTCGGCGAGCACGCACCCAGCCTGCGCACGTGCGCGCCGCGCAGCGGGATCGATCCAGACGCCGCGCATCGATGCGAGGTCGAGCATCAGGCCGCCCTCGACGACCGCCAGCCCGGCGATGTTGTGGCCGCCGCCTTTGATCGAGACGACCACGTTGTGCGCACGAGCGAAATCGATGCACGCGACGATGTCGGCCACACCGGCGCAGCGAGCGATCGCCGCCGGCCGCCGATCGATCATCGCATTCCAGATCGAGCGTGACTCGTCGTATCCGGCATCGCCCGGCAACAGCAGCGGACCGCGAAGCCGGCCGCGTAGCTCGTCTGCGCTGATCATCGGGCCTCCCGTCGAAAGAGTTGCCGGATAAACGATAGCTCACGACACGCAAAAGCAAAGACACTGGGTCCCCGCCTTCGCGGGGACGACATGCTCGTCATTCCCGCGAAGGCGGGAATCCAGCATCGTTGCAACGAAAGTCAGGTCCCCGCCTTCGCGGGGACGACAGATCAGGCCGGCTTCTTCCCCGCCAGCATCAGCCACGTCGCGACCACGGTGTCCGGATTGAGCGAGATGCTCTCGATGCCCTGCTCGACCAGCCACCGCGCGAGATCGGGATGATCCGACGGCCCCTGGCCGCAGATGCCCGCATACTTGTTCGCCTTGCGGCACGCGGTGATCGCCATCGCGAGCATCGCCTTGACCGCGTCGTCGCGCTCGTCGAACGTCGGCGCGATCGGCCCGCCGGAATCGCGGTCGACCGCGAGCGTGAGCTGCGTCATGTCGTTGCTGCCGATCGAGAAGCCGTCGAAGTGCTCGAGGAAGCGGTCGGCGAGGATCGCGTTCGACGGTATCTCGCACATCATGATCAGTCGAAGCCCGTTCTTGCCTCGCTCGAGCCCTTGCGTCTTCAGCAACGCGACGACCTTCTCGGCCTCTGCGAGCGTGCGCACGAACGGGATCATCACCTCGACGTTGGTGAAGCCCATGTCGTCGCGCACCCGCTTCATCGCCGTGCATTCGAGCGCGAAGCAGTCATGGAACTCCTCCGCGATGTAGCGCGACGCGCCGCGGAACCCGATCATCGGATTCTCCTCGCGCGGCTCGTAGCGCTGTCCGCCGATCAGGTTCGAATACTCGTTCGACTTGAAGTCGGACAGCCGCACGATCACCTTCTTCGGCCAGAATGCGGCGGCGATCGTCGCCACACCTTCGACGATCTTGCTCACGTAGAACTCGACGGCATCGGAGTAACCGCCGATGCGCGCGCGGATCTCGCGTTGCAGCTCGGGCGGCTGGCGGTCGAGCTCGATCAGTGCCTTCGGATGGATGCCGACGTTCTTGTTGATGATGAACTCGAGCCGCGCAAGGCCCACGCCTTCGTTCGGCAGCCGGCAGAAGCCGAATGCGAGCTCGGGATTGCCGACGTTCATCATGATCTTCGTTGCGACCGGCGGCATCCGGTCGAGCGTGACCTCGACCACTTCGATGGCGAGCCGGCCCGCGTAGACGTGCCCGGTGTCGCCCTCGGCGCACGAAACGGTCACTTCGGCGCCCTCGTCGAGTGTCTTCGTCGCGTCGCCACAGCCGACGACCGCCGGGATGCCGAGCTCGCGCGCGATGATCGCCGCATGACAGGTGCGTCCGCCGCGATTGGTAACGATCGCCGCCGCGCGCTTCATCACCGGCTCCCAGTCGGGATCGGTCATCTCGGCGACGAGCACGTCGCCCGCTTTGACGCGGTCCATCTCGCGCGCCGATTTGACGACGCGAACCCGTCCCTGGCCGATCTTCTGGCCGATCGCGCGACCGGTCGCGAGCACCTTCGACTTCTCCTTCAGCCGGAAGCGCTTCATTGAGTCGCGCCCTTCGCGCGAGCGCACGGTCTCCGGCCGCGCCTGCAGGACATAGAGCTTGCCGTCCTGACCGTCGCGTCCCCACTCGATGTCCATCGGCCCTGCGTAATGTTGCTCGATCGCAACCGCGTAGCGCGCGAGCTCGCACACTTCGGCATCGGTGATCGAGAACGTGTGACGATCGGCCTCGTCGACATCGACCGTCGTCGTCGAGTGCCCGGCCCGCTGGCCGTCGGCGAACACCATCTTGATGGCCTTGCCGCCGACGCTCTTGCGCAGGATCGGCGGGCGGCCGGCGGCGAGCGCCGGCTTGTAGACGTAGAACTCGTCCGGATTCACCGAGCCTTGAACGACGGTCTCGCCCAAGCCGTACGACGCGGTGATGAACACGACCTGGTCGAAGCCCGATTCGGTATCGAGCGTGAACATCACGCCGGATGCGCCGAGGTCGCTTCGCACCATCCGCTGCACGCCGGCGGACAGCGCGATCTGCTCGTGCGAGAACCCCTGGTGAACGCGATAGGCGATTGCGCGGTCGTTGTAGAGGCTTGCGAAAACCTCCTTCACCGCATGAAGAATATTATCCAAGCCTTTGATATTGAGGAACGTCTCTTGCTGACCGGCGAACGAGGCCTCCGGCAGATCCTCGGCCGTCGCCGACGATCGCACGGCAAACGATCCGCCGTTCGCGTCGCGCTCGAGCTCGGCGTACGCGGTTGCAATTTTGCGCGATAGCGCATCAGGCAGCGGCGCGTTGGTGACCCAGTCACGAATTTCGGCGCCCGCGTTCGCGAGCGCGGCGACGTCGTCGACGTCGAGCTTCGAGAGGCGCTGTGCGATGCGCGCTTCGAGGTCTTCGTGCGCGAGAAATTCGCGGAACGCGAACGCGGTTGTCGCGAAGCCGCCCGGAACACGGACGCCGGCTCCGGCGAGCTCGCTGATCATCTCGCCCAGCGACGCGTTCTTGCCGCCGACCTTGTCGACATCGGCCATCCGCAGCCGATCGAACGCGATCACCCGTTGCTGCTCGCTCATCCGCCATCCCCCGATTCGTGGACCGATACGACGCTAACGCGAGCCGACACGCCGAATCGCGCTCGTGTGCTCCGACCGCCGGTTGCACCACGGAATTCCGGGACGCGCGGATCAGGTTCGAGTCAGCCTCGACCCCGCCGGCGATGTTGCGCCGCGCAATTCCTTGTCGCGCGGCGGGATTTTACGCTCGAACGCGGGACGACGCGAGCGATGCTGCGCCGCGCCAATCTCGTGGCGCGGGCAATTTGTGGATCGAGAGTTCAGGTCGAATGGCCGCCCGGCGGATGACCTTCGCCGGTGCCTTGAAGATCGGCTTCGAGATCGGCTTCCGGCCCGATTGCCGCCAGCGGCTGCGCAGCGGAGCCGTCCGTGCGATGGCGACTGCGCACCGCGCGACGAAGGCTGCGGTACAAATCCGGATGCGATTCCTTCAGATAGCTGATGATCTCGAAGTCGACGCGCTTGACTTGCGAAAGATCGATCTGCTCGACGTGCACGAGCCGCAACAGTTCGCGCACGGGCTTCGGCATCTCGCGACCGCTCTCGTAGCGCGAGCCGCCGCTCTGCGTGACGCCGATCTGCGTCCAGAATTGTTCTTGATTGAGCCCCAGCCGGCGCCGGATTTCGCGCGGATTGAGGACGCGGTCGAAGAGCTTCACGTGGGCGGTCGCCTGGTGGTCGCGTGGCCGGTCGGAAGCGGGATGCATCGAAGCCACGCGCGACAAAGCCGCTCGATGGCCCGCTATACCATTGGCATATTTTTGACCAAAACCGCGCATAGAGCAAGCGCCATTTATCGGTAATTAGTTCCGCCGGCCTGTTCGTGGCGGTTTTGCAACTGCAGCGGGACGCCATCTTCGCCCGCTCGGACGCCGACGAACGCACTGTCGCGCATATCGCGAGTTCGCGTCAAGCGGATCGATAGCGCGACCGGCTAAACGGTCGCGCCCGTCCCGTTTGCTAGAATCGAAACGACCGCACGACAGCCGCTGCCGCGGTTCCCCCCATGCCGCGCTACGACCTGCATTGCCACTCCACGCATTCCGACGGGCTGCTGCAGCCCGCGGAAGTCGTGAGGCGAGCGGCCGCTCGCGGCGTCGACGTGCTCGCCTTGACCGACCACGACGAGCTGTCCGGTCTCGCTGAGGCAGCCGACGCGGCGCGCGAGGCGGCCATTGCGCTCGTACCCGGCTCCGAGCTCTCGGTGTCGTGGGAGGATCAGACGTTCCACGTCGTTGCGCTCGGCATCGACCCGGCCTGCGAGGCGCTCGCTCTCGGACTCGCGGCTATACGCGAAGGCCGCACCACGCGAGCGCGCCGCATCGGAGCGGCGCTCGCCGACGCAGGCATTCCGGGCGCATACGAAGGCGCGTTGCGTTACGTGACGAGCGAGCGACTGGTGTCGCGAACGCACTTCGCGCGCTATCTGGTCGAGGCCGGTTACGTCGGCGACGTGAAGAGCGTGTTCAAGCGGTACCTGACGCGCGGCAAGCCCGGTTACGTCAAGCACGCCTGGGCGAGCCTGCCGCAGGCGATCGGCTGGATCCGCGAGGCCGGTGGGCAGGCGGTGCTCGCGCATCCGGGCCGCTACAAGCTCGGCACGAGCGAGCTTCGCCGGTTTCTCGGCGAGTTTCGCGACACCGGCGGCGCCGGCATCGAAGTGCTGTCGTCGTCGCACACGCATGCGCAGTTCGCGCAGTTCGCCACACTCGCGCGCGTGTTCGGCCTCGCCGCGTCGAGTGGGTCCGACTACCACGGTCCCGGCGAAAGCTACATGGACTTGGGCGACCTGCCCGATCTACCGGCGGGCGTCACGCCCGTCTGGGCGCGCTGGTAGGCTCGAGCGATGCCGCTTCACCGGACGGTGTTCTTCCTGTCCGACCGCACGGGCATCACTGCCGAGATGCTGGGCAACAGCCTGCTGTCGCAGTTCGAGGACTTCCAGTTCGTGCGGCAGACGATCCCGTTCGTCGACTCGCCCGACAAGGTCGACGCCGCGATCGCACAGATCAACACGACCGCCGAGCGCGAGGAGCGGATGCCGATCGTGTTCAGCTCGATCGTCGACGAGGCGGCGAGCGCGGAGGTGCGCATTCGCGCCCACGCGCTCACTCTCGATCTTTTCCAGGTGTTCATCGCGCCGCTCGAAGCGGAGTTGAACGCGAAGAGCTCGCACACGGCGGGCCGCTCGCACGGCATCGCCAACAGCCATGAGTATTTCTCGCGGATGGAGGCGATCAACTTCACGCAGACCCACGACGATGGAGCCTCCACGCGCGACCTCTCGAAGGCGCAGGTCGTGCTCGTCGGCGTATCGCGCTGCGGCAAGACGCCGACCTCGCTTTATCTGGCGCTGCAGTTCGGCGTGCGTGCGGCGAACTTCCCGTTGACGCCCGAAGATTTCATCGATCGCAAGCTGCCCGACTCGGTGCTGCCGCATCACGACCGGCTGTTCGGGCTCACGATCGATCCCGAACGGTTGCAGAAGATCCGCGAGGAGCGGCGGCCGGGCAGCAAATACGCGTCACTCGACAATTGCCGCTACGAAGTGCGCGAATGCGAGCATCTGCTCGAGCGGGAAAGCGTGCCGATGATCGACACCACCGCGAAGTCGATCGAGGAAATCGCGACGACGATTCTGCATCGTGCCAAATTGAAGCGACACGTGTACTGAGGCAAACCGTCGTCCCCGCGCAGGCGGGGACCCAGTGTCGTTCGACGCAAGACTGAGGCAAACCGTCGTCCCCGCGGAGGCGGGGACCCAGTGTCGTTCGACGCAAGACACTGGATTCCCGCCTTCGCGGGAATGACGCTACGTCCGTGGCAGCACGATCGCCGCATCGGGATCGAACGCGACACCGACTGGCGCGCCGCGCTCGAACGGCGGCTGCGACTCCGACTCGAACACCAGCAGCTCGCCCCATGCCGTCGCGACGACGTATTCGACGCGGCTGCCGAGGTACGCGGCACGGCGGCATTCTCCCGGAACCATGCCCTGCCCGGCCGGCGTAATGCGCAGCCGGTGCGGCCGCAGCGCGAGCGTCGCCGGTCCGGGCGCGTGGCCGTCGGCGCGCACCGGCGCTGCCACGCCGCCGGCGACGAAGCGCAAGCCGCCGGAACCGTTCGCGAGCTCGCCGTCGACAAGGTTCGCGTCGCCGATGAAGTCGGCGAGAAAGCGCGACGCCGGCGCCTCGTAGAGCTCGTGCGGCGTGCCTTGCTGGGCGATGCGCCCGCCGTCCATCACGATGATGTGATCGGACACGGCGAGCGCCTCCTCCTGATCGTGCGTGACGTAGATCACCGTGAGCTCGAGTGACTGCTGCAGCTCGCGGATCTCCTGGCGCACGCGGCGGCGCAGCTTCGCGTCGAGGTTCGACAGGGGCTCGTCGAACAACAGCACCGCCGGCTCTAGCACCAGCGACCGTGCGACGGCCACACGCTGCTGCTGGCCGCCCGATAATTCCGACGGCAATCGCTGCTCGAGACCGGCGAGGCCGAGCATCTTGAGCTTCGCGTGCGCAAGCTCGCGCGCCTTCGCCTTGTCGACGCGCATGGACACTGGGCCGTAGCAGACGTTATCGAGCACGTTCATGTGCGGGAACAGTGCGTAGGACTGGAACACCATGCTGACGTCGCGTTCGTTCGCGGCGCGCAGCGTAACGTCCTCGCCACCGATCAGGATGCGTCCGCGGGTGACCGGCTCGAGGCCTGCGACCATGCGCAGCGTCGTCGTCTTGCCGCAACCGGAAGGTCCCAGCAGCGTGACGAGCTCGGCGGGCTCGACGCGAAACGACACGTCGTCCACGGCGGTGACCTCCCCGTAGCGCTTGGTCACGTGGTCGAAAACGACGCCGCCTGTCTTTTTGGTCATGACGAACCTCAGTGTCCGGTCGCGAGCACGGGAGCTGCTGCTGCCACGCGCCGGCCCAGCTTCGTTTCGCCGACCGCCTTCTGCATGCCGAGCAGCACGGCGAGCATCAGGAAGATCAGCACCGACGAGTAGGCGATCGCAAGCGGATATTCGCCCGCCTCGACGCGGTTGATGATGTAGACAGTCGCGAGATTGTATTTCGCCGTCGCGAGGAAGATCACCGCGCTGACCGCGGTCATCGCATGCGTGAAGCTGAACACGAGTGTGGCGAGGATCGCCGGGCGCAACAGCGGCAGCACCACGCGCGTCAGCGTGCGCACCGTCGTCGCGTGCAGAGTGGAGGACGCCTCGTCGAGCGTCTTGTCGATCTGCGCGAGCGCCGCCACGCCCGAGCGCACGCCGACCGGCATGTTGCGGAACACGAAGCACAGCACGAGGATCGCCATGCCGCCGGTCAGCTCGAGCGGCGGCACGTTGAACGCGACGATGTACGACACGCCGATCACGGTGCCCGGAATCGCGAAGCTCACGAGCGTCAGGAACTCGAACGCGCGGCGGCCGACGAAGCGGTGGCGCGTGATGACGTACGCGGCGAGAAGCCCGACCAGCGCGGTGAGCGGCGCCGAGACCGCCGCCACTTCGAGCGTCGTGAACAAGCTGTCCCACGCCGAGCCGCCGAAGAAGAGACCGCGCGGTCCCCACTCGACGCCGAATCCCGCCGCGAAGTGCGACAACGACAACGTCATGTCGCCGCGTCCGATGTCGCGGACGAATCCGCCGACGAGAATGACCGCGTAGCAGACGAGCGTGAATACGATCCATGCAGCCGCGACCGTGAAACAGCTGCGCCACAGTGCGCGCGGCAACTTCGCCGGCAAGCCGCCGTCACCCTTGCCGCTCACGGTCACGTACGACAGGCGTCCGACCCAGCGCTGCTGTAGCCAGAATGCGACCAGTGTGAAGCCGAGCAGAACCACCGCGAGCACCGCGGCGCGCCCGGGATCGTGCTGCGCGCCGGCAATCGCGAAGAAGATCTTCGTCGACAGCACTTCGTAGTTGCCGGACAGCACGATCGGATTGCCGAAGTCGGCGAGGCTTTCGACGAATCCCAGCAGGAACGCATTCGCGAGCGCCGGACGCAGCAGCGGCCACGTCACCGTGCGGAACACGCGAGCGCGCGATGCACGAAGCGTCTGCGCGGCCTCCTCGAGCGCCGGGCTGACCGCGGTGAGCGCACCGTACAGGATCATGAAGGCGATCGGCGAGAAGGTGAGCAGCTGCGCAAGGGTCACGCCCGGAAGCCCGTAGATCCAGCGCGAGCGCGAGATGCCCAGACCGGATTCGAGCCAGCCCGTGATCAGTCCGGTCCGCCCGAACAGCACGACCAGCGCGAGCGCAATCACGAAAGGCGGCGTGATGATCGGCAGGATCGAGAACAGCTTCAGCACGCCGGCGTAACGCTGGCCTCCGCGCTGGACGACCAGCGCCAGCACGAGGCCCAGCAGCGTCGACGCCACACCGACGATCGTCGCGAGCAGCACCGAGTTGATCGCGACGCCGCAGCGCGTGCCGCCGCCCAGGCAGCCGAGGCCCCAGATGTCCGTAGTGAGCAACCGGCTCGCCGCGAGCGCCGGTGCGAAATGTCCCTGCGAGTCGAGCACCGCCGAGGCGAGCGAGCGGCCGACTGGATAGAACACGAATATCAGCAGCAAGGCGGCGATCACGACGACGATCGTCGAGACGGCCGGATCGCCGCGGAAAAGACCAAGGCGCGCCAGCGCGCGCGCGAGGCAAACGGTCAGTGCGAGGAGCGCGATCGCCGCGCCGACACCGAACGCAGGTGCGCTCGGGCCCGCCGCAAAGCTTTCGACGAACGCAAACGCGATCGTCGCCGCCGACACGATCGCCGTCCAGCGATCGCGGCCCGACCATGCGAGCGCGACGACGGCGAGCGCACCGGCAACGAGCGCCCAGAGCTCGAGCGCACCGGCGAACGCGCGCGCAAGCGCCGACGCGCCGCCAACGATCGCCCACGGCAATGCGACAAGCGCGAACAGCGCGACGGCCGCCACGGCGACCGTCGCGCGATCGCGTGCCGACGGGATGAAGACGGCCGGCGCAAGCGCCGGCGCCGGCGAGGCCATTTACGATTCGTCGTCCCCGCGAAGGCGGAGACCCAGCGTCTTTCCTTGCAAGGCACTGGATTCCCGCGTTCGCGGGAATGACGCGTGTTCGTCGTCCCCGCGAAGGCGGAGACCCAGCGTCTTTCCTTGCAAGGCACTGGATTCCCGCGTTCGCGGGAATGACGCGTGTTCGTCGTCCCCGCGAAGGCGGGGGCCCAGCGTCTTTCCTTGCAAGACACTGGATTCCCGCGTTCGCGGGAATGACGCGCGTTCGTCGTCCCCGCGAAGGCGGGGACCCAGCGTCTTTCCTTGCAAGACACTGGATTCCCGCCTTCGCGGGAATGACGCGTGTTCGTCGTCCCCGCGAAGGCGGGGGCCCAGCGTCTTTCCTTGCAAGACACTGGATTCCCGCCTTCGCGGGAATGACGCGTGTTCGTCGTCCCCGCGAAGGCGGGGACCCAGCGTCTTTCCTTGCAAGACACTGGATTCCCGCCTTCGCGGGAATGACGAGTCCGATGCGACGTGGTTCACACGTTCACGCGAGGCGGGTTACTTGGGCAGCGTCGAGATTTCCCTGTCCCATTTCGTCAGCAGCCGCGTGCGCTCCGCCGACGAGCCATACTTCGCGAAGTCGTAGTTGATGAACTTGATCTCGCTGAACTTCGGCGCCTGCGGCGGTGCGCTCGCGCTCTTGTTCGATGGCACCTGATACGAGACCTTGTTCTGTGCGCCGATGCTCTGCGCTTCCGGAGTCAACGCCCAGTCGTACCACTTCTTGGCGTTGTCCATGTTCTTCGCGCCCTTGATGATGCTCATGCTGCCGATCTCGTAGCCGGTGCCCTCGCATGGCGAGACGATCTTCAGCGGCGCGCCGCCGATCGCCTGCACGACCGCGTCGTGCTGGAACGTGATGCCGACGACGCTTTCGCCGGTCGCCGCAGCCCGCGCCGGCGCCGCGCCCGACTTCGTGTACTGGTTGATGTTCTTGTGCAGCCCCTTCAGATAATCGAACGCCTTGTCCTCGCCCATGAGCTGAACGAGTGTGGCGAGCATCGTGTACGACGTGCCCGACGAATTCGGATTGGCGACCTGGATCTCGTCCTTCAATTTCGGATTGAGAAGATCGGACCAGCACTTGAGCTCGGGAAGGCCCTTCTTCTTCGCCTGCTCGGTGTTGTAGCTGAAGCCGAGCGCGCCGGCGTAGACACCGACGGTGCGGTACTTGGACTGCTCGGCTTGGCGGACCGCCCAGTCCTGCAAGTCGGCGAGTCGCGGCGATTTATACGGCTCGGTCAGACCTTCCTCGGCCGCCTGCAAATGCGGGTCGCCGGTGCCGCCCCACCAGATGTCGCCGCGCGGGTTCGCCGCCTCGGCCTTGATCTGCGCGTAGAACTCGCCGGAGCTCTTGCGCGTCATCAGCACCTTGATGCCGGTCGCCTTCTCGAACGCGGCGACCATCGGCCGGCACCATTCCTCCTGCACCGTGCAATAGACGACGAGCTCCCCTTGCGCGGCTGCCGTCAGCGGCGCCGCGAGCGCGAGCGCGCACAGGATGCCGCGAAGCCAATAATACGTAAGCATCGTTCCTCCTCGACTCGATCAGCTTGTAATGGGTATGCCGATCACGGCGGCAAGCTTAGCGCAAAGCGCCGCATTGGTCGCGATCAGCGGATTGCCCTTGGCGAGACCGTCGCCGGCGAAAAAGTCGTTGGCGAATCCGCCCGCCTCCTCGACGAGCAGGATGCCGGCCGCGCAGTCCCACGCGTTGATGTGCAGCTCGCAGTACGCTTCGCGACGCCCGGCGGCGACGTCGGCGAGGCCGAGCGCGCCGGAGCCTGCACGGCTGAACGCGCAGCCGGCGCCGAGCACGCGGCCGACGAGCGCGAGATAGTCGGCGTTCGACCGGCGCGTCGACCATCCGCATTCGACGGTCGCCGCGTCGAGGTCCGCGATCGGGCTCACGGCGAGTCGCTCGTCGTTGCACGTCGCTCCGCCGCCGCGCTCGGCGGCGTACAGCCAGTCGTTGCTGGGGTCGTAGAGAACGCCCACGGTCGGCTTGACGTCCTCCAGATAGCCGATCGACACGCAGTAGCGCGGAATGCCGCGCGCGTAGTTCGCCGTGCCGTCGATCGGGTCGATCACCCAGACGCGCTCGCCGTTGCCGCTCGCGCCGCCCTCCTCCTCGCCGATGATCGCGTCGGACGGGTAGCGCTTCGCAATGGCGGCGCGAATGAAGCGCTCGACCTCGCCGTCCATCAACGTGACGATGTCGTGCCGGCCCTTCAGCGACGCCGTCGAGCGGCCGAAGGCGGAATGCGCGAGCCGGCCGGCGTCGCGCGCGAGTGTCGATGCGAATTGCAATCGATTCATCATTCGAGCCCGTAGAAGCGGCGCGCCGTTCCACTCCAGATCGCCGCGCGTTCGTTCTCGCTGCGATCGGCGAGTAATGCCACCGTCGCAGCGACCCATCGCCGGTAGCCGCCGGCGCCCTCGACAACCGGCCAGTCGCTGCCCCACATGACGCGCTCGGCGCCGAAGCATTCGATCAGATGCGCGACGTACGGCCGGATCCGATCGACCTTCCATTCCGGGCCCGCTTCGCTCGCAAGCCCCGACAGCTTGCAGCGCACGCGAGGATGCTTCGCGCATGCGGCGACCAGACCTGCCCACGGTTCCCATTCGTCTGCGGCGATCGGCGGCTTGCCGCCGTGATCGAGCACCACCGGCAGATTCGGGACGCGGTCGAGCATCTCGACGAGCGCGGGCAATTGCGCGGGCGTGACCAGCGCGTCGAAGCGCAACGAGAGCCGAGGCAGCGCCGCGAGCGCGTGCAGCACATCGTCGCGCACGATCCACGCGGGATCGGCGAGGTCCTGCAGCATCGGCCGCACCGATTTCAGCAGCGTATTGCGCGCAAGGCGCGTGAGCGTCGGAATCGCGTCCGCCGCGGCGAGATCGACCCATCCGACTACGCCCTTGACCAGTCCGCCGCTCGCATGCGCGACGTCGAGCAGGAATTCGGTTTCGGCCACGGTGGGTGCCGCCTGCACCAGCACGGTCGCGGCGATCGCACATGCCTGCCGGTGCGGGTCGAGATCGGCGAGCGTGTAATCGCGGTACAGCGCGTGCAGATCCGGCGTGAGCCAGCCGTAATCGCCGCGATCGATCCGCCAGACGTGATGGTGCGAATCGATGCGGGTGGGCGACGGATTGGGCGAAGGCATACGGTTCATGCGCTGGCGTGCAACGGCGGCGGCCGAACAGGCAAAAAGCGCCGCAATCGTAGACGCGGCGCCGGCCGACGCGCAAGCTGCGCGGCTCACGCCCGCGAAATTTCGCTAGTATGATGGCGTTCAACCAGGGTGAGCCGGGCGCGCGAGCGCGCAACGGTCCATCGATTCGACGGGGGAGTCGCTCATGAGCACGAACGAACACGAACGCACGAACGGCGCACGGCGCCGCCTCGTCAAGGCCGGCGCGGCTACCGCAGCGCTCGCCGCACTGCCCGGATTCGGCGCTCGCAGCGCGTACGCGCAAGGCGCATTCGACTGGAAGCGCTTCAAGGGCGAGAAGATCGAGATCTTCCTCGTCAAGAGCCCGCGCGGCGATCTGCTGACGAAGTACCACAAGGAATTCGAGGACCTGACCGGCATCGTCGTCGGCTCGGAGATGATCCCGGAGCAACAACAGCGGCAGAAGGCGGTGATCGAGTTCAATTCGGGCAATCCGAGCTTCGACGTCATCGCGATCTCGTATCACGTGCAGAAGCGGCAGTTCGCGAAGAACAACTGGCTGACCGATCTGCGGCCGATGCTCGCCGACAAGTCGCTGACCTCGCCCGATCTCGATTTCGCCGATTTCGCGCAGGGCGGCCTCGCGTACGCGGTCGAGCCCGATGGCCGGGTGAACAGCCTGCCGTTCAACCTCGATCCGTGGGTCGTCTATTACAACAAGGAGCTCCTCGACGCGAAGGCCGTCGCGTTCCCGAAGACGTTCGCCGAGATGATCGATGCGGCCGCGAAGCTGCACGATCCCGGCAAGGGCGTCGCGGGCTTCGTCGCGCGCGGGTTGAAGAATGCGAACGTGCCCGTGTGGACGAGCTTTCTGCTCGGCTACGGCGGCAGCTTCGTCGACGCGAAGGGCAAGCTGCAGACGGACACGCCGGAAGCGATCGAAGCGGCGAAGATGTACCAGACGCTGCTCGGCAAGTACGGCCCGCAAGGGGTGGCCGGCTTCAACTGGAATGAGGCGCAGAGCCTGTTCCTGCAGGGAAAGGCGGCGATGTGGCTCGACGGCATCGGCTTCGCGCAGCCGCTCGAGGACCCGAACAAGTCGCGCATCGTCGGCAAAGTCGGCTACGGCGTCATGCCGGCAGGTCCGAAGAAGCAGGTGTCCGCGCTCTTCGGCGACGGCGAGGGCATCTCGACGTACAGCAAGAAGAAAGGTCCAGCGTGGTTCTACCTGCAATGGGCGTCGAACAAGACGAACCAGACGCGGATGCTGCAGACGGCGACCGGCGCGCCCGTTCGCAATTCGGCGTACGCCGCCGCGCAGTCGTCGGCCGACTTCAAGGCGCCGAAGCAGTGGGTCGAATGCATGCTGACCTCGGCGCGCATCGCGCAGCCCGGGCTGCCGATCATCGCACCCGTCACCGAGTTTCGCGACCTCTTCGGGATCGCCCTCACCAACATGATCAACGGCGCCGACCCCGCGACCGAGCTTCGCAAGGCGACGGCGGAGTTCCAGCCGATCCTCGACAAGAGCGAGAAGGCCTGACGGCGCCGGGTTGGTCATTCCGAGGAGCGCAAGCGACGAGGAAACCGCTGTTGGCGAATCTGCGGGTCGCTGCAACAGCACATCCCTCGCGTTGCTCGGGATGACACCGTGGCGCGTTGCTCGGGATGACAGCGTAGCGTTTGCTCGGGATGACAGCCCTCGACACTGCCGCACGTACCGTCGTGCGCGCGGGCTTCCTCGCGCGCCGCCATCGCCGCTACCAGCTCTTCATCGTTCCGGCGCTCGTCGTCGTCGGCGCCGTGATCGTGTTCCCGTGGCTGTTCACGGTCTACATGAGCGCGTTCGACTGGAAGATCGGCACGACCGCGCACTTCGTCGGCCTCGCGAACTACGTGCAGCTCGCGACGAACCAGCGCTTCCTCGAATCGATCGTCCACACGTTCTACTTCACCGCGCTCGCGGTCGTCGTGCCGCTGATTCTCGGCACCGCGGCGGCGCTCGTGTTCCATCGCGAATTCCCGTTCCGCGGCTTCCTTCGCGCGGTATTCACGATGCCGATGATGGCCACACCGGTCGCCGTCGCGCTCGTCTGGACGATGATGTTCCACCCGCAGCAGGGCGTGCTCAACTACCTGCTGTCGCTCGCCGGGTTGCCGCCGTCGCTGTGGGTGTATTCGCCGACGCTCGTCATCCCCTCGCTCGTACTGGTCGAGATCTGGCACTGGACGCCGCTCGTGATGCTGATCGTGCTCGGTGGGCTCGCAGGACTTCCCACCGAGCCGTACGAATCGGCGCGACTGGACGGCGCGAGCGAATGGCAGCTCTTCCGCTACGTGACGCTGCCGCTGGTCGCACCGTTCCTCGTTGTCGCGGCCGTGATCCGAACGATCGACGCACTGAAGGCGTTCGACACGATCTACGTGATCAGCCAGGGCGGTCCCGGCACGGCCTCTGAAACGATCAATCTCTATCTGTACCTTCAGGCGTTCGCGTTCTACAACGTCGGCAACGCGTCGGCGGTCGTCGTCGTGTTCTTCACGCTGATCCTCGCGCTCGCGCTGCTGCTGCTCTACGTCCGCGAGCGGGCGAAATGGAGCTGACGGCGGCGCTCGCCCATTGGTCGTCGCCCGGCGCGCGCGCACGGGCGAAGCGCCGCGTGCGCAAGGTCGCGTTCGCGCTGTCGGTCGCCGTGATCGTCTCGCCGGCGATCCTCGTGTTTCTGTGGATGGCCTCGCTCGCGCTCAAGAACGAGATCGACAACCTCGCCTACCCGCCGGTCTTCATTCCCAGTCCGCCGACGCTGCGCAATTTCGTGCAGGTGTTCGAGGACAACTCGATGGGACTCTACTTCTGGAACAGCCTCGTCGTGTCCGGTCTTGCGACGCTGATCGGCCTCGCCGTCGGCGTGCCCGCGGGTTACGGCATTGCGCGTACGCAAGCACACAAGCTCACCGTGCTGATCCTGATCGCGCGCATGACGCCGGCGCTTTCGTATCTGATACCGCTGTTTACCGTGTTCCAGTTCCTCGGCCTCAACAACACGCTCACCGCGCTCGTGATCACGCACCTCGTCATCACGGTGCCGATCGTCGTCTACGTGATGGTCGGGCAGTTCGAGACGCTGCCGCGCGAGCTGGAAGAAGCCGCGCTGATCGACGGCGCGAGCCTGTGGACGACGTTCCGCTACGTCGCACTGCCGCTCGCCCGGCCGGGCATCGTCGTCGGCACGATTCTCGCGTTCATCTTTTCGTGGAACAACTTCGTCTTCGGCGCCGTGCTCGCCGGCCGCGCGACGCGCACGCTGCCGGCGGCCGTGTACAACGTGCTGACATTCGAGCAGCTCGCGTGGGGTCCGCTTGCGGCCGCGGCGATCGTCGTCACGTTGCCGGTGCTGCTGTTGACGATCCTCATCCAGAAGGAAATCGTCGCCGGGCTCACGACCGGCGGCGTCAAAGGCGGTTGATCATGCTCAAAGGGATGCACCCGCTGCTGTCGCCGGACCTGTTGCACGCGCTCGCGGCGATGGGTCACGGCGACGAGATCGCAATCGTCGATGCCAATTTTCCGGCGACGAGCGTTGCGCGCCGGCTGATCGAGCTGCCCGGTGTGTCCTCGCCCGACGTGCTGGGCGCGCTCCTCACGCTGCTGCCGCTCGACACGTACGATGTGCCGGCGGCGTTCACGATGGAAGTCGTCGGCGATCCCGATGCGGTGCCCGAGACGGTCGCCGACTTCGCGGCCGTGTTCACCGACTGCGGCTTGGGCGACATCGAGATCGGCCATCTCGAGCGGCAGGCGTTCTACACTCGTGCGCGCGATGCGTTCGCCATCGTGCGCACCGGCGAGCTGCGCCCGTACGGCAACATCGTGCTCGTCAAGGGCGTGATCAACGCCTACGAGCCGTCGGCCTGAGCGCGCGCGGCGTCGTTTCTCGTGGTCATCGTCTTCGGATCCGTCAACCTCGATCTGGTCGCCGCCGCCGAGCGCCTGCCGCGAGCGGGCGAGACGATTCTCGGCACGTCGTTCGCAATGAATCCCGGCGGCAAGGGCGCGAATCAGGCGCTCGCCGCGCGCCGCGCCGGCGCCGACGTCGCGCTGTACGCGGCGGTCGGCGACGATGCGTTCGCGCATGCCGCGCTCGCGCGGCTGCGCGCCGAAGGCGTCGATCTCGGCGGCGTCGTGACGGACTCCGCGCCGACCGGTGTCGCGCTGATCGGCGTCGACGCCAAAGGCGAAAACTGCATCACCGTCGTACCCGGCGCCAATGCGCACGCGCACGCGGCGATCGTGCCCGATACGGCGCTCGGTCCGAATACGACGGTCGTGCTGCAGCTCGAAACGTCATTGAAAGCGGTCGCGGGCGTCGCTTCGCGCGCGCACGCTCGCCGCGCGCGGGTGCTGCTGAACGCCGCGCCGGCTGCACGTCTACCGGTTGCGCTGATCAGGGCTCTCGACGTGCTGATCGTCAATCAGCGCGAAGCGGCCGCCATTGCCGGCGTGCTCGACGCGCCAACCGGTCCGACCGCGTTCGCACGTGCGCTCACGCGGCGATTCGGGATTGCCACGATCGTGACGCTCGGCAAGCGCGGCGCGCTCGCCGCGTTCGAAGAGCGGCGCTACCAGATTCCGTCGCCCGAGATTGCCGTCGTCGACTCGGTCGGTGCCGGCGACGCGTTCGTCGGCGTGCTCGCGGCGGCGCTCGACCGTGGTGCGCCGTGGCCGCGCGCGCTCGCCGAAGCAGTCGCCGCGGGATCGCTCGCGTGCACCGCGCGGGGCGCGCAGTCCGCGTTACCGAAGCGCGCGGCGATCGACAAGCTCGCCTCCACGATAGAATCGCACATCCGTATCGATCCTCTCGGCTGAATCATGCGTTCATTGCGTCTGCTCGCGTTCGTCGTCGCCATCGCCGCGCTGCCCGCGCGCGCATCGACCGATTACACCGACATCTGGTGGGCGGCGGGAGGCACGGAATCGGGCTGGGGCGTCAACTTTGCGCAGCAGCAGAACTCGATCTTCGCGACGTTCTACATCTTCGGCCCGAGCGGGACGCCGGTCTGGTACACCGCGCTGCTCACGCGCACGTCCGGCGACACGTTCTCGGGCTCCGTCTATGTGTCGACCGGAACGTGGTTCGGCGCGGCCTGGACGCCGCCGCCCGCCGCGACCGCCGTCGGCACGGCGGAGTTTTCGGCGCTCACGGCCTATCGTGGCACGTTCACCTATCGGATCGACACGGTCCCCGTCGCGAAGACGATCGAGCGATTCCCATTCCTCGCCCTATCGATCGATGGCACATTTCTCGGCGCCGTCGGCGGCACCTATACCGGCAACTGCGCTTCGGGCACGCCGTCGACGTTCGTCGACACGAGGCAGTTCGTCGTCGCGCAAAGCGGCAACCCGGGAACGGTGACGATCGATTTCATCGAAGCCGTTTCGCCGTTCGACGTCATTTGCCGGATGCAGGGGACGGGGTTGCGCTTCGGCCGGCTGATCACGGTGCCCGCCGCTAACTACATCTGCGCGGGCTTGCCGACCATCCCTGTCGACGTCAAAAGCATCCAGCCGCTCGACGACGGCGTCGAGATCCACTGGGAGGCCAACGACAGCGGTTGCATCGAGCGCGGCCGCGCGGCAGCGGTGAAGCAGTAGCTCAGCGCGTTTCGCGCGTGCGCTGCCGCACGCACTCGAACAGGCACACGGCCGCTGCGGCCGCAGCGTTGAGCGACTCGACGCCACCCGGCATCGGGATCGTCACCGTCACATCGGCGGCGCTCGCGAGCGCGGGCGAAAGTCCCGCGCCTTCGTTGCCGATCGCAACCGCGATGCGGCCATCGAGCGGCGCGGCAAACAGATCGGTGCCGCCGCGCACCGCGGTCGCGACCACGCGTCCGCCGCTCGCGCGAAACGCAGCGGCCCACGCCGCCAGATCGACATCCTCGAAGATGTCGAGATGGAAATGCGCGCCCTGACCGGCGCGCAGGACTTTCGGCGACCATGCGAACGCGCAGCGTTTCGACAACCATGCTTGCGCGACACCGGCGCCCGCAGCCGTGCGCAGCATCGAGCCGACGTTGCCGGGATCCTGCACGTCGTCGAGCAGCAGGCAGAAGTCGCCCGGCGGTCCGGGCGAAGGACGCGGCGCCGGAACGACGCCGACGACGCCGACGCCCTCGGGCAGCGTCGCAAGCTCCGCGAAAATCGAAGTCGGAACGGCGATCGCGCGCTCGCCGCTCGCCTGCGCAAGCGCACGCACGCCCGGACGATCGAGCCACGACTCGTCGACGATCAGCGTTTCCGGCGGGCCACACCGAGCGACGAATGCCGCGATCGTGTGCTCGCCTTCGAGCACGCATCGGCCGGCCTTGCGCCGCTCGTGCGCAGACGCGAGCAGCCGCGCCGCCTCGCGCAGCCGCGCGTTTTGCCGGGACGTGACGCGCTGCACCGCGCTTGAAGCCGGACGCGCGCTATTTCGCCACGCTTGGCGAAGCGGCTGCGGTGGCGCTCGCCGGCAGCTTCGCGCCGGGTGTGAGCTGGAAGAACACCTCGTCGTGCCGGATCATGCCGAGCTCTGCGCGCGCGCGCTCCTCGATCGCTTCGTAGCCTGACTTGAGGTCTCGCACGTCGGCATCGAGGGCTTCGTTGCGCGATTTGAGCTTGTCGTTTGCCTCGCGTGCCACCATGACCTGCCGATCGAGCTCGCGCACACGCAGCCATCCGCCCTTGCCGAGCCACATCGGATATTGCAACGCGGCGATCAGCACGACGAAGACGACCGCGAGCCAGCGCACGGCGGGTGCCTATTGCAGCTGGAAGAACGCCGCGCGGCCGGGATAGCTCGCCGCGTCGCCGAGGTCTTCCTCGATCCTCAGCAACTGGTTGTATTTCGCGATCCGGTCCGAGCGCGACAGCGAGCCGGTCTTGATCTGGCCGGCGTTCGTGCCCACCGCGATGTCGGCGATCATGCTGTCCTCGGTTTCGCCCGAGCGGTGCGAGATCACCGACGTGTAGCCCGCACGCGTCGCCATCGTGATCGCGGAGAACGTCTCGCTCAGCGTGCCGATCTGGTTGATCTTGATCAGGATCGAGTTCGCGACCTTCTTCGCGATGCCCTGCTTCAGGATCTTGGTGTTGGTGACGAAGATGTCGTCGCCGACGATCTGCACGGTGCGCCCGAGTCGCTCGGTGAGAAGCTTCCACCCGTCCCAGTCGTGCTCGGACATGCCGTCCTCGATGCTGACGATCGGGTACTTGTCGCACCATGTCGCGAGCACGTCGGTGAACTGCGCGGACGTGAGCGCGAGCCCTTCGGACTCCAGTTGATATTTGCCTTCTTTCCAGAACTCGCTCGCGGCGCAATCGACGGCAAGCGCGATGTCGGTGCCCGGTGTGTAGCCGGCCTTGTCGATCGCCTCGACCAGCAACTGAAGCGCCGCTTCGTTCGACGGCAGCTGCGGCGCGAAGCCGCCTTCGTCCCCGACGGTCGTCGGCCATCCCTTGGAATCGATGATCTTCTTCAGCGTGTGGAACACTTCGGCGCCGTAACGCAGCGCCTCGCGGAAGGTCGGTGCTCCGAGCGGCACCAGCATGAACTCCTGGATGTCGACCTTGTTGTTCGCGTGCGCGCCGCCGTTGATGACGTTCATCTGCGGCACCGGCAGCTGCATCTCGCCCGCGCCGCCGAGGTAGCGATAGAGCGGCAGCGACGACTCCTCGGCGGCGGCCTTCGCCACCGCGCACGACACCGCGAGCATCGCGTTCGCCCCAAGCCGCGCCTTGTTCTCGGTGCCGTCGAGCTCGATGATCGTCTTGTCGATGAACGCCTGCTCGGTCGCGTCGAGCCCGATGATCGCTTCGCAGATCTCGGTGTTGACGTTCTCGACCGCTTTCTGCACGCCCTTGCCGCCGTAGCGCGCCGAATCGCCGTCGCGCAGCTCGATCGCTTCCTTCGACCCGGTCGACGCGCCTGAGGGCACCGCCGCGCGTCCCGATACGCCGGATTCGAGCACGACGTCGGCCTCGATGGTCGGATTGCCGCGCGAATCGAGGATTTCGCGGGCGATGACATCGACGATGGCGCTCATGGCTTTCCTGTGGTTGGCTTGATTTGGTAGTCGCAGATCATCCGGTCGGCGATGTCGGTCGGCGCGGCGCGTCGAGCCATTCGTGCTCCGGGAAACCGGCTCGCTTGACCGCACGGTCGAGCGCGACGAGCGTCTCGACGAGCTCGCGCATTCTGGGCAGCGGCCATGCGTTCGGTCCGTCGGACAGCGCCTTTTCCGGTTGCGGATGCGTTTCCATGAACACGCCGGACACACCGGCGGCGACCGCCGCCCGCGCGAGCACGGGCACGAATTCACGCTGACCGCCGCTCGACGTTCCCTGCCCGCCCGGCAACTGCACCGAATGCGTCGCGTCGAATACGACCGGGCAGCCGGTCGCGCGCAGGATCGCGAGCGAGCGCATGTCGGACACGAGGTTGTGATAACCGAACGATGCGCCGCGCTCGCAGACGAGGATGTTGTCGGCTCCGCTCGCCGCTTTCGCCTTCGCGACGACCTGCTGCATGTCCTCGGGCGCGAGGAACTGGCCCTTCTTGATGTTGACCGGCTTGCCTGTCGATGCGACGGCACGAATGAAATCGGTCTGCCGGCACAGGAATGCGGGCGTCTGCAATACGTCGACGACCTCGGCCGCGGCCCCGATCTCCGATTCGGTATGCACGTCGGTCAGCACCGGCACGCCGATCTGGCGTCGCACTTCGGCCAGCACGCGAAGTCCCTCATCGATGCCGGGCCCGCGAAAAGATCCGCCGGAGCTCCGATTCGCCTTGTCGTACGACGACTTGAAGACGAATGGCACGCCGAGCGCCGCGCAGATCGACTTTAGCTCGCCCGCGACGTCGAGCTGCAGTTGCATCGACTCGACCACGCACGGGCCGGCGATGAGAAACAGCGGTCGGTCGAGGCCGACGTCGAAGCCGCAGAGGTTCATCGGCGGGCCCCGTCGGCGCGATCTCCGGCGGCCCCGTGGTCACGCATCGCAGTCAGATCGACGCGACGAGCTCGGCGACAGCCGCACTCGGCGCGGCCTCGTGCGCGCGCCGCTGCGCGTCGAGCGCTGCGCGGACGAAGCCGATGAACAGCGGATGGCCGCGCCGCGGATTCGACGTGAATTCCGGGTGGAACTGGCAGCCGAAGAACCACGGATGCTGCGGCAGCTCGATCATCTCGCACAGGTCGCCCGCGAGCGCGCTCTTCGTGCGCGCGCCGACGACGAGTCCCGCCGCGACGAGCCGCGGCAGGTAATGGTTGTTGACCTCATAGCGATGCCGGTGGCGCTCGGCGACCGTCGTACTGCCGTAGATGCGGTGCGCGAGCGAGCCGGGCACGACCTCGCACGGCTGCGCGCCGAGGCGCATCGTGCCGCCGAGATCGGAGCTCGCGCTGCGCCGCTCGACCGAGCCGTCGCGGTTTTGCCACTCCGTGATGAGCGCGACGACCGGATGCGGCGTGTCGAGATCGAACTCGGTGCTGTTCGCGCCGGCGAGCCCCGCCTTGTGGCGTGCGAACTCGATCACGGCGAGCTGCATGCCGAGGCAGATGCCCAGATACGGCACGCCGTTCTCCCGCGCGTACTGGATTGCCTTGATCTTGCCTTCGACGCCGCGCTTGCCGAAGCCGCCGGGCACGAGCACCGCGTCCATTCCGCGCAGCGCGTCGACACCTTCGCGCTCGATCGACTCCGAGTCGACGTAGTGGATGTGGACCTTGCTCTTCGTGTGGATGCCGGCGTGGATCAGCGCCTCGGACAGCGACTTGTACGATTCGGTCAGGTCGACGTACTTGCCGACCATCGCGATGTGAACCCCGTGCTCGGGATGCTCGAGCGCATCGACCAGCGCCCGCCAGTTCGAAAGATCGGCCGGTGGCGGCGCGATCTGCAGCTTGCGGCAGACGATCTCGTCCAGACCCTCGGTCGACAGCGCCGCGGGAATCTTGTAGATCGAATCGGTGTCGAGTGCCGGAATGACGGCGTCGGGCGCGACGTTGGTGAAAAGCGCGATCTTGCGCCGGTCGCTGTCGGGAATCGGCCGATCGGCGCGGCAAAGCACGATGTCGGGCTGGATACCGATCTCGCGCAGCTCTTTCACCGAGTGCTGAGTCGGCTTCGTCTTCATCTCGCCCGCCGTCGGGATGTACGGCACGAGCGTCAGGTGGATGTAGCAGACGTTGTCGCGGCCGAGCGTGATGCCCATCTGCCGGATCGCCTCGAGAAATGGCAGCGATTCGATGTCGCCGACGGTGCCGCCCACTTCGACGACGAGCACCTCGGCGTCGCCTGCGGCCGCCGTGATCCAGCTCTTGATCTCGTCGGTGATGTGCGGGATCACCTGCACGGTGCCGCCCAGATAGTCGCCGCGGCGCTCCTTGCGGATCACGCTCTCGTAGATCTGGCCGGTCGTGAAGTTGTTGCGCCGGCTCATCTTCACGTCGACGAACCGTTCGTAGTGACCGAGATCGAGATCGGTTTCGGCACCGTCCTCGGTGACGAACACCTCGCCGTGCTGGAACGGGCTCATCGTTCCAGGATCGACGTTGATGTACGGGTCGAGCTTGAGGTTGCTGACTTTGACGCCGCGATTAGCGAGGATGGCGGCGAGCGACGCGGCGGCGATGCCCTTTCCCAGCGAGGACACGACGCCGCCGGTGACGAACACGAACTTGGGCATGGCGGACCCGGTTCTGTGAAATTCGTATTTTACCGGATCGACCCGCTCCGACCAAGCGCGACACGCGCACGTCGGTGCGTTACAGTTGCAATCCGGCCTCGATTCTCGCGCGCGTGCGATCACGGCCCAGAAGCGCGAGCACCGCGTCGATTGCCGGCGTCGACGGCGTTCCGGCGACGAGCAGGCGCAGCGGCATCATCACCTGCGGGGGCTTCAGCTCATTGCGCTTCGCAGCCGCCTTGATCGCTGCGCCGATCGTCTCGCGCTGCCATGGCAACGTCGCGAATTCGCGCGCCAGCTCGGCGAGCGCGGTGAACGCGGCGTGATTGTCCGCCGTCACGAGCTCGGCGATCCGCTCGGGCGGCGAAGCGGGCGTCGCGTAGAAATAGTGTGCAGCATCTGCCATCTCGACGAGTGTGGCCACGCGATCGCGCAACAGCATCGCGACGGCGCCCGGCGCCGGACCGACGTCGGGATCGAGTCCGGCGGCGCGCAGATAAGGTACGAAGCGCCGGCCGAGCTCTTCCTCGGACAGTCGCTTCAGGTGTTCCTGGTTCACCCAGCGTAGCTTGTCGGGGTCGAACCGTCCGGGCGACGACGACAATCCTTCCAGATCGAACCACGCGACGAGCTGCTCGCCGCTGAAGATCTCGTCGTCGCCGTGCGACCAACCGAGCCGCGCGAGGTAATTGACGACCGCCTCGGGCAGATAGCCTTCGTCGCGATACTGCAGCACGCTCTTCGCGCCGTGGCGTTTCGAAAGCTTGTCGCCTTCGGGCGTCAGCACCGTCGGCAGGTGCGCAAACACCGGCGGATCGGCGCCGAGCGCGCGGATGATATTGATTTGTCTCGGCGTGTTGTTGACGTGGTCGTCGCCGCGGATCACGTGCGTGATCTGCATGTCGAGGTCGTCGACGACCACGCAGAAGTTGTACGTCGGCGTGCCCTCGGCGCGCGCGATCACGAGATCGTCGAGCTCGGCGTTGTCGATCTCGATCCGGCCCTTGACCGCGTCGTCCCAGACGACGCTGCCCGAAACCGGGTTCTTGAAGCGGATGACGGGCGCCACGCCGGGTGGCGGCGTCATGCCCACGGCGTTTTCGGGCCGCCAGCGGCCGTCGTAGCGCGGCTTCTCGCCGCGCGCCATCTGCTCGGCGCGAAGCTCGTCGAGCTCCTCGGGCGTCGTATAGCAGCGATAGGCGAGCCCGCGCTCGACCATGTCGTCGAGCACGGCACGATAGCGCTGCATCCGCTGCATCTGATAGAACGGTCCCTCGTCGTAGTCGAGACCGAGCCAATCCATCGCGGCGAGAATCGCTTCGACCGCTTCCGGCGTCGAGCGGACGGTGTCCGTGTCCTCGACGCGCAGGATGAACGTGCCGCGATGCCGCCGCGCGAACGCCCACGGAAACAGCGCCGAGCGGATGTTGCCGAGATGAATGAAACCGGTAGGGCTCGGTGCGAAGCGCGTTCGAACGCGCACGTCGGGATCGGTCACAGCGGCCTTGCGAAATGCGAAAAGACGTCATTCTAGCGGAGGCACACGCCGCCGCCCCGGCCGTGCGCCGGCGCCCAATTTGACCGGCGCCGGCCGGACAGCGATGAAAATTCGATGACGTTGAAGGCGCGGGCGCGGCGGTCCGGTGGGGCAAAAAGGGCGCCCTCGCAGGCGCTTACCGCAATCGCTGCATAAGATCCGCCCCTTGACCGGGTCGGAACGGCGCCAGGTGCACCATGATGGTGCTATATTGTCCAGGACAGGCTATGACAAATGGCCGAAATCGGTTTGACCCCCTTCCGGCCGACATGATTAAATCGCGGCTCCTGTCTGGGTTCGCGGGCGGTTAGCTCAGCGGTAGAGCATTGCCTTCACACGGCAGGGGTCACTGGTTCGAACCCAGTATCGCCCACCAAATGAACCAAGGGGTTACGCGCGAGTGTAACCCCTCTTTTTTTGTGTCGCGCCGATCGCGTGATGCGCACGGCACGCACATGTTCAACGTGAGGTTTCGATGATTCCGCGCGACTCGCTTGCGGTCGACGCGTTCGTGTTCGACGCGTACGGCACGCTGTTCGATGTCCAATCTGTTTTCGCGCTCGCCGAATCGCTTGCACCGGGTCGCGGCGCGGCGATCGCGCAGCTCTGGCGCGCGAAGCAGCTCGAGTACACGTGGTGGTCGAGCCTGATGGCGAGCGAGCGCTATCGGCGCGAAGACTTCGCCGAGCTCACCGCGCGCGCGCTCGATTACGCGCTCGACGCGCTCGGGATCGAAATGGCCGGGCCGCGACGGACGCTGCTCGCAAGCGCATACCTTGCGCTCGCACCGTTTGCCGATGTGGCCGGCGCGCTCGCGGCGCTCGCGCCGCGGCCACGCTGGATCCTGTCCAACGGCACGCGCGCGATGCTCGATCCGCTCGTGCGCGCGTCCGGGCTCGCCGAACATCTCGATGGCGTGATGTCGGTCGATGACGCCGATGTGTACAAGCCCGATCCGCGCGTCTACCGACTTGCGGTCGACCGGCTGCAGCTCGCGCCGGCGCGCATCGGATTCGTTTCGTCGAACGGCTGGGACGCCGCGGGCGCGAAGGCGTTCGGCTTCACGGTGTTCTGGATCAACCGCGCGGGCGCGCCGGTCGAGCGGCATGCGCCGCCGCCCGATTGCATGATCGCAACGCTCGGCGATTTGCCGGCGTTGATCGCCGCGGCCTGATTGTCATTCCCGCGCAGGCGGGAATCCAGCGTCTTGCGACGAAAGTCGCTGGGTCCCCGCCTTCGCGGGGACGACAAGCATCAAGCCATGTACTGCCCGCCGTTGACCTCGATCACTTGGCCGGTGACGTAGCCGGACATCGCATCGGAGGCAAGGTAGAGGAACGTCCCGGCGCACTCGTCGGCGGTGCCCAGCCGGTTCATCGGAATCGTCGCCTGCATCGTGGCGAGCTGCTGCGCGGTCGAATAGCGCTCGTGGAACGGCGTGGTGATCACGCCCGGCGACACGGCGTTGACACGGATGTGGTCGCCCGCGAGCTCCTTTGCCCAGCCGTGCGTCGCCGTTGATACGAATCCCTTTGCCGCGGCGTAGATAATCGCGCCCGCGCCGCCGCCGTGGCGCGCGGCGATCGAGCTCACGTTGATGATGTTGCCGCCGCCCTGCCGGCGCATCAGCGGGACGACTTCGCGGACGAACAGCGCGACGTGGATCACGTTCAGCCGCAGCACGGCGTCGATGAACGCCTCGGTGTAGTCCTCGATCTTCGTGCGCGCAACCAGGCCGCCAGCGTTGTTGATCAGCACGTCGATGCGGCCGAGCGCGGTGTGTGCATCGGCGACGATGCGTCGGACGTCCGCTTCGCGCGTGACGTCGCCGGCGACGAGCGCGGCCTTGGCGCCGGCCGCGCGAACGTCGGCAGCGACGGCCTCGGCTGCGTCGCGGCTCGCGTTGTAATGGACGGCGACGTTCGCGCCGACGCGCGCGAATGCCCGCGCGGCCGCAGCGCCGATGCCGGTCGACGCGCCAGTGATCAGAATGGCTTTGCCTTGAAGGTCGGACGCCATGGAAGCTCCTCGGGATCGACGGAAGTGTGCAAAAGCGGTCCGCAGTTTACTTGAATTTGTCCGACTTTAGTGCCAATGTGTCGGACAAATGACGGCGTCGCACACGATGATCGAACCGCGCGCGCATATGCGCACGCCGCCGCGCGACGACGCGACCGCGTCCATGCCGCGGCGAGCGAAATCGCAGTCGGCGCTCGATCGCATCGGCTTGGACATCGTGAGCGGCGTGCGCCTGCCCGGCGCGCGGCTGCCGAGCGAGGCGGATCTCGCGCGCGCGCTCGGCATCAGTCGGCCGTCGCTTCGCGAAGCGCTGCGCGCGCTCGCGGCGAAGGGGCTGGTCGATGCGCGCACGCGCCGCGGAACCGTCGTGCGCGACAAGACGAACTGGAACGTGCTCGACGCCGACGTGCTGCGCTGGTACGCGGCCGCTCCGCCGGACCCGGCGTTCCTGATCGACTTGCTCGACACGCGCGTCATCTTCGAGCCGGCGGCCGCGCGGCTCGCTGCGTCGCGCGCCTCGCCGGAGCAGATCCTCGCGATCGAAGGAGCCTTCCGCGCGATGGCGGCCGCTCTTCCCGCGGACGTCGACGCCTGCTGTTACCACGACCTGGCGTTTCACGAGCTGATCATCGGCGCGACCGGCAACCGCATCCTGATCCGTTTCGCGGTCGCGATCCGCACCGCGCTGCTCGCGGCTTTTCGGGTGTCGAGCAACGCGCGCGCGTCCTACGAGAATTCGCTCGCCGAACATTGGGCCGTCGCGGTGTCGATCCGGCGACGCGACCCCGACGCCGCCGAACGCGCGATGCGCCAGCTGCTCACCGGTACGGCGCGCGATCTCGCGCCGGTGTACGAAGCGTCGCACCCACGGCTAAAAACCAGACCGCGCGCCATTGCCGCGGCGTCGCGCCCGCGAAAACGCCGATTGCAAAGGGACTGAACCCCCACCGCCAGGAGGAAGCCATGAATCGCAAGCCGCTGTTGCACGTTCTCATCGCCGCTTTCGCCGCCGTCGCGCTCGTCGCCGGCTCGCCGGCCGTCGCGCAGACGAAAAAGCAGGTCAAGATCTCGCATGCGACGGCGCCCGACCTCGGCAACGACAACCACATGGTCGCGTGGATCATCGCGAACTACATCAACACCTACTCCGACACGCTCGAGGCGCGCATCTACGCGGCGAATGCGCTCGGCGAGGAGCGCGCGGTCGTCGAGGGGATGCAGCTCGGCGCCGGCGCCACGATGCACATCGGCGGCACGGCGATCCACAACAACTTCAACAAGCGGATGGGCGTGCTCGATCTGCCGTTCCTCTGGCGCGACTACGAGCACGCGCATCACGTGCTCGACGGCAAGGTCGGCGAGACGCTCGCCGCCGAGCACGAGAAGCTCGGCTTGAAGATCCTGGGCTGGCAGGACAGCTGGGGTTATCGCAACGTGATCACGACCAAGAAGGAAGTGAAGAAGGCCGACGACCTGAAGGGGCTCAAGATCCGCACGATCCAGACGCCGACGTACGTCGCGGCGCTGAACGCCATGGGCGCGAGTGCGACGCCGATGGCGTTCGGCGAGGTCTACACATCGCTGCAGACCGGTGTGATCGACGGCTTCGAGCACGCGCCGGCCGTCGTGCTCACCGGCAAGTACTACGAGGTCGCCAAGTACGTGACGCTCACCGGGCACCTGTTCGGCCCGACGTGCACAGCGATGTCGAAGAAGGAGTGGGACGGCTATACCGACAAGGAGAAGGCCGTCGTCGCAGCCGCCGCGAAGCTTGCGCAGGACATCAACCGCAGCCTTTCGGCCCAGCGCGACGCCGAGTCGATCGACAAACTGCGCGCCAAAGGCATGGTGATCAACCCGATCGACAAGACGCCGTTCCTCAAGGCAGCGGGCCCGCTGCAGGATCAGCTCGCGAAGTCGCTCGGCGCTGATGACCTGCTGAAGATCATTCGCGAAACCAAGTGAGCGCGAAGCCGGCGGCCGCCGCAACGACCGCCGGCATCGCGTGAGCGCCGCCATGCCCGCCCGCCTGTTCGCGGCGATCGACCGTGCCGTCGAGTTCGTGCTCTTCGCGATCTTCCTCACGTTCACGATCGTCGGCGGCTTGCAGGTGTTCAACCGCTTCGTGCTCGGTTTCCCGCTTTCGTGGAGCGAGGAGTTCCAGAAGTTCGGGCACATCTGGATGGTGATGCTCGCCATTCCGGTCGCGTATCGCCGCGGCGCGCACCTCGGCATGGACATGCTGCTGCGCCTGATCCCGGACAAGGCGCAGCTCGCGGTCGGCGTGCTGACCGAAGTGCTGTGGCTCGTGCTCGGGCTCGCGATCGCGCGCTACACGTTCGTGATCATGGCAGTCGCGCGCAGTCAGGAAAGCCCCGGGCTGGGCTTGCCGATGCACTGGGTCTACAGCGGACTCGTGATCGGAAGCGTCTATCTCATGCTCGTCGCCGCGCGCAGGCTCGCCGGCTACTTCGGCTTTGACGAGCCGCCGCCGACCGATCTCGGAAGCCACTGATGCTGGTCGCGCTGTTCGCGCTGCTGCTCGCGTTGATCACCCTCGGTGTGCCGATCCTGCTCGTCATGGGCGTCGTCGGACTCGCCGGCATCCTCGCCACACCCGCGCTCGTGCCGGCGCTGTTCCCGCAGAAGATGTTCGCGATGCTCGACAACTTCAGCCTGCTCGCGCTGCCTTATTTCATTCTCGCCGGCGAGCTGATCTCCGCCGGCGGCATCTCGAAACGGCTGGTCGAGTTCGCGGAAACCGTCGTCGGCCATTGGCGCGGCGGCCTCGGGCATGCATCGGTCGTGTCGAGCATGGTGTTCGCCGGCGTGTCGGGCTCGTCGGTCGCGGATACGTCGGCGATCGGCTCGATCCTCGTGCCGGCGATGAAGGACCAGGGCTACAAGCCCGGTTTCGCGGCGGCGCTGGTCGCATGCGCGGGCACGATCGGCGCGATCATCCCGCCGAGCATGACGATGATCGTCTACGGCTCGATGGCGAACGTGTCGATCGGCGGGCTTTTCCTCGGCGGCATCGTGCCCGGAATCCTCATCGGCATCGGCCTGATGATCGTGATCTACCTGCATTCGCGGCTGCCGGCGTATCCGGAGCTGCAGCGCACCAGCGGCCGCTTCGCCGCCGGCCGTGTGCTGAAGGCGCTCGTCAACGTGTGGCCGGCTTTGCTCGCGCCGATTCTCGTCGTCGGCGGCATTCTTTCCGGCGCGTTCACCGCGACCGAAGCGGGTGTCGTCGCCTGCTTCTACGGCGCGTTCGTCGGATTTTTCATCTACCGCAAGCTCACGCTCGCCGACCTGCCGCGCGTGTTCATCCGCGCCGCCGTGACGACCGCGATGGTGTCGGGAATCATCGGCGTCGCCGGCGCCTTCGGCTGGCTGCTCTCCTATCTCAACTTCAATGACATGGTGCTCGTCGCGATCGCACACGTGACCGGCGCCAAGCTCGGCGTGCTGATCCTGCTGATGGCAATCATGCTGGTGCTGACGATGTTCGTCGACTCGATGGCGATCCTGATTATCATGATCCCGGCGTCGGTCGTGATCGGTCGCAGCTTCGGCGTCGACGAGTTCCAGCTCGGCCTGCTGATGGTGATGGCCACACAGATCGGCTCCACGACGCCGCCGGTGGCCGTGCTGCTGTTCGTCGCGACCAGTATCGCGGGCTGCACGTACAACGAGACGATCCGCTACTGCTGGTCGTTCATCGCGGCCGAGCTCATCGTGCTGATTGCAGTTGTGTTCATTCCTGAGCTCTCGGGGTGGATCCCGCACCGCTTTCTCGGCTAGGCGCCACGAAAGAGGGACGTCGACATGGGCTCGGCCACAACGTGCAGGCAGCGGCGATGATGAGTCCTCCACGGGCGACGCCGCCGGGCGCGTGCGATTGCCACATGCACATCTACGAGGATCGATTCCCGCTCGCGCCGAGCGCGACGTTCAAGCCGCCGCACGCGCCGCTCGCCGACTACATCGAAGTCCAGCGCGCGCTCGGTCTCACCCGTGCGGTGCTGGTGCAGCCGACCGCCTACGGCTTCGACAACACGCTGATGCTCGAATCGCTGCCTGCGCTCGGAGCGCGGGCGCGCGGCATTGCGGTCGTGTCGCCGGACGTTTCGGATGCGGAGCTCGCGCGGCTCACGCAAGCCGGCATTCGCGGCGTTCGTTACCACATGCTGCCGGGCGGCGTTCTGGGGTGGGCAACGCTCGCGCCGATGGCGAAGCGCATCGCGCCGTTCGGCTGGCACGTGCAACTCCAGCTCGACGGTCGCGACTTGCCGCGCTATGTCGACGCGCTCGCGCGCCTTCCGGTGCCGCTCGTGATCGATCACAACGGCAAGTTCCTCGAGCCGGTCGCCACCGATCATCCGGGGTTCGTCGCGCTGCTGCGCCTGCTCGATGACGGCAATACGTGGGTAAAGCTTTCGGCGCCGTACGAGACATCGAAGCGCGGGCCGCCGCGCTACGAGGATGTCGGCGCGCTCGCAACCGCGCTCGCGCATGCGAATCCCGATCGCTGCGTCTGGGCGAGCAACTGGCCGCACCCGGGACAGAAGTCAACGCCGGACACCGCCGCGCTGCTCGACTTGCTCGGCGAGTGGGCAGGCGACGACGCGACGCGCGAGCGCATCCTGGTCGCGAATCCGGCTCAGCTTTACGGCTTCTAGGAGCCCGACAGGCTCCTAGCGCGGCCGTTACGCGGCGGTCTGCGCCTTCGCCGGTTGCGGCCGGCATACGGCGACCGCGTCGCGCAGCGCGGCGATCGCTTCGGGCCGCGGAAAGCTGCGCCGGTAGGCGAGCGCGACGCGCCGCGACGGCGCCGGCCGCGCGAACGGCACAGGCACGACGAGCTGACTGTGGTATTTCGGCGTCAGCGCGTCGCGCGGCAGCACCGACACGCCGAGGCCGGAGGCGACCATGTTGCGCACCGTCTCGAGCGACGTCGTGCGCGTCACGTGCGTGTCGGCGCGGTTCAGCTCGGGACAGGCGTCGAGCACCTGGTCGCGGAAGCAATGGCCGACGGCAAGCAGAATCGTATGCTCGCCGGCGAGCTCGTCCGGGTTCACCGATTTGCGCTTCGCCCACTTGTGGCCCTGCGGCACGACCACCTGGAACGGCTCCTCGTACAGGAACTCGGTGACGATGCCCGCCGGCGCGAACGGCAGCGCGAGAATCGCGGCGTCGATGCGCCCGCTCTTCAACGCGATCTCGAGCTGCTCGGTCAGGTTCTCCTCGATATCGAGCGGCATCTGCGGTGCAATCGCGTGCAGCGCGGGGATGAGGTCCGGCAGCAGATAGGGCGCGATCGTGAAGATCACGCCGAGCGAAAGCGGCCCCAACAGCGGATTGCGTCCTGCTTGTGCGATCTCGCGGATGCGCGCCGCTTCCTCGAGCACGCGCTGTGCCTGCTCGACGATGCGCGTGCCGACGGGCGTGACCGTGATCTCGCTTTTTCCCCGCTCGAACAGTCGCGTGCCGAGCTCTTCCTCGAGCTTCTGGATCGCTACCGAGAGCGCCGGCTGGCTCACGAAGCAGCGCTGCGCCGCGCGCCCGAAGCTTCGCTCGTGCGCGACCGCGACGATGTAGCGGAGCTCGTTCAGCGTCACGGTGATCGGCGGCTCGCGAGGAACGCCGCGAAATCGGTTGCGAGCTCCGGGTGCTTCAAGCCGAGCTCGACGGTCGCCTGCAGATAACCGAGCTTGCTGCCGCAATCGTAGCGGCGGCCCTCGAATTCATACGCGAGCACGCGCTCGTCGTCGAGCAGCCGGCCGATCGCGTCGGTCAGCTGGAGCTCGCCGCCCGCGCCCGCCGACATCCGCCTCAGGTGATGGAAGATGCGTGGCGTCAGCACGTAGCGGCCGACGACGGCGAGCGTCGACGATATCGTGCCCGGCTTCGGCTTTTCGACGATGCGCGTGATCGGCGCGACGCGCCCTTGCGCGGCACCGGTCTCGACGATGCCGTAATTGCCGACTTCGGCAGCGGCGACATTCATCACGCCGATCGTCGAGCGATCCTCGCGCGTCGCAACGTCGACCATCTGCTTCATCACCGGAACTTCCGAGTCGATCAGGTCGTCGGCGAGCAGCACCGCGAACGGCTCGTTGCCGACGACCGGCGCCGCGCACAGCACCGCATGCCCGAGCCCGAGCGGCTCGCTCTGGCGAATGTAAATGCACGTGATGCCAGGTGGCGAGACCGACTGCGCCGCCTCCAGCAGCTCGGTCTTGCGTTTCAGTTCGAGCTCGGTCTCGAGCTCGTACGCCTTGTCGAAGTGGTCCTCGATCGCGCGCTTGTTGCGCCCCGTGATGAAGATCATGTCGACGAGGCCCGCCGCTGCGGCCTCCTCGACCGCATACTGGATCAGCGGCTTGTCGACGACGGGCAGCATCTCCTTCGGGCTCGCCTTGGTCGCCGGCAGGAATCGCGTGCCGAGACCTGCGACGGGAAACACCGCTTTCGTGATTCGGTTCATCGTCTGCCCCTTCGGCCGCCGGCGAGAAGCTGCTCGAGTCGGTCCTCGTCGACGATCGGCACGCCGAGTGAGCGCGCCTTGTCGAGCTTGCTGCCCGCCTCGTCGCCGGCGACTACATAATCCGTCTTCTTCGACACGCTGCCGGCGACCTTGCCGCCGGCCGCCTCGATGCGTGCTTTTGCGTCTTCGCGTGTCATCGTCGGCAGCGTTCCGGTCAGCACGAGCGTCTTGCCCGCGAGCGGGCCCGCCGGGATGCGCTGCGGCGGCTCGTCGCGCCAATGCACGCCGGCCGCGCGCAGCTGCTCGATCACCTCGCGGTTGTGGGGTTCCGCGAAGAAACGCGCGATCGACTGCGCGAGCACCGGCCCGACGTCGGGCACTTCGAGCAGCGCCGCCTCGTCGGCGGTGAGCAACGCATCGAGATTGCCGAAGTGACGCGCGAGATCGCGCGCCGTCGATTCGCCGACGTGACGGATTCCGAGCGCGTAGATGAAGCGCGTAAGCGTGGTCGACTTGCTGCGCTCGATCGCCGCGTAGACGTTCGCGGCCGACTTGTCGGCCATCCGCTCGAGCGCGGCAAGCTTCGCGACGCCGAGCTTGTAAAGATCCGCGGGCGTATGCACGACGCCGCCGTCGACGAGCTGATCGACGAGCTTGTCGCCCAAGCCCTCGATGTCGAGCGCGCGGCGGCTCGCGAAATGCAGCAGTGCCTGCTTGCGCTGCGCCGGACAGACCAATCCGCCGGTGCAGCGCGCGATCGCCTCGTCAGGCAGCCGCTCGACTGCCGACCCGCATTCCGGGCAGCGTGCCGGCATCGCAAACGGCTTCGCGTCGCGCGGGCGCTTCTCGACGACGACGCGAACGACTTCGGGAATGACGTCGCCGGCGCGCCGGACGATGACGGTGTCGCCGATGTGGACGTCCTTGCGCCGGATCTCATCCTCGTTGTGCAGCGTCGCGTTGGTCACGGTGACGCCGCCGACGAACACCGGCGAAAGTCGCGCGACCGGCGTGATCGCGCCGGTGCGCCCGACCTGCACGTCGATCCCGAGCACCTGAGTCGCCATTTCCTCGGCCGGAAACTTGTGCGCGATCGCAAATCGCGGCGCGCGCGATACGAATCCGAGCTTGTCCTGCAGCGCGATCGAGTTGACCTTGTAGACGACGCCGTCGATATCGAACGGCAACTCGTTGCGTCGTGCACCGAGCGTGCGATAGTAGTCGAGCAAACCCTCGAGGGCGCGCACGACCTTGCGCTCGCGCGGGACCGGAAAGCGCAGTGACTCGAGCAGCTGCATCAGCGCGTCCTGCGTGCGCGGCGGCGCGATCCGGCCCCAATCGACGTCGCCGATGCCGTAGGCGAAGAACGCGAGCTTGCGGCTCGCGGTGATTCGCGCGTCGAGCTGGCGCAGCGCTCCCGCGGCGGCGTTGCGCGGATTGACGAAGAGCTTCTCGCCCTTCTGCTGCTGTTCGGCGTTCATCCGCTCGAAATGCCGGCGCAGCATAAGCACTTCGCCGCGCACCTCGATCCGCGGCGGCGCGCCCGCCGCCGGCAACGCCAGCGGAATCGCGCTCACGGTGCGAAGGTTCGCCGTGACGTTCTCGCCCGTCGTGCCGTCGCCGCGCGTCGCGCCGCACGTGAACCGACCGTCCTCGTAGATCAGGCTGATCGCGAGGCCGTCGAATTTCGGCTCGCATGCGTACTCGATATCCACGTCGCCGGCCGCATCGCGCACGCGGCGGTCGAACGCCTCGGCCTCCTCGTCGCTGAACGCGTTGTTGAGCGAGAGCATCGGCACGCGGTGCGCGACCGGCTCGAACGTGGAAGCGGCTGCGCCGCCGACCCGCTGCGTCGGCGAATCGGGCGTCGCGAGCGCCGGATACTGCGCTTCGAGCGCTGCGAGCTCGCGCATCAGCGCGTCGTACTGCGCGTCCGTCACGCTCGGCGTATCGAGCACGTAATAGCGGTAGTCGTGCTCGCCGATGCGGCGCCGAAGCTCCGCCGCGCGCGCGGCCGCCGCCTCGGGCACCGATTGCGTCACGCTCGCCACGGTTCCAACGCTCATTCGAAGTCGCGTCACCCGCCGAAGAGCGCGAGCGCACGCGGGCTTCCCGGCTCGATGTTGACCTCGCGCAGCGCCGCGGCGGCCGCGCTCACCTGCTGGCGGATCGCCGCAAGCGCGGCGTCATCGAGCGGGCGCCGGTTATCGTCGACGAGCGTCGCATCGAGTGTAATCACCATCCGCTTCGCCGCGAGCTTCATGTGGTCGAACACCCGCACCGGATCGGGCACCCGCGGCACGTCGAGCAGGAACACCGCGCCGGGTGTGGACGTCATCCGCAGGCTTTCGACGGTGAACGGCTCCGAGCGGTAGTTCGTCAGCGAGTACAGCACGGCTCCCGTATCTTCGTGCACATATTCGAAGCGCCCGCCGTCACGCAAGTGAAAGCCCGCCGCTTCGGCGACACCTCGCAGCTTCGTTCCCGTAATGGTCTCCGGCGCGGGCTTCAACACGGTGAGGCCGATCTGAACGTCGAGATCGGCGCAAATGCGATCGAGCGCTTCGGCTCGTTCGGCTTCGCCGCCGGTGTCGGGGGCGACGAACGCGGCCGGCAGCATGGGCGCGATCTCGCCGACAAGGCGCACGAATGCGTCGAGCAAAGGCTTGCTGGCCGCACCGCTGCGGTCGGCGAGCAGCAGGCAGGCGGCAATCTCGCCGAACTCGCCGGGCGTCTCGGCGCGCAGCCGCTGCCACGGCGCTCCTTCGCTGCGACGCCCGAGCCAGCGCAACGGCTTGCCCAGCCGCGCGTGCAACCCGGCCGCGATCGCACCGGCGCCGACCGGCGTCACCGGTTGCAGCGACACGACGCACTCGATGTCCGGGTCGGGCGGCGAAGACGACGCACCGTCGGCAGATGATCGCGCAAGCGGCGTGTGCGGCGTGTCCGGCGCGCCGCGGCGAACGACTTCCATCGGTATGTCGAACGCCTCGTCGTCTTCAGGCACTCCGGAGCCACGCGATGCGACCTGAGGCGATGGCGTTGCCGCACCGCCTGTAAGCGTCGGCTCGACGCGGTCGCCGCCGCGAGCGCCGAGACCCGCGTCGATCGAGTGACGCGAAACGGCGAGGCCGCGCCGCGCGCGGCGCAGCTGCAGCCAGTTGTAGACCGCTACGGCGACGACGAAGACGATGCCGGCGGCGATGAGGCCAAGTTGCAGCGTGGACATGCGAGCGTTGGCGGGCGATACGGGCGGCGGCTTCGGCAGCGCGCGCGTGGCAATCAATAACGATTATAACGCGAGGCTTCTCGATAACGCTGACGCTACGCGCCCTCTATGCCGCCTTCGCCTGCACCCGCGACTCGGCGAGCTCGAGCGCCTCGGCGATGTCGACCGCGACCACGCGAGACACACCCGGCTCGGGCATCGTGATCCCGACGAGCTGGCTCGCCATTTCCATCGTGATCTTGTTGTGCGAGATGAACAGGAACTGCGTCTCGACCGACATCTGTCGAACCATCCGGCAAAAACGCTCGGTGTTCGGATCGTCGAGCGGCGCATCGACCTCGTCGAGCAGGCAGAACGGAGCCGGATTGAGCTGGAACAGCGCGAACACGAGCGAAATCGCGGTCAGAGCCTTCTCGCCGCCCGACAACAGGTGGATCGACGTGTTGCGCTTGCCCGGCGGCTGCGCCGTCACCTGGACGCCGGAGTCGAGGATTTCCTCGCCGGTGAGCACGAGGCTCGCCTGTCCGCCGCCGAAAAGCGCGGGAAAGAGCTTGGCGAAGTTCTGATTGACGGTATCGAACGTCTGCTGCAGAAGCTGCCGCGACTCGCGGTCGATCTGCCGGATCGCGTACTCGAGGGTCGCCATCGCCTCGGTGAGATCGGCAGCCTGCGCATCGAGATACCGCTTGCGGTCGGCCGCAACCGTCAGCTCGTCGAGCGCGGCAAGGTTGACCGCGCCCAGCTCGGCGATCGCCTGCGTCAGGCGCTCGATCTCGCCCGGCAGCTGCGACTTGTTGCCGAACGCCTTCAATTGCTCGGGCAGCGCGGCAAGCTCTGCATGTGCCTGCGCGAGCTGGTCGGCGAACTGCTGCTCGGCGAGCGCGGCCGCCTGCTCTTTGAGCCGCATGTCCTCGATGCGCGAGCGCGCCGGCTCGATCTTGTGGTCGGCGGCGAGCCGCGCTTCCTCCGCCGTGCGGAGCTCGCCTCCGATCGCTTCGAGTCGGTCGCGCGCATTCGCGAGCGCCTGCTCGGCTTCGCCGCGCGAAGCAAGCTGGCGCTGCAGCGCCTCTTCGACCGGCGTCCAGTCGATGGCCGAGCGCTCCGAGGCAAGCTGCGCGAGAAGCCGTCGCTGTTGCTCGACTTGCGCTGCGAGCGCGTCACGGCGCCGATCGAGCTCGGCGAGCCGATCGCGGCCGCTCCTCTCGGCGAACGCCGCTTCCTGCGACGCGCGCTCGGCGGCGCGCACGCGCTCGCGTCCGCGCGCGAGCGCGACCTCCGCTTCGTTTCGCACCGTGCGCGCGTCGTCGCGGCGCGCGAATTCGTCGTGCAACGCGGACTGCGCATCGGCGAGCTCGGCGGCGAGCTGGCGCAATTGCTCGTCCTCGGCGGCGACGAGTGTGGCAACTTCGGCAAGCTCCGCCGCGATTTGCGCGCGGCGTTTGCCCGCCGCTTCCGCCGCCTGCTTCAACTGCATCAGCTCGAGCTCCAGATCGTGACAGCGGCGCTGCTGCGACGCGAACGCGAGACTCTCGCCGTGGTAGCCGTGCTGTGTCCGCTCGAGCTCCGATTCGACGTCATGCAATGCGCGCTGCGCGGCGGCCGCAAAGTCGCGCGCGCCGCCGATCGCCTGCTCGAGCTCGGCGAGCTCGCGCTTTCTCGCGAGCACGCCGTGCAGCGCGCTGTCGGGCGCGAAGAAGTCGACCGCCTGCGCGCTCACCAGATGACCTTGCGGCGTGACGAACGCTTCGCCCACGCCGAGCTCGGTGCGCGAGCGGATCGCCTCGGCCACGCTTGCGCGGCAACGAATCCCGCGCAGCCAGTCGGCGAGCAGCCTCGATATTTCCGAGCGGTCGCAGCGCACGCGGGCGAGCAGCGCATCGTCGTGGCCGGTTGCGGTGGCCGAGACCGGCGCAGGAGCGAACAGTGCGAGCCGCCCCGGCGGCGTCGCGTCAGCCGGCCATTCGGCGATCGCGTCGAGGCTCGGCAGCTCGACCGCCTCCAGCCGCTCGCGCAGCGCCGCCTCGAGCGCGTTGTCCCAGCCCGGGTCGATGTCGAGGCCGGTGAAGAGGCGTCGCGCATTCGCGAGTTGCTTCGATTCGAGCCACGCGGCGTTGTCGTGTCCCTGACCGATCTTCGCCTGCAGCGCGGCGAGCGCCTGCGCGCGCGCCTCGAGATCGGCGAGCGCCTTCTGCGCCTGTTGCGCGTCGGCGCTGGCCGCGCGCTGCTGCTCCTGAAGCGCCTGCACGCTCTCGCGCAGCGCGTTGAGCGCGGCCTCTTTCGATTCGAGCTCGTGCGTTTCCTGCGCAAGCTGCTCCTCGACTTCGAGCACGGGATCGGCAGCCGGCGCGGCAAGCGCGGCCGCTTCGTCGTCGAGCCGCTGCCGGCGTTGAGCGAGCTGGGCAAGCGTGCGCTGGACGTGCTCGCGCCGCGTGTCGATCACACGGATCCCCTGCTCGGCGAGCGCGATTCGTTCCTGCAGCTGCGTCGCCGCGGCGGCAGCCTGACGCACCGCTTCGTCGAGCTCGGGCAGCGCCGCTTGCGCCGCCTGCTCCTCCGCCGCCGTGCGCTCGCCTGCCGCGAGCGCCGCTTCGAGCGCGCGCTGCGCCTGCACGCCCTCCTCGTCGAGGGCGCGCTGCTGGCCGCCGAGCGCGGCGAGCTGCTCGGTCAGCTGCGCGACCTGCTGGGCGATCCGCGTCTCGCTTTCGCGCGCGAACGCAAGCTGCTGCTCGAGCCGCGTCACCTCGGCGTTCGCAGCATAGAAAGCGCCCTGGCGCTCGTGCAGCGCGTCGCCCGCCGCGTAGTGGTCGCTTCGCAGCGACTCGAGCCGTGCCTCCGCCGCGCGCACGTCGGCGACGAGCGCTTCCAGCGCGACGGTGAGGTTTGCGATCTCGCCGCGCGCGCGATCGCGCGCGCGCTGCGCGTCCTGCGCCTTCGAGAACCACAACAGGTGCTGTGCGTTCGCGAGCCGCGCCTCGAGGTCGCGATATTCGCCGGCGACCTTCGCCTGCGCTTCGAGCTTTTCGAGCTGGTGACCGAGCTCGTTGCGGATGTCCTCGACACGCGACAGATTTTCACGCGTGTCGGCGAGCCGCCCCTCGGTCTCCTTGCGCCGCTCCTTGTACTTCGACACACCCGCGGCTTCTTCGAGGAATACGCGCAGCTCCTCGGGCTTCGCCTCGATCACGCGCGAAATCATCCCTTGCTCGATGATCGCGTACGCGCGCGGGCCGAGCCCCGTGCCGAGGAACACGTCGTGGATGTCGCGCCGGCGCACCGGGATGTTGTTGATGTAGTACGTGGAGTCACCGTCGCGCGTCAGCACCCGCTTGATCGACAGCTCGACGTACTGGCCCCACTGGCCGCCGATGCGTCCGGCGCTGTTGTCGAAGAAGAGCTCGACCGACGCGCGCCCGACGGGCTTGCGCTCGCCCGCGCCGTTGAAGATCACGTCCTGCATCGACTCGCCGCGCAGCGCGGACGCCTTCGACTCGCCGAGCACCCAGCGCACGGCGTCGATGACGTTCGACTTGCCGCAGCCGTTGGGACCGACGATACCGACCAGTTGGCCCGGGGCGCCGATCACGGTCGGATCGACGAACGACTTGAAGCCGGAGAGCTTGATCTGCGTGAGGCGCACGGGGTTCGAGGCTCGGTTGGGTTGAAACGGCTTGCGATGCGCGATGCGATCGGCGGCGCGGTCGCGGTGTCGCGCGATGACCGCTGCAAAAGCGACAAATTATATCGGATTGCGCGCCGCTACCGTGCGCGGCTACGGGGTTTCGGCTCCGAGTGACGGCTGCGGGCGGCGCGCTGCGCCAGCCGAGAGATTTCCCGTTGCGCTCAACCGCTTATTACCCCCGCGGTGCCGGTGATGCGAGCGGCTGCAACGACAGGGCGTGCGGATCGGCCGGTGACATCGACTCGTGCACCGATGCCGACACGTCGTCGGCCACCGCCGCCGCGAATGCATCCAGTGCCGTCCAGTCGGTGTAGTCGCGGTCGTGCGTCGTGTCGGTCGAGCCGCCGGCTTTGCGCGCGATGCGTTTCATCATGAGGCGAACCACGAAGCCGTACTTCGAGTAAGCGAGAGCGCCGGCAACATTGATCGCGCGCTTCGAACGCCAGCCGGTCTGCTCTTGGAATCGATCCGTCATGGCCCGCACATCGGCCGCGAATCGGGCGCGTTCCTCGGGTGTCGCATCGGTGCGCTGCACGCCGGCCTGGCTCAGCGTCACCGAAACGAACGCGTTGGGGATCGCGTCGAGCTCGGCACGACGATCGCGGACGAACCGGATCATTTCGCGCTCGTGCCTGCCCGCGTGAACCGATGCGGCGAGCACAACGGCGCCGCAGGCGTCCAGACCGCGGTCGGGTCGGAATGTGGCCACCTGCTGCGCGAACGCATCGAGTCCGCGCTTGCGCAGACCCGCGACGAGCTGCGCCGCGACGCGCGCCGTGTGTCCCTCGCGCGTGGCATAAAGAACGGCAACGGGTTTCATGTGATCAACGGACGCGGCAAATGGCCGCAGGCACTGCGCACAGTTTCACTCTAACGCTGCCGCAGAAGTCACCGCGTGATCGAGGTCAATCGCCGTTATCGCGCGGAACGGCGTCGAGGCGCCCTTCCGCCACCGCATGACATGCGACGAGCCCGCCGGCCGCGGCCTCGATCAGCGCCGGAACTTCGATACGGCATCGCGCGTTTGCGTACGGACAGCGCGGGTGGAATGCGCAACCGCTTGGCGGATCGAGCGGGTTCGGCACTTCGCCCGCGACGGCCGTCCGCGCACGCCCGCTGAGCTCGACGTCAGGCACCGCAGCGAGCAGCATCCGCGTGTAAGGATGCTGCGGGGCGCCGAACAGCCGCCGCGTCGGCGCGAGCTCGACGATCCGGCCCAGATACATGACGCCGACACGATCGGCGATGTGGCGAACGACGGCCAGGTTGTGCGAGATGAACAGATAGGTGAGCCCCATGCGCCGCTGCAGGTCGCGCATCAGGTTCAGCACTTGCGCCTGAACCGAGACGTCGAGCGCAGACGTCGGCTCGTCGCAGACGAGAAACGCCGGGTGGGTCGCGAGCGCACGGGCGATCGAGATGCGCTGGCGCTGCCCGCCGGAGAACTGGTGCGGATATTTCGCGCCGTCGGCGCCGGAAAGCCCGACCTGCACGAGCAACTCGGCGACGCGAGCGTCGACGTCCGCGCGCGAGCGCCGCGGCGATTGCGCGCGGATCGGCTCGGCGACGATATCGGCGACGCGCCAGCGCGGGTTGAGACTCGCGTACGGATCCTGGAAGATCATCTGCATCGAGCGCCGCACGGCGCGGCGCTGCGCAGCGTGCACCGCATCCGCACCGTTGCCGGCGAGCACCGTTCCGTCGTACACGATGCGCCCGCGCGTCGGCGCGTGCAGCCCGACGATCAGTCGTGCGACGGTCGACTTTCCGCAGCCCGATTCGCCGACGAGCCCGAGCGTTTCACCGCGCGCGACGCTCAGCGTGACGCCATTCACTGCGGCCAGCGCGGCGCGCGGCTTTCGCGCGAGCATGCGGTCGAGCCACGGCGGCGACACGTCGAACGTGCGCGCGACGTCGTCGAGCTCGAGCAGCGGCGTGGCGATCGCAGCGATGTCGTCGATCGTCGAAGACCTATCGAACGCCGGCGCGTCTCACGCGGGCGACGCGCCGTATCCGCGCTCTTCGAGGTCGATCCGATCCTCCTCGAAGCCCTTTTTGACGGCGTTTCGAATCGCGATCTCGAACAGCGGCTTCAGCACGCGCTTGATCCCATTGGCTGGAGCCTCTGCGCGAAAGGTCACCATCGTCGCATCCGCGCCGACCGGCGTGAATGCCTGGTGGATCCGCGTGCCGCGAATGGCGCCGTCGACGAATTCCCACGACAGGCTTCCGTCGGCGTTGCGATGCTGGACGACCTCGTCGGTCTGCAGCATGCCGAAGAGCTTCACCTGCTGGCGGAAGCGGCATTCGTCGCCGTTTTCCGACAGCAGCGTGAATGCGATGTTCGGATGCACGCGGTCGCGCGCGTGGTGGCGAATGTCGCCGAACTGGCGGCTGACGACGGCGACCGGGCGCTTGATCGTTCCTTGGACTTCCACGTTGATCGTCGCCACAGCGGGTTCTCCTCCGTTTGCCCAATCGCCCGTACGTGCGCGCACGCCCGGCGGATGCAATTTTCGGTTGTCATTCCCGCGCAGGCGGGAATCCAGCGACGTTCAAGCAAGAGACACTGGGTCCCCGCCTTCGCGGGGACGACGGTCGCGCTATTCTAGAACAGCGATCGTACGTATCGGGCGATCGCGAGCGCCGCCGTGAGGCCCGGCGATTCGATGCCGAACAGGTTGACGAGCCCCGCAACGCCGTGGTGCTGGGGGCCTTCGATCACGAAATCGGCGGCAGGCTCGCCCGGCCCGACGACCTTCGGCCGAATGCCCGTATAGCCGGGCTGCAGCGCACCGTCGCGCAGCGCCGGGTAATAGCGGCGGATCGCGTCGCGAAAGAGCGGCTCGCGTGATGCGTCGAACGTGTAGTCGACGCGGTCGATCCACGACACGTCGGGTCCGAAACGCGCCTCGCCCGCGAGGTCGAGCGTGACATGCACGCCGAGATGCGCGTCGGAGGCGACCGGATAGACGAGGCGGCGGAACGGGCTGCGGCCTGCGAGCGTGAAGTAATGCGCCTTGGCGAAGTATTGCGTCGGTACGTGATGCGGCGGAAAGCCTTTGATTGCACGTGCGACATCCTGCGCGAAGAGTCCGGCCGAGTTGACGACGGTCCTGCAGGCGAGCGTCATCGGCTCGGTGCCGCCGATATCGAGCCGTACCGTTTCATCGCGAATTTCGCCGCCGCAGACGGGTGTGCGCAGCACGACCGTCGCGCCGTGGCCTTGCGCATCGCCGTGAAACGCGAGCATCAACCCGTGGCTGTCGACGATGCCGGTGGACGGCGACAGGAATCCGGCGACGCAACGAACGTCCGGCTCGAGCTCGTGCAGCTCGGCCACCGACAGCCATCGAAGATCGTCGACGCCGTTCGCTTTCGCGGTGGCGGCGTAGGACCGGATCCTCGCGACTTCGGATTCGTCGCTCGCGAAGACGATCTTGCCGATGCGCCGGTGGGCGACACTGCGCTCCGCGCAATACGCGTAGAGCGCCTTGCGCCCCTCGACGCACAACCGCGCCTTCAACGAGCCGGTCGGGTAGTACAAGCCCGCGTGGATCACTTCGGAGTTGCGCGAGCTCGTGTGCGTGCCGATCGCATCGGCCGCCTCGAGCACGAGAACCTCGCGGCCTGCGATCGCGAGCTCGCGCGCAATCGCAAGGCCAACGACGCCGGCGCCGATCACGACGCAGTCGACCGATTCGACCATCGCGTGCGCGTCAGACCGGTGCGCGAACGTGCAGCCAGCACGCGGCGCGTGTCGCGCCGACGTCGGCGATCTCCGGCCGCTCGCGTGCGCAGCGATCGAACGCGCGCGGGCAACGCGGATGGAACGCGCAGCCCGACGGGATGGCGGTCAGGCGCGGCATCGTGCCCTCGATCGACGCGAGGCGCTCGCGATCGTGCACGAGCTTCGGGATGGAATCCATCAGGCCGATCGTGTACGGATGCGCCGGGTGGTGGATCACCGCGGCGACCGGCCCGATTTCGACGATTCGCCCGGCATACATCACGGCGACGCGATCGGCGGTCTCGGCGATCACGCCCATGTCATGCGTGATCAGCATCACCGCCGTGCCGTGGTCGCGCGCGAGGCGCTTCAGCAGCTGGATGATCTGCGCCTGGATCGACACGTCGAGCGCGGTCGTCGGCTCGTCTGCGACGATGAGCCGCGGATTGGCTGCGAGCGCGAGCGCCAGGACGACGCGCTGGCGCATGCCGCCGGAAAATTGATGCGGATACTGATCGATGCGTTGCGCCGCCGCGGGAATGCCGACTTCCTCGAGCAGCGCGATCGCACGCGCCTGCGCGTCGGCAGCGCCGAGCGGCAGATGCGTTCGGATCGTCTCGACGAGCTGGCGGCCGATCGTGTAGAGCGGATTGAGCGCCGTCAGCGGATCCTGGAACACGGCGCCGATCTCACGGCCGCGCACGCGGCGCATCGCGTCGTGCGGCAGGTTGTCGATTCGCCTGCCGGCAAGGCGGATCTCGCCGCGCGCGATGCGCCCGGGCGGGTCGAGCAGACCGATGATCGCGGCACCGGTGAGCGACTTGCCGGCGCCCGATTCACCGACGATGCCGAGCACCTCGCCCGGCGCGATGCTGAACGATACGTCGCAGACCGCGGTGAGCGTGCCGTGACGCGTCGGGAATTCGACCGTGAGTCCGGCGACGTCGAGCAGCGGCGCGACGCTCACGTGACGACTCGCCTGTCGTCCCCGCGAACGCGGGGACCCGGTGTCGTTCGCCGCAAGACGCTGGATTCCCGCCTTCGCGGGAATGACGGCCTGTCCGTCGCTAGCCCATCGGGCATCCGGCGATCGGCTCGACGTAGTCGACGACCGGCTTCCAGTCGGGCGTGACCGGGTTGTTGAACTGGGAGTTCAGGAAGTACCGCTTGCACGGCTCGAGATTGAGCGTCATCTCGCGCTGGTCGCCGCCGCGGAATTGGCCGTGATTCGGCGATTCCATGACGATGCGGTGCGGACCTGGGTCGACCTTGATCGGCCTCTGCCCGAACGCGCCGCGGTCGTCTACCTTGATGATGATACCGACGCGGCGATCGGGCGTCGTGGTGTTGTAGTAGCGGTCTCCCGAGAGCTCGCTCCAGGTCGGACCGATCGTCTGACAACCGGCGAGAGCGAGCGGCGCGATCAACAGCATCAATGTGTGCTTCATCGTCGTGCTCCTTGTCGTGGTTCCCCTTCGTTGCTTCATCTCAACCTCGGGTTCAACGCGTCGCGCAGCCAGTCGCCGAGGAGGTTTATCGCGAGCACCATGATCACCAGCGCTGCGCCCGGAAATATCGTGATCCACCATTCGCCTGAAAACAGGAAGTCGTTGCCGACGCGGATCAGCGTGCCGAGCGACGGCTGTGTCGGCGGCACGCCCACGCCCAGGAAGGAGAGCGTCGCCTCAGTGATGATCGCGGTCGCGACATTGATCGTCGCGAGCACGAGCACCGGCCCGAGCACGTTCGGCAACAGGTGACGGCGCATGATCGCAAGCGGGCCGATGCCGATCACGCGCGCGGCCTGCACGTACTCCTTGTTCTTCTCGACCATCGTCGAGCCGCGAACCGTCCGTGCGTACTGCACCCAGTTCGAGAACGCGATCGCGAGCACGAGCACGGCGAGCGCGATGTCCGAATGCGCATCACGCGGCAGCGCGGCCCGCGCGACACCGTCGATCAACAGCGCGATCAGGATCGCCGGAAACGAAAGCTGCACGTCGGCCACGCGCATGATGAACGCGTCGACGCGGCCGCCGACGTAGCCGGCGACCAACCCCAGCGAAACGCCGACGACCATGGCGATCGCGACCGCGGCGAGACCGACGGCGAGCGAAACGCGCGCGCCGAAGATGATCGCGGACAGCACATCACGGCCCTGGTCGTCGGTGCCGAGCAGGTATTGCGAATGGCCGCCGAGCCACGCCGGCGGCGCGAGCGCGTCGCCGAGGTTCAGCGTGCGCAGATCGAACGGGTTGTGCGGCGCGACCCATGGCGCGAACAGCGCCGCGCCGACGCAGACGAGCAGGATCGCCGCCGACGCGATCGCAATGGGCGAGCGGCGAAAGGTCCACGCGAGGTCCGCGCGCCACCATGCAGCGAGGCGGGCCGCGACCCTCGTCGAGTCAGGGTTAAGAGCCGGATTCGCGTAATCCATGGCGCTTTGACAACGCGAACACCGGCCTTTTCGTGGACATTCCGTTCATCGCCCCGAAAGACCTCGCAATGCCTGCAGGCTTGCCACGCGGGCCTGGCCGTAAACCATCGCCTTCCACTCGTCGGTGTCGCCGTAGAAGGTGTCGCGGATCTCGCGCTTGATCGCGGCGCGCTGTTGCGAAGGGGCATCCGGATGGTTGTGCAGCCACTGGTCGGCGCGAAGCGCCTGCAGCGTTTCCTGCAACGGCAGCGTTCCGTACTCGAGCGCGATGCCCGTATATTCGGTACCGGGACATTCGTCGAGCGCCGCGTGAAACGACACACCGGTGAGCGGCGCCGACGTCGACGAGCCGTCATAGAACGACGTGATGTCGGTGCCCCACCACGCCCGTGCACGCGTGATCGTCACGGCGTCGTTCGGGCCGGAGTAGATCTTCTCGCCGTGGCCCCAGGGTCCGAGCCCCGTATGAAAATCGATCCAGCCCAGACGCTTGCGGCGTGAAGCCTGCTCGCGCAGTACGCTTCGCAGCACACCGTTGCTCCACGTCGGCCGCACGCCACCGAAGAACAGGCCGTCGGGAAACTCGCATTGGCCTCCGGTGACCGCTGCCTGAAATTTCTTGACGCCATGGCGCGCGACGTACGCGCCGATCTTCGCCTCGTTCTCGGGTGAGGGCGGCCACTGCGCCGGTACGGCGAACGCATGCACGGCCGCGTACGCGACGTTGGCTGCGGGCGGTGTCGAAAAATCGCGGAAATTGCGATTGAGGTCGACATTGTCTTCGTTGGTGCGCCGCAAATGCGCGAAGCCATAGGGATTGAGCGCGTGGTAGAGCAGCACGGCGACGCGCGCCTCCTCGACCGCCGCGATGAACGCGTCGTCGCGAAGCAGCGCCACCTGACAGCCGGAGCCGCAGAATCCTTCGACGCCGTGCGTCGCCGACGTGAGGAGCAACACCGCGTCCGCGTCGGCATCGCCGAGCAGCACGACGTCGGTCGCGAGCTCTTCGCCTTCGGGACCGCGCGCGCTCGGATTGACGTGCGTCTCGACGGCGAGCCCGAGCGCGGCGGCCGCGTCACGGAATTTGCGCCGCGCCTCGGCATACGACGGCGCGAAATGGATCGAAACAGCGTTGTTCAAGCGCGGCTCCGGATCAGGCGGCGAGCGGCATCGCGCGCTCGGCGAGCGCGGCGAGGTAGCCCGCGCCAAGCGGGATGACGTCGTCGTTGAAATCGTAGCGGCTGCTGTGCAGGAACGAGCCGTCCTCCAGGCCGCCCTGACCGAGCCGCGCGAACGCGCCGGGCTTCACCTGCAGCATGAACGAGAAGTCCTCCGAGCCCATCGAGGGATCGAGATCGCGCACGACGTTCTCGGCGCCGACGAGCGCGGTCGCGACGTCGCCAGCAAACTGCGTCTCGCGCTCGTGGTTGATCGTCGCCGGGTAGACGCGCTGGTAGTCGAGCGTGGCGCGCGCGCCGAAGGCGGAGGCGATCGACATCACAAGCTCGTTCAACCGCTTCTCGATCATGTCCTGCGTCGCCGGACGGAACGTTCGCACGGTGCCGACGAGCTTCGCATGCGCCGGAATCACGCTCATCGCACCGGGATTGCCGGCGTGCATCGCGCACAGGCTCACGACGGCGGTGTCGATCGGGCTCACGTTGCGGCTGACGATCGACTGCGCGGCGGTAATGATGTGACCCGCCACCAGCACCGGATCGATCGCCGCGTGCGGATGCGCGCCGTGACCGCCGCGGCCATCGATCGTGATCTCGATGCGGTCCGCCGCCGCCATGGCGGGACCGGGCGTGAGGCCGATGCGCCCCGGCGCGAGCGCGGGCCAGTTGTGCAGCGCGAACACCTGCTGCGCGGGAAAGCGCTCGAACAGCCCGTCTTCGATCATCGCTTTCGCGCCCGCGTAACCCTCTTCTCCCGGCTGGAAGATCAGGTAAGCGGTGCCGTCGAACCTGCGCGTCTCGTGCAGATAGCGGGCGGCTGCGAGCAGCATCGTCGTGTGGCCGTCGTGTCCGCAGCCGTGCATGCGGCCGTCGTAGCGCGACTTGTGCGCGAACGCGTTCTCCTCCTGCATCGGCAGTGCATCCATGTCGGCGCGCAGCGCGATCGCCTTGCCCGACGTCGTCGCACGGCCCGGAACGACGGCGACGATGCCCGTCTTGCCGATTCCTGCGTGGTGCTCGATGCCGAGCGCAGCGAGCCGATCGGCGACGAGCTTCGCGGTCCGGTGCTCCTGAAACCCGAGCTCTGGATGCATGTGCAGGTCGCGGCGCATCGTCGCGAAATCGGGCTGCCAGGCGCGGATGTAATTGACGGGATTGGTCATGGAGGGTCGGAAGGCGGCGCGCCGCTCACGCGGCCGCCAGTCCGGGACGTTCGACGCGAAGTCGCGGATCGACCGCGTAATAGAGCAGATCGACGATGAGGTTGAGCAGCACGAACACGAGCGCGATGAAGCAAAGGTAGGCTGCCATCACCGGAATGTCGGCGAAATTGACCGCCTGGATGAACAGCAGCCCCATCCCCGGCCACTGGAACACCGTCTCGGTAATGATCGCGAACGCGATGATCGCCCCCAGTTGCAGTCCCGTGATCGTGATCACCGGCACCAGCGTGTTCTTCAACGCATGACCGAAGTGGATCGCGCGATCGGTCAGCCCGCGCGCGCGGGCGAACTTGATGTAGTCGGTGCGAAGCACTTCGAGCATTTCCGCGCGCACGAGCCGCATGATCAGCGTCATCTGGAACAGCGACAGCGTGATCGACGGAAGGATCAGCGCCTTCAGTCCCGACGCGGTGAAAAGGCCCGACGTCCACCAGCCGAACGCGACGGTGTCGCCGCGGCCGAACGACGGCAGCCACCCGAGCTGCACGGCGAAGACGAGGATCAGCAGGATGCCGATCAGGAACGTCGGCAACGACACTCCGACGAGCGAGCCGGCCAGCAGCAGCTGCGCGACCCAGGTGTCGCGCCTGAGCGCCGTGTACACACCGAGCGGAATGCCGACGACGAGCGCGAGCAACGCGGCCGAGATGGAAAGCTCGAGCGTGGCGGGCAGGCGCTCCTTGAGCATCGCCGACACCTGCCGGCCCTGGCGAAGCGAGAGGCCGAACTCGCCGGAAAGCGCGTTGCGCGTGAAGCGCAGGAACTGCACGTAGAACGGCCGGTCCACGCCCAGATCGCGACGCAGCTGCGCGCGCTCCTCGGCCGTGGCGTCCTGACCCACCATGAACGCAACCGGATCGCCGGTGAAGTTGAACAGGCCGAACGCGATGAACGCGACGACGGCCATGACGACGGCCGATTGCACGATACGGCGAAGAATGAATGCGGCCATGGTCCAATCCTAGCATCCTAGAGCTCGGCGGCCCGATGGCAGGCGACGCGGATGTCGCCGAACGGCTCGAGCGCCGGCGTTTCGATGCGGCAGCGCTCGACAGCGTGCGGGCAGCGGCGGTGGAACGCGCATCCGGGCGGCGGATTGAGCGGTGACGGCAGCTCGCCGGTGAGCACCCCCCGGGCGCGGCGCTTTCGCGCCTCGAGCGAGGGCGTGCTCGCGAGTAATGCGCGCGTGTACGGATGCGCGGGCCGCTCGAAGATCGCTGCCTTCGGCCCGTACTCGACGATCTTGCCGAGGTACATCACGGCCACCGTGTCGGCGATGTGGCGGACGACCTGCAGATTGTGCGAGATGAAGAGGTACGCGATCGACATGTCGCGCTGCAGGTCCATCATCAGATTGAGCACCTGCGCCTGAATCGACACGTCGAGCGCCGAGACCGGCTCGTCGGCGACGAGCAGCCGCGGATGCAGCATCAGCGAGCGCGCGATCGCGATGCGCTGCCGCTGGCCGCCGGAGAACATGTGCGGATAACGCGGGTAGTGCTCAGGCCGCAGGCCCACGCGCGCCATCATCGCCTGCGCTCGCTCGCGCCGCGCGGACGCGGACAAACGCATGTTGATCGCGAGCGGCTCCTCGAGCAGCGTGCCGATCTTCTTGCGCGGATTGAGCGAAGCGAACGGGTTCTGGAACACCATCTGCACCAGCGGCCGCAGCCGCTTGCGCGCCGCCGCATCCGCCGTCGCGACGTTCTCGCCGGCAAGAAAGAGCTCGCCTGCAGTCGGCCGCTCAATCATCGTCACCTGCCGCGCGAGCGTCGACTTGCCGCAACCCGATTCGCCGACGACCGCGAGCGTCTTCGCTTCGTCGACGGCAAACGAAACGCCATCGAGCGCGCGCACGAGCGCCTTCGGTCGCAGGAAGCCGCGCGATACGACGTAGTGCCGTGCGAGGCCTTTCGCTTCCAGCAGCGCTGATGCGCTCATGTCGTCGTCGCCGGCTCGGGATGCCAGCCGTGCGTCGGCCGACCATTCGCGTCGAGCGCGAAAAAACAGCGCACGCGCCGACCTTGCGCGCCTTCGAGCGCCGGTTGCTCGATGTGGCAACGCGCAAGCGCGAATCGACAGCGCGGCGCGAGCAGGCACCCGCGCGGACGATCGTGCTGACCGGGTACGACGCCCGGAATGGCCGCGAGCCGCGCGCGATCGACGTTGTGCTCGGGCAGCGCGTCGAGCAGCGCGCGTGTGTACGGATGGCGCGGTGCGTCGAAGATATCGGGCACTACGCCAGTTTCCACTTGCTGTCCCGCATACATGACGACGACACGGTGCGCAGTCTCGGCGACGATCGCGAGATCGTGCGTGATCAGCAGCAGTGCCATCCCGCGCTCGCGCTGCAAGCGTGTCAGCAGATCGAGCACCTGAGCTTGCACCGTCACATCGAGAGCCGTGGTCGGCTCGTCGGCGATCAGGAGCTTCGGGTTGCAGGCGATCGCCATCGCGATCATCACACGCTGCGCCATGCCGCCGGAGAGCTGATGCGGGAACGCATCGAGCCGGCTCGCAGCGTCCGGGATTTCGACCTGCTGCAACAAATCCAGCGCGCGCAGGCGGCGAACCCTCGCGCTCGAGCGCTCGCGCTCGTCGCCGTGGATGCGCAGCGTCTCGGTGAGCTGGAATGCAACGGTGAAACACGGGTTGAGGCTCGCGAGCGGATCCTGGAAGATCATCGCGATGTCCTTGCCGACGAGCGCACGGCGCGCCCGCGGCGACAGCGCGAGCAGGTCGCGTCCGGCGAAGCGCATCGTGCGCGCCCGGACGCGGCCCGGGAAATCGACGAGGCCCATCACCGCGAGCGCCATCACGCTCTTGCCCGATCCCGACTCTCCGACGCAGCCGACGATATCGCCGGCGTCGAGCGAAAGATCGACGTCATCGACGGCGACGAACGGCGCCGCGTCGGTGCCGAATTCGACAGTCAATCCCTCGATCTCGAGCAGGGCCATGCCTGTTCTACCGCTTCAACTTGGGATCGAGCGCATCGCGCAACCCATCGCCCATCAGATTGAACGCGAGCACCGTGACGAGGATCGCGAGGCCCGGCAACGTGACCACCCACGACGCGCGCTGGATAAATTCGAGCGCGCCCGCGAGCATCGAGCCCCATTCCGGTGTCGGCGGCTGCGCGCCGAGACCGAGGAAGCCCAGCGCCGCGGCGTCGAGGATCGCGGTCGAGAAACCGAGCGTGGCCTGAACGATCAGCGGCGCCATGCAGTTCGGCAGGATCGTCACGACCATCAATCGCAGCGGTCCTGCGCCGACGATCCGCGATGACTGCACGTACTCCTTGCCGGCCTCACCGATGACCGCGGCGCGCGTCAGGCGCACGTAATGGGGCAGCAGCACGATCGCGATCGCGTACATCGCGTTGGCGAGGCCGGGTCCGAGGATCGCGACGACCGCGATCGCAAGCAGCAGCGACGGCAGCGAGAGCATCACGTCCATCAGCCGCATGATGACGGTCTCGGTCAGGCCGCGCGCGTAGCCCGCAACGAGTCCGAACAGGACACCGAGCGAAAGCGAGATCGCGACCGAGATCAGTCCGATCGCGAGCGAGAGCCGCGTGCCGTGGATCAACCTCGACAGGATGTCGCGGCCAACGGGATCGGTACCGAGCAGGAATTGCACCGTGCCGCCTTCGTGCCACACCGGCGGGGTCAGCGTGAACTCGCGGAACTGCTCGTTCGGTGGATGCGGCGCGACGATGTCGGCGAAAATCGCGAGCAGCACGAGCGCGACGACCAGCCCGAGCCCGATCAGCGCTCCGCGGCTTTGCGCGTACGCGCGCCACAGCTCGCGCAGCGGTCCCGGCGCGGCGGGGACGGTCGCTGCAATCGCTTCCGACGCGGCAGCATCAGCCATGGCGGATTCGCGGATTGATGACGCCGTACAGCGTGTCGACGACGAGATTCACGGTGATGACGATCGTCGCGATCAGCAGGATCCCGCCCTGGACGACGGGATAGTCGCGCGATTGCACGCCGTGGATCAGCCAGTTCCCCACGCCGGGCCACGAGAAGATCGTCTCGGTCAGGATCGCGCCGGACAGCAGCAGTCCGACCTGCAGGCCGATGACGGTGACCACCGGAATCAGCGCGTTGCGAAGCGCGTGCACGAGCACGACCTGCCAGTACGGCAATCCCTTGGCGCGCGCGGTACGCACGTAGTCCTCGCGCAGCACCTCGAGCATCGACGAGCGCGTCATCCGCGCCACCACGGCGAGCGGGATCGTGCCGAGCGCGATCGACGGCAGGATCAAGTGCGACACCGCCGAGCGGAACGCGCCGGCATCACCCGCGCGCAGCGTGTCGATCAGCATGAATCCGCTGCGCATCGGAATGTCGTATTGAACCGCGATGCGTCCGGACACCGGCGTCCAGCCGAGCTGGACCGAAAAGAACAGGATCAGCAGCAGCGCCCACCAGAAGATCGGCATCGAGTAGCCGGTGAGCGAGACGCCCATCACGGCGTAGTCGGCAACGGTATTGCGCTTGAGCGCCGCGATGATGCCGGCCGGCAAGCCGACGACGAGGGCGAACATCATCGCGAAGAACGCGAGCTCCACCGTCGCGGGGAACAGCGTGACGAACTCCTCCAGCACCGGCTCGTGCGTCGTGAGCGATGTGCCAAGGTCGCCCTTGACGATCTGGACGAGGTAATCGCCGTATTGCGCGGCGAGCGGGCGGTCGAGCCCGAACTCGTGCAGCAGGCGCGCGCGGCGCGCCGGATCCATGCCGCGCTCGCCCGAGAGGTTCTCGACGGGATCGCCGGGTATGAGATGGATCAGCGCGAACGCGAGCAGCGTCACGCCGATGAACGTCGGGACAATCAGCGCAGCGCGGCGGAGGACGAACGCGATCATGTCACCTGTGCGTCGTTCCCGCGCAGGCGGGAACCCAGTGTCGTTGCTGCATAACTGCGAAAAGACACTGGATCCCCGCCTTCGCGGGGATGACAGCCGCCTGCCGCGAGCGCGCCGGTACGCGGACTCTCAGCGATCGATCACTGCGGCGGCGGTGTGACCTCCGCCTTGTCGAAGTAGTGGTGCGCGGTCGCGTCCATCTTGTAGCCCTTGACTTCCTTTCGCACCGGGTCGAAGCGAATCGAGTGCGCGACCGTGATCCACGGTGCTTCTTCCTTCACGATCAGCTGCGCCTGCTCGTAGAGCTTCGCACGGTCGGCCTGCTTCGGCGTCTGCGCGGCCTTGATGATCAGATCCTCGAACGGCTTGTTGCACCAGCGCGCGACGTTGCCGCCGCCCTTGACGGCCTCGCAGCCCAATAGCGGCACGAAGAAGTTGTCGGGATCGCCGTTGTCGCCCGACCAGCCGAACATCATCGCGTGGTGCTCGCCGCCCTTGCTGCGCTTGCGGTACTCCGCCCACTCGTACGTCGTGAGCTTCGTCCTGACGCCGATCTTCTCCCAGTCGGCCTGGATCAACTCCGCCATCCGCTTGCCGTCGGGGTTGTACGGGCGCGTCACCGGCAGGTACCACAACTCGACTTCGAATCCGTTCGGGTAGCCTGCCTGCGCGAGGAGCTCCTTCGCCTTCGCCGGGTCGTACGGATAATCCTTGACGTTGTTGTTGTAGCTCCACAGGATCGGCGGGATGGGGTTCTTGGCAACCTGTCCATTACCCTGGTAGACCGATTTGAGGATCGCGTCCTTGTTGACCGCCATGTTGAGCGCCTGGCGCACGCGCTTGTCGTCGAAGGGCTTCTTCTCGGTGTTGAACGCGATGTAGCCGATGTTGAGCCCTTCCTTCTGCTGGATCGTGAGCTGCGGATCCTTCTGCATCTCGGCGAGATCGGCGGGCTTCGGGAACGCCATCACCTGGCATTCGCCGGTCTTCAACTTCGCGTAGCGCGCCGTCGCGTCGCGCGTAATCGAGTAGATCAGCGTATCGGTCTTCGGGCGCCCTCTCCAATACTGGTCGAACGCCTTGTAGCGGATCGTCGCGTCCTTCTGGTAGCTGCCGAACTCGAACGGCCCGGTGCCGATCGGATAAGCATCGGCCGCATTGGGCGTGCCCTTCTTCATCATCGCGTCGAAATATTCCTTCGACAGGATCGACGCGAAGTCCATCGCCATGTCGGCGAGGAACGGCGCCTCGGGACGCTTCAACTCGAAGCGCACCGTGTAGTCGTCGACCTTCACGACCTTGTCGACGATGTTCTTCATGCCCATGTCGTCGAAGTACGCGTACGTCTGGCCGGCAGTGATCTTGTGGTAGGGGTGGTTGTCGTCGGCCATCCGGTACCACGAGAACAGCACGTCATCGGCGTTGAAGTCGCGTGTCGGCTTGAAGTTCGCGTTCGAGTGGAACTTCACGCCCTTGCGCAGCTTGAACGTGTACGTCTTGCCGTCAGGCGTGACCGTCCACGATTCGGCGAGCGCCGGCACGATGTTGGTCGTGCCGATCTCGAACTCGACCAGCCGGTTGAACATCGGCACGGACACCGCGTCGAACGTCGTTCCTGTCGAGAAGAATTGCGGCTGGAACCCTTCGGGGCTGCCTTCGGAGCAGTAGACCAGCGTGCCTTTGGCGAGCGCGGCGAGCGGCAGTGCGCAAAGCGCCGCGACGATCGCTGCATGGGCGAGACGGCGGCGTGGGACGTGCAACTGGGTCATGACTTCCTCGTTCGATCGTGGGCGCCGCACGGAGGGCGGCAAGCCCGGGAATGCTATGCCGGGGACGGCACCGTGGCAACCAGCCCATTCACTCGGCCGCGACTCGCTGCGCGCGCGTCGCGTAAAGACAGATGCCGGATGCGACGGCGACGTTGAGGCTTTCGACGCTCCCGACGAGCGGGATGCCGACGCGCCGATCGCACGCGTCGCGCGTGAGCCGGCGCAATCCCGTGCCCTCGGCGCCGAGCACCCAGGCGATCGGACCGCGCAGATCGGCGCCGACGAGACTCTCGCCGCCCGCCTCCGCGGCAACGATCCACACGCCGCGCTTCTTCAGATCGCGCAGCGTGCGCGCGAGGTTCGTCACCGCGATCAGCGGCACCGTATCGGCGGCGCCGCTCGCAGCTTTCGCCGCAGTCGACGTGAGCCCGGCGGCGCGATCCTTCGGCACGATCAGCGCATGCGCACCGAACGCGTCGGCGTTGCGAAGGCACGCGCCGAGATTGTGCGGATCGGTGACGCCGTCCAGAACGACCAGAAGCGGCGGCTCGTCGATCGTGTCGAGCACGTCGTCGAGCGTGACGTGCGGCGCGGCAGCGTCGACGATCGCCACGACGCCCTGGTGACGATCGGTTCCCGCAAGCTCGGCGAGCCGGTGCTCGTCGACGGCATGAAGCTCGACGCCGGCGCCGCGGACGCGCGCCGCGAACTCGCGCGAGCGCGCATCGTGACGGGCCGCCGCGACGTAGACCGCCTGAATCGAATCCGGTCGCTGCCGCAAGCGCGCGGTGACCGCGTGGAATCCGTGAAGCGTGCGGGTGGCAGGCATTGGAAGTCAACTTTCGCACGGCGACGTCGCAGCTCATCGCGCCGATCGCCGAAATTCAACCCGCCCGCATTATCGGTGATATCGTGGCGCCGGCCATGATCGCCGACCTGCGCCAAGTGATCGAGAGCGCGCTGCTCGTATTCGCCGCGCTGCTGCCGATCGTCAATCCGATGGGCGCAGCGCCGATGTTCCTCGTCATGACGGCCGGCAGCACGCGCGAGGAGCGCGCCGCGCTCGCGCAGCGCGTGGCGATCAACGGCGCGATCGTGCTCGCGGTATCGCTTTTCATCGGCACCTACGTGCTCGACTTCTTCGATCTGTCCACAGGCGTCGTCCGGGTCGCCGGCGGCCTGCTGCTGTGCGCGTTCGCGTGGGACTTGCTGCGCAGCGACAGCGCGCCCGCCGCGCTCGCCGCGCCCTCGCCGCTGCCGTCGTCGGCACGCGCGTTCTATCCGTTGACGCTGCCGCTCACCGTCGGACCGGGCTCGATCGCGGTGGCGATCACGATCGGCGCGAACCATTCGCCGACGGTGCGCTCGCTCGTCGTGCACGCGGCCGGCTACCTCGTGGGCATCGCGCTGCTCGCGGCGACGATCTACGTCTCGTTCGCCTACGCGGAGCGGCTCTCGCGCCGGCTGGGCGAGGCCGGCACGCACGTCATGCTGCGCCTGTCCGCGTTCATCCTGCTGTGCATCGGCGTGCAGATCGTCTGGAACGGCGCGAGCGCCCTTCTCGTGGGTGTGATTGGGCGACCAGCGTCCTGACGATCAGCGCACCGCCGCGAGCTCTTCAAGCGATCCGGGTTTCGTTCCGTCGCGCGAGGCTATGCGCTTGTCATAGGTCGACGTGGCCGCTGCATGAGCGCCGCTTGCCTCCGGCGCCCGGTGGCCCGGGCTCGGCGGATCGGCTAAAATTCGAATTTTGCCGCGTCGCGGTCGTCGCGGTGCAGCGAAGGTTTTGTGCCGGTGTAGCTCAGTTGGTAGAGCAGCGCATTCGTAATGCGAAGGTCGGGGGTTCGACTCCCTCTACCGGCACCAGCGGCAAGGAAAGGGCGGTCCTCACGGGCCGCCCTTTTTGTTTCGGGTCTCGGTTGCGTTCCTGCGGCCGGTCGCGCACGATCTCGTTTGTGCGCGCCGGACGCCGGCAGGGAATAACCCAATCCCGGTCCCGCCCGGCTGCATGAAGGCTCAATCGCGATGTCGATCGCGCTCCGCATTACCGGTCCGCTGGCGCGGCCGATCGGTTGATTCGCCAACATCGCGGGGTGATGCAATCGTGTCCATGCCGTCGGTTTGCGAGGGTACCGTGCGCAATTGCGCGCAAGGTGGTCCTGTGCGGCAACGCCGAGCACGAACGCGTTGCGCCGCGCTCGCGGCCGCAGCGCTCGCCACGTTGACCGCCCTGGCCGGCTTGTGCGCATCGGCCGCGGACGAGCCGCCGTCGCCCGTGACGGTCGGCGTCGAGCACAAGGGCGATGTCTACATCGTCGTCGCGTCGTTCATTGCGCCGGTCGTGCCGGCTGACGCGTGGGCCGTGTTGACGGACTTCGACAACATGGCGTCGTTCATGCCGACGCTCACGTCGAGCCGCGTGCTGCAGCGCGCCGAAGGCCGCGTGCTCGTCCAGCAACGCGGCCGGATGGAGCTCGGCACGTTCAAGATGCCGTTCGAATCGGACCGCATGATCGAAATGTCGCCGCCCGACGTCATTCATTCGCGTCAGGTGAGAGGCAACATGCAGCGCGTCGATTCGACGACGGCATTCGTCGCAGTGCCGGGCGGCACGCGCATCGACTATCGCGTCGAGATGGTGCCGAAGCTGTGGATGCCGGAATCGGTCGCGCAGCCGCTGCTGCACACGGAGATCGAGCGGCAGTTCACGGCGATCCTGCGCGAGATCATCCGCCGCAAGGGAAACTGACGCGTAGGTGTCCGTCGTCGATTCGCGTCCGCTCGAAGTCCTTTGTCGCTCAGGCGACGCAGCACTCGCTCACTGCATGACGCGATCGGGCAGCGGCGCGCGCCAGCGGCCGTCGACCGCTTCGGGCTTCGGGCCATACAGGCGCAACGTCAGCGAAAATCCGCCGTCGGGCGCCGGCAGCCAGTTCGATTCGAGGTCCCCTCCCGGCGATTCGCGCTGGATCAGGAGGTCGATCGAGCCGTCGGCGGCCGTCTTCAATCCAGGCATACGGCTGTCGATGACGTAGCGACCGAGCGCGTTGTCGACCAATCGCACCTGCGGCACGATGATCATCTCGAGCGACCAGAAGTAATCGGCCGGAGGCATCTTGCCGGTGGGGAATTTCAACCGATACCGCGCGCCGCGCTCGAACGGATCGCCACCGCCGTCGCCGGTCAGCGGCGCCTCGAGCAGCTCCGCACGCGCCGTGCGATGCAGCTCGAAGCCGGCGCTCACCGCCCGCTTCATCGGATCGCCGGCGAACGCGTCTCGCGTACCCACGGGATCGACGGCGCCGCGCGCTTCGGCCATCGCCTTTTCGAGCTTGCCTTCGGCTTCGCCGACACCGGCCGCGATGGCGGCGGCGATGCCGCTGTCGATCGCCGACGGATCGAATGCACGTGCCGGACCGATGCCGATGGCCGCGAAACGCGCGAGCGCGACCTTCTCGGCCGGGTCTGGCGTGACGAACGGCAGCAATGCATTGACGTAACCGATGAATCCGGCGCTGCCCGCTTTGGAATCGTCCCAACGCGCGAGCGCCGGCGGCGCGCCGCGCTTGACCGGCGGCCGCTTCTGAGCGACCGACCACGGCGTGATCCGATACTGCCGTTGCAGTTGAGCGACGCTCGCGCCGTCGCCCGGCGCTGCCGTCGACGTGCGAACCCGCAAGCCGACGAGCGATGCCGACGAGCGCACGACGCGATCAATGCCCTTGGGAGGCGAGCCCTTGAACGCAGGGCCGGCCACCAGCACGCGCGTCGCCTTGCCTGCGGCCGTCTTCGTTCCGACGTGCTCGAGGTTGTGTCCCCACAAATCCCAGAACTGGAACACGACGTAGCGGGCAGCCGGCACCGCCGGAATGTCGACGACGACCGGTTCGGCGCGCACGTCGAGCCACGCCCACGACAAAGGCGCGTCGTAGCTTCGTCCGCGTATCGTCGCGTCCTTGGGGCCCGGTAACGAGTCCTGATGGCGGAACGCGTTCCATTGACCGACGTAATCGACGGCGTCGGCCTGGTTCATCTGCCGGTCGAGCTCGCGATACGTCTGCAGCAGCGGATACGTGAAGACGTAGGCGTCGGCGGCGATGCCCTTTGCCTCCGACGCGGATGCGAGCGCGGGCGCCTTGGTCGCGGTCTTGGCGGGTTGCGCGCACACCAGCGCGGGAACGAGCACGGCAAGCACGACGGCGCCGGCGAGCAAGCGGATCGAAGCAGTCATCGGGACAATGCGGCTGTTGGAAGGCCCCGCGAGGATACGCGAGTCGCGCAGCGGCGAAAATCCCTCATGCGCCTGCGTGCGGATAGGCGTCGCCGGCCTTGAGCGCATCGAACAGCCGAAACGCGTGCCGCAGATCGGAGCGCAGCGCGTCCTCTTCCCACGGCTTGGTGAGGAACTTGTAGATCGCGCCGTCGTTGATCGCCGAGGTCACCGACTCGATGTCCGCGTAGCCGGAGAGCACGATGCGCACGGTCTCCGGATAGAGCGCGCGCACGCGGCGCAGAAACTCGGTGCCGCTCATGCCGGGCAGCCGCTGGTCCGACACGACGACGGCGATCGGCGTCTGCGCGAGAATCTGCAGCCCGTGCTCGGCCGTGGTCGCCGTGTGCATGTCGTAGCCTTCGCCGCGCAGAATGCGCGTCAGAAGCCGCAGGATCGATTCCTCGTCGTCGACGAACAGCAGGCTGCGGTTACCACCCGGCAGCGGCGCCGGCCGCGGCTCGCGGTCGCGCTCGGAAATGAGCGAGCGCAAGTTGGCGATGGGAACGGGATGGCCGAACAGATAGCCCTGCGCAACGTCGCAGCGGCAGCGGCGCAGGAATGCCGCCTGTTCGTCGGTCTCCACACCCTCGGCGACGACGGCGAGATCGAGCCGGTGCGCCATCGCGATCACCGCCTGCACGATCGCGGCATCGTTGGGATCGGTCACGATGTCGCGCACGAACGTCTGATCGATCTTCACGGTGTCGATCGGAAATCGCTTCAGGTACGCGAGGCTCGAGTAGCCGGTGCCGAAATCGTCGATCGCGACGCGAATGCCCTGGTTTCGGATGTCGCGCAACACGCCGGCGAAGCGCTCTCCGGTCTCGGCGATCGCGCTCTCGGTGAGCTCGATCTCGAGGCGACGCGGCTCGAGCCCGGACTCGCGCAACGCAGCGAGCACATCGGCGGCGAGCATTCCGCTGCGAACCTGCACGGCCGAAACGTTGACGGCGACGACGAGCTCGGGATGCCCGACATCGCGCAGCGCCACCGCGTGCGCGCACGCCTCGCGCAATACCCAACGTCCGATCGGTACGATCAGGCCCGTCTCTTCGGCAAGCGCGATGAATTCGCCCGGTGCGAGCAGGCCGCGCTCGGGGTGTCGCCAGCGGATCAGCGCTTCGAGCCCGGCGATGCGGCCGCTGTCGAGCGTGACCTGCGGCTGGAAGTGCAGTTCGAACTCGCCGCGGTCGATCGCGGCGCGCAGCTCGCGCTCGAGCGCGACTCGCTCGGCGACGCGCGCGTTCATTTCGGCGGTGAAGAACTGGATGCGGCCTCGCCCTTGCTGTTTTGCGCGCGACGCGGCCAGGTTCGCGCATTTCAGCAGATCGCCGGCGCTGTCGGCATCCTTCGGATAGATGCCCACGCCCATCGTGCACGTCAGATGATGCGGCACCGCATCGAGGCGAATCGGCTCGGCGACGACATCGGCAATGCGCGTCGCGATCTCGGTCGCCTCGTTGTCGTCGGTGAGCTCGGGGCACAGCAGCACGAACTCGTCGCCGCCCACGCGCGCCGTCGTGTCGCCGCCGCGCGCGGCCGCGGCGAGGCGATCGGCGACGGTGCGCAGGATCGCGTCGCCGCCGTCGCGGCCGAGCGAGTCGTTGATGCCGCCGAAGCGATCGATGTCGAGGAAGATCGCGGCGATCGGCCGTCCGCTTCGCTTGGCGAGCGCGATCGCCTGGCGCATCCGGTCCTCGAGCAACTGACGATCGGCGAGCCCGGTCAGCGCGTCATGCGTACCGTCCCGCGCGGGCAGCGCGCTCGCGGAGGCGAGCGCCGAAGCGGCGCGCCGCCACGCCGGCAGCAACCGTTGCCATGTCGGCCAACGCGGCGAATCGACGTCGAGCGCGTCGACCGCGCCTTCGCGCATCGCCGCGGCGACGGCATCGGCGCTACAGCCAGTCAACACGACCGCCACGAGCGGCACGTTCGCGTCGGCAGCGATGCGGCTCGCATCGGCGAGCGCCGTGTCCGATGCAACCGGCAATGCGACCAGCACGAGCGCAACGCCGCCGCGCTGCAACCGTGCGGCGAGATCGCTCGCCGAGCCGATCGGTTCGATCGGATCGACCTGCGCGTTCGCCGTCATGCGCTCACGAAGCGCGTCGGCTGTCGCGCCCGGTGCGTGGTAGAAAACGACGGCGTTCGACACGCGGGCGAGTATAGCGGAACGGTCGCCGTCGACGCTCGTCGCGCCGATCATGCGGTCATGTCGACGGCGCGATCGCGCGCGAGCGCGCGATCCACTGCGCGGTGAGCTTCTCCTGCACGCCGTTCTGCCTGAGGCGCGCGTCGAGACCTCCGAAGTCGACGCGATCGAGCGGCTGGTCCTGGTTGAAGCACGAGAATACGTAGCTCGTCTTCCCGGTCACCGGATCGCGATGCGGCTGCAGGCATTGCGCGCAGATCTCCTTCATCATGCATTGCATCGGCGAGTTGATCGACGCGATGGCGCGGTGCTCGGGCTTCATGTGCGGCGCGAGCACGGTGTGGCGCGCGACGCCGACGGCCGCCATCATCTTGTCGGACCCGATCGCGATCAGGCGATCGCAGGAATCGAGCGATATCGAAGACGCTCCGAGCTCGCCAGACGCGTACGCGACCATCGCCTGCACGATGTTGCCGACGTAGGCGCGATCCTGCGGACGATCCGGTGTGAATCCCGGCGCCTCGTCGCAGCACCAGACGACGACATCGGCCGCGGCCTCGATCTCGGCGACCTTGTAGCGATCGACGATCTTCTTGTAGCCGGCGAAATAGAGCACCTTCGAGCCGGCGTTGCGAAACGCCTGGCCGATCGAGAACAGCACGGCGTTGCCGAGCCCGCCACCAACGAGCGCGACCGTCTCACCGGACGCGATCTCGGTCGGCGTTCCCGTCGGTCCCATCAGCACAACCGGATCGCCTGGCCGAAGCGTCGTGCAAAGATCGGACGAGCCGCCCATCTCGAGCACGATCGTCGACACCAGTCCCTGCTCGCGATCGACCCATGCGCCGGTCAGCGCGAGCCCTTCCATCGTGAGCCGCGTGCCGTCGACGACCGCGGCATGCGTCTCGTAATTCTGCAAGCGATAGAACTGGCCGGGCTTGAAGCGACGAGCCGCCGCCGGCGCGCGAACGACGACTTCGACGATCGTCGGCGTCAGCCGCTCGACGCGCTCGACACTCGCCCGGAGCTCGCGATCGATCTTGCGGATGAACGCGCGGTCCGATTCGCTCGACGCCGGCGCAACACGCGCAAGCATCCGCGAGACGACCGGATAGCCCTGCTTCGCGCTCGCCATCGCCTTCACGACATTGCCGAAGTACGACGGATGCAGGTCGCCGAAGAAGCTCGTCGCGCGGCCGTCAGCGCGAATGTCGGTCAAGACGGAAGGACTTTCCGGCTTCGCGAGGCCGCGCACCGGCTTGACCGGCGCGCCGTCTTCGCCGAGCAGACGAAAATACTTTCCGTCGACGCTGAAGTGCTCGGCGTCCTCGCGTGCGAGCACGGTGTTCGGCGACGTTCCCGCCGCAACCAGGATGGTGCGCGCCGGCAGCGTCGTGTGCGCATATTCGTGCCACACGCCGTCGCCGTCGTTGTGCTGCGCCGATACGCTGAGCCCGCGTGTGTGGCCGTTGTCGTCGACGTCGACGGCAATCGGCGTGAGGCCCTCCGCAAACCAGATGCCTTCTTCGAGCGCCCTCTCGACTTCCTCGTGATTGAGCGTGTACGACGGGCTATCGATCAGCCGGCGACGATACGCGATCGTGGCACCACCCCATTGCTGCAGCAGCTCGATGATTCGTGGCGCGCGCTGCGCTGCCGCCGCAGCTTCGCGCTCGGCGCGGATCGCGCGCGCATGGGCGAGGAATTCCTCGGCAATCGGACGTTCGGCCGCAGTCCACGCGGCTTCGACGGCGGCGCGTCCCTTTTCGGCGACGAGCATCTCGTAGCGTGCGAGGAATTTTTCGACCTGCACCGGGTAGTACGCGAGCGATTCGGTCGCGGTGTCGATCGCGGTCAAGCCGCCACCGACAACGACGACCGGAAGCCTAACCTGCATGTTCGCGAGCGAGTCCTTCTTGGCCGCGCCGGTCAACTGCAGCGCCATCAGGAAATCGGAAGCGGTGCGCACACCGTGTGCGAGCCCGTTCGGAAGCTCGAGCACCGTCGGGCGGCCCGCGCCTGCGGCAAGCGCGACATGATCGAAGCCGAGCTCGAACGCGACTTCCGTGTCGAGCGTGCCGCCGAATCGCACGCCGCCGTACATCGCGAAGCGGTCGCGTCGCTCGATCAGAAGCCGCAGCAGCTTGAGGAAGTTCTTGTCCCAGCGAACGGTGATGCCGTACTCGGCGACACCGCCGAAACCGGCCATCACGCGATCGTCGAGCGGCTCGGTCAACGTCGCGACATCGCGGATCGGCACGAACGGCACGCGCTCGCCCGAGGTCGTCACGCCGCAAATCGCGGAGGGCAACGGCTCGATCTTCAGGCCGTCGACACCGACGACCGTGTGGCCGTCGTTCAGCAGATGATGCGTGAGCGTGAACCCCGCCGGCCCCATGCCGACGACGAGCACCCGCTTGCCCGTCGGTGCGAGCGGACGCGGCCGGCGCAGGTTGAGCGGATTCCAGCGCGTAAGCAGGCCGTAGATCTCGAAGCCCCACGGCAGCGCGAGCACGTCCTTCAACAGCCGCGTCTCCGACTGCGGGATGTCGACCGGATCCGTCTTCTGGTAGATGCACGACTTCATGCAGTCGTTGCAAATCCGGTGGCCCGTTCCGGCGACCATCGGGTTGTCGATGCACACCATCGCAAGCGCGCCGACGGCCACACCCTCGGCGCGAAGCTTGTGGAACTCGGAGATCCGCTCCTCGAGCGGACAGCCGGCGAGCGTCACGCCGAACACGGTCTTCCTGAACGCAACGTCGAGCGCCGAACCGTCGGCCGGCTTTTTTTCGGGCAGCCCTTTCGCGCACGAATCCTTGCCCTGCTCGTGGCACCAGATGCAGTAATGCGCTTCGCCCAGCGCGGCCGGCAGTTCCATTCCGGCGTCGGTCAGCGCAAAGCCTTCGCGGCGGCGACGATGGTCGTCGGGAAGCTTCGCCATTTCGACGCCGAAGCGCTCCTCGTGCTCGACCGGCACGAGCCGCATGAAATCGAGCTTGCGCGGCGCCTTGAAGAGCACGCCCGCTTTGCGCACCGACGCTGCTTGCGGCGCATGCGCCGCCCACGCGGCGTAGCGCGCGGCGAGCTCGAGTGGTTCCGCATTGGCCTCCTCGTCCTCGCCCCACGCGGCCACGGCGTTGGCAAATGCGAGCTCGCCGGCGATGCCGTCGAGTGGCGCACCGATTCGCGATTCGAGCTCGCTCGCGAGTGCGGCACCGTCGAACGTCGACGCCTCCGCCGCCTTGTGCCTGTTCATCGCCTTGCGCTGGACGAACAGGCGCTTCATCGCATAGAGCGGCGCGAGCTCGTGGTGTCGCGCCTGCAGTGCGCGTACGTCGGGCTCGATGCGGAACAGTTGCGCGATGAAATCCTCGAGATGCGGCGCTAGCGCGATGAGCAGATCCGATTCCGCCTTCGCTGCGAGCGCCGAAGGATCGGCCCGCGCGGCAGCAAACCGGCTGGCGAGCGCGGCGTCGGCCGCTGCAAGATGAGCGACGAAAAGCGCATCGATGCGCGCGGCACCGTCGACCGAGTAGAGGTCGGCAAACGCGAGACCGTGCGCAAGGCGTAGCGGCGAAGGTAAGGACAAATCCATGTCGAAACGGCGCGAACGAATGGGCAAAGTGTTGAATTTTACCGGTTTGTTGCTGATCCGACCCGCCGTTGTCGTTCCAAGCAAATAACCCGCTGCGCGCTTGCGGCCGCGCGCCCTAGCCCCTATCTTCCGGGTGACCCCGGCGGTGCCTGCAGCGGGCATCGCTCGAGCGGCCCTTCGTCTACCCCCGGAGCCTCGATGATCGTGCTTCGTTTCGCCGCTCTACTCGCCGTCGCCGCCGCAACGGCGGCGGTCGCCCAGCCGATCAGGCTCGGCGAGATCAACGAATACAAGCAGTTTCCGGCATTCCTCGAGCCATACAAGAAGGGCATGGACCTCGCGGTGAGCGAGATCAATGCGTCGGGTGGCGTGCTCGGCCGCCCGATCGAGATCGTTTCGCGCGACGACAACGGCAACCCGGGCGACGCGGTGCGCGTCGCCGAAGAACTGCTCACGCGCGAGAAGACGGCGATGCTGATGGGCACGTTTGCATCCAACGTCGGCCTCGCCGTGGCCGACCTCGCGAAGCAGCGCAAGGCGTTGTTCCTCGCCGCCGAGCCGCTGACCGACAAGATCGTGTGGGAGAACGGCAACCGCTACACGTTCCGGCTGCGCGCGTCGACGTTCATGCAGACGGCGATGCTCGTGCCGGAAGCGGCGAAGCTCGGCAAGAAGCGATGGGCAATCGTCTATCCGAACTACGAGTACGGGCAATCGGCGACCGCCGCCTTCAAGAAGCAGATGCTGTTTCGGCAGAGCGGCGGCCTCGAGTTCGTCGAGCAGGCGGTGCCGCTCGGCAAGATCGATGCGGGGCCGGTCGTGCAGGCGCTGCTCGACGCGAAGCCGGATGCGATCTTCTCGTCGCTGTTCGGCCCGGATCTCGCGCGCTTCGTCCGCGAAGGCGAGTTGCGCGGGCTGTTCAAGGACCGGCCCGTGTTCAACCTGCTCGGCGGCGAGCCCGAATACCTCGATCCGCTGAAGGACGAAGCGCCGGCCGGCTGGTACGTCACCGGCTATCCGTGGTATGCGATCGACACGCCGGCGCACAAGCGTTTTCGCGACGCGTACCAGGCGAAGTTCAACGACTATCCGAGGCTTGGATCGGTCGTCGGCTACACGACGATCGTCGCCGCCGCCGCGGCGATCAGGAAAGCCGGCTCGACCGACACCGAGAAGCTCGTCGCGGCGATGGAAGGGCTCACGATCGACTCGCCATTCGGCAAAGTCACGTTCCGCAAGCTCGACCACCAGTCGACGATGGGTGCGTTCGTCGGCCGCACGGCCGTGAAGGACGGCAAGGGCGTGATGGTCGACTGGAAGTACGCCGACGGAAAGGACTACCTGCCCGACGACGCGCAGGTAAAGGCGTTGCGTCCGGCGCAGTAACTGCCGAACAGCAGATCCCTCGGCTTCGCCTCGGGATGACACCGATTCGTGTCATCCTCGGGATGACACCGATTCGTGCCACCCCAAGCGCAGCGCTCTGTCATTCCGAGCGCAGCGCTCTGTCATTCCGAGCGCAGCGCTCTGTCATTCCGAGCGCAGCGCTCTGTCATTCCAAGCGCAGCGAGGAATCCGCTGTCGGTTTCCGCGTCGCGCTACGCCGGCGCCGTCACCTTGACGATCAGATCCGGCAGGCCGTCGATATGCCCGGTCATGACGTCGCCGGGCACGACGGGCCCGACGTTCTCTGGCGTTCCGGAATAGATGATGTCGCCCGGCATGAGCTCGAACGCCTCGGAAAGCCGCGACACCTGCTCGGCGACGCTCCAGATCATCTGGTTCAGGTTGGCGTTCTGCTTCACGTCGCCGTTCACCTTGAGCCAGATCGCGCCCTCCTTGAAGTGCGCGACTTTCGGTATCGGATGGATCGGTCCGAGCGGCGCCGCGCGATCGAAGCTCTTGCCGATCTCCCACGGCTTCTTCTCGTCGCCCATCTTGCGCTGCAGGTCGCGGCGCGTCATGTCGAGCCCGACCGTGTAGCCGAAGACGTGATCGAGCGCGCGCTCGACGGGGATGCTCCTGCCGCCCTTGCCGATCGCCGCGACGAGCTCGATCTCGTAGTGGTAGTTCTTCGTGAGCGTCGGATATGGATGCTCGATCGTCGTTCCCGGCGCGACGTATTGCACGGCGTCGGTCGGCTTCTGGAAAAAGAACGGCGGCTCGCGAGTGGGATCGGATCCCATCTCGCGCGCGTGCGCCGCGTAATTGCGGCCGATGCAGTAGATGCGGCGCACCGGGAACAGCGCATCGCTGCCCACGATCGGGATGAACGTCTGCGCCACGTCGAACGGGGTCTTGCGCGCGTCGGCTGCGCGCGCGGGCATCGCCGCCGCGGCGACGGTGCCCGCCGAAAGTGCGAGTGCTGCGCGCATCGCACTGCGCCGGCTCATTCG
>WNGB01000769.1_pt1 | contig 73754 bp, 56 predicted proteins | sample 5400681 | NCBI WGS metagenome assembly WNGB01 (sample SAMN13153367, study PRJNA577476) | soil metagenome | isolation source: 115 cm soil or saprolite under grassland replicate 2 | place: USA:California | collected 2016-06-15 | reverse complement strand
AACCCGGATCTCTTTCCGCAGGATGTGCTCGAACTGATGGCGTACTTCCATCCAGAGCTCGAATCTGCGCCGTCCGTCTCGATGGTGGGATCGCCACAGACCATCCGGGCCGCGCTCGACGCCTTCGTCGCCCGCATGCAGCCCGACGAACTGATCGTCGTCGCGCACATCTACGGCCACCGGGAGCGGCTGCGGTCGTATGAGATCGTCGCCGGCCTGCCGTTGTAGGATGCGCGCATGATACGTACTCTTATCGTCGCGGCCGCGACCCTGTTCGCGGCGCAGCAGCTGCCCAGCGAAATGCCGGCGCAATTCAAGCCGGTCACCGACACGTTCGATTACGCGCGGCGCGAGGTCATGATCCCGATGCGTGACGGCGTCAAGCTGCACACGGTGATCCTCGTGCCGAAGGGGGCGACGCGCGCGCCGATCCTGTTGACGCGCACGCCGTATGACGCTAATGCGCTGACGACGCACCGTCAGAGCCCGCACCTCGGCCCGATCCTGGCCGGCTACGACAATGCCGTGGACGTCATCGTCGAGGGGGGCTACATCCGCGTCATCCAGGACGTTCGCGGCAAGTACGGCAGCGAAGGGGACTACGTGATGAACCGTCCGCTCCGCGGACCGCTGAATCCGAGCAGCGTGGACCACGCGACGGACACCTACGACACAATCGACTGGCTGGTGAAGAACGTCGCCGAGACGAACGGGAAAGTCGGGATTCTCGGCATTTCCTACGACGGGTTCCTGCCGTTGATGGCGCTGTTCAATCCGCACCCGGCGCTGAAGGTGTCGGTGCCGATGAATCCGATGGTGGACGGCTGGATGGGGGACGACTGGTTCCACAACGGCGCGTTCCGGCAGCAGATGATGCCTTACATCTACGAGCAGGTCGCGACGCGCGACAACTCGCAGCGGTGGTGGTCCGGCAATTTCGACGACTACGATCTGTATATGCGGGCGGGATCCGCGGGGGAGCTCGGGCGGCAGCGCGGCCTCGAGCAGATCGGATTCTGGCGAAAGCTGCTCGAGCACCCGAGCTACGACGCGTTCTGGCGCGAGCAGGCCATGGACAAGCTGCTCGGCGCGCAGCCGTTGAAAGTCCCGGTCATGCTCGTGCACAGCCTGTGGGACCAGGAGGACATCTACGGCGCGATTGCGGTCTACAAGGCGCTCGAGCCGAAGGACACGAACAACGACAAGGTGTTCCTGGTGATGGGACCGTGGCATCACGGGCAGGAAATCAGCGAGGGAAGCACGCTCGGCGCCCTGAAGTTCAATAGCGACACGGCGTTGTACTTCCGCCAGGAAGTCCTCGCGCCGTTTCTCGCGCACTATCTGAAAGACGACGAGCCGAAGACGGACGTCGCGCCGGTCACCGCGTTTGAAACGGGAACGAATGCGTGGCGCAGGTTGAACGCGCTGGCTGATAAGTCCGAGCCGGCGAAGTTCTATCTCGGCGCCGGACTCACCGCGAGCTTCTCCGCGCCGAAGGCGGGCGACGCGCCGTTCGACGAATACGTGTCGGATCCTTCGAAACCTGTCCCGTTCCGCGCGCGCCCGAGCCAGCCGGTGGGCTACGATCCGCCGCTGACGTGGCCGCAGTGGCTCGTGGACGATCAGCGCGAAGCGTCAGGGCGTCCCGACGTGGCTGTGTTCACATCCGAAGTGCTGACGAAGCCCGTGAAGATCAGCGGCCAGCCGATCGCGAACCTGATCGCTTCGACGAGCGGCACTGACGCCGACTGGGTAGTAAAACTGATCGATGTGTATCCGGACGAAGTCGCCGCGCAGCCGTCGACGGGCGGTTACCAGCTGATGGTGTCGGCGGACATCTTCCGCGGACGTTACCGCGAGAGCTTCGAGACGCCGAAACCGATCGCCGCGGACACGCCGCTCGCGTATCGTTTCGCGCTGCCGGCGGCGAACCATGTTTTCCTTCCCCGCCACCGGATCATGGTGCAGGTCCAGTCGTCCTGGTTTCCGCTCTACGATCGCAATCCGCAGACATTCGTGCCGAACATCTTCTGGGCGAAGGCGGGGGACTATCGCAAGGCCACGCAACGGATCTACCATTCAGCCGATCGCGCGAGCTTCGTCGAGCTGCCGCTCGTGACGGCCCGGTGAGAGTAAGCTCATCTAGAAGCTCGGAACGCGCCGCGTAAAATTCCGGCGGTGGGTGCGGAAGGCTTCAGTGCGTTCGTCAACTGGCTCGATGGCCACGCGGACTGGCGCTCGAAGAGTGCGGCAAGTCGTCGATCCATACCTCGTCAGTTCCGCGCACGATCCGTGCTATACTGATTTGTCAGGTGGAAGACAGCTTCCTGCTCTAGCCAGCTCCCGAGTCGAATCGAGTCCCGTCAGTTCTCGTTTCCCCCGTCAGTTCCCGCTTAGCAACGCAGCCTCCCATCACTTCAACATGTCGGATGCTCCGCGCAGCGGGGCGAAAGCGAGAAACAGACTCAATGGCAAGAAAACTCTACGTCGGCAACCTCCCGTACGACACCAACGACCAGGACCTCGGCGCGCTCTTCGCGACCGCGGGCACGGTCGACAGCGTCAACGTGATGCGTGATATGGCCACGGGCCGCGCGCGCGGCTTCGCGTTCGTCGAAATGGCGACCGACGAGGATGCGCAGAAGGCGATCTCGATGCTCAACGAGCATCAGCTCGGCGGCCGCAGCCTCACCGTCAACGAGGCGCGCCCGAAGACCTCGGGCGGCGCTGGCGCATACGGTGGCGGCGGTGGCTACGGCGGCGGCAAGGGCCGTCGGTCCGAACCCCGCTGGTAAGCCGGGACTCAGGCACAGCAACACAAGGGGCGCCATCCTTCGGGGCGGCGCCTCTTCTTATGTACGGGCAGTTCTGCAGTTCCGCAGCTCGGGAGTTCTGGAATTTGTTCGTTGCCTACGCCGTCTGCTGGCGATGACGCGCGACGTTGCCCGCGGCGCGTGCGCGCTCGGTGTTGACGGTGCCGTTGAACGTCGCGCCGTCCTCGAGCGCGAGCCGTTCCGAGACGACGCTCGCCGCGACCGTCGCGGTGGCGCCGATGTCGACGACGTCGGCCGTGATGTGGCCTTCGAGGCGGCCATCGACCGTGACCGTCTTCGCGTTCACAGTGGCGTTGACGGTGGAATTCTTGGCGGCAACGAAGCTGTTGTGGGGAAGTTCGATCGAGCCTTCAAATGTTCCGTCGAACGTAATGTCCTCGTTCGCGCTCAGCTCACCCTTGATGTTCAGACCGGAAACCGATTGCATCCGTCTACTTTGCCATAGACTTGCCGGATGTCCACGCGTCAGCTCGGCAGTACTGCGGTTCTTTTCGTCGCGTTTCTTGCCTTCTGCACTCCTGCCGCCGCTCAATCGCGCGCGTCGATTCGTTACACGGTGAGATTCCCTGCGCCACAGACGAACTATCTGGACGTCGAAGCGGTCGTACCAACGGATGGACGTCCCTCGATCGAGATGTTCATGGCCGTGTGGACCCCCGGGTCGTACCTGATTCGCGAGTACGAGCGCAACGTCGAGGCGGTGGCCGCCGCCGCCGGCGGGCATACGCTCGCGGTCGAGAAACCCGTCAAGAATCGGTGGCGGATCACAACCGGCGGCGCCCGTGAAATCACGTTGACATACCGCGTGTTCAGCCACGAGATGACGGTTCGTTCGAACTGGGTCGAAACGGACTTCGCGATGATCAACGGCGCGCCGACGTTCATGTCGATCGCGGGATCGATGGATCGTCCGCACGAGGTCACGCTCGTGCTTCCGCCGGCATGGAAGACATCGATTACCGGGATGCCGAACGCGCCAGACGCCGCCCCGAATCACTACATTGCGCCGGACTACGACATCTTCGTCGATTCCCCCATCGTGGCAGGCAATCCCGCTGTGCATACCTTTATCGTCGACGGAAAGCCTCATTACCTGGTCGACATCAACGAAGGGGGTGTCTTCGACGGCGCCCGCGCCGCCAGGGATCTCGAGCGCATCGTGACCGCCGACAAGGCGTTGTGGGGATCGCTGCCCTACGAGAAGTATGTCTTCTTCAACCTGATGACGGAGGCGAGCGGCGGCCTGGAGCATCGCAACTCCGTGATGATGATGACCTCGCGATGGAAGATGGTGACGCGCGCCTCGTACGTGGACTGGCTCGGCCTGGCCTCGCACGAGTTCTTTCATCTCTGGAATGTGAAGCGGCTCCGCCCGATCGAGCTCGGTCCGTTCGACTATGAAAAGGAGAACTATCCGCGCAGCCTGTGGATCTCGGAGGGACTGACGGACTATTACGGCGACCTGCAGGTGCGCCGCGCCGGCCTGACGTCGCCGTGGGAATACCTCGGGCTGCTGTCGGACGCGATCAAGACGCTGCAGACAACTCCCGGCCGTCTCGTGCAGAGCGTCGAGTCGGCGTCATTCGACGCGTGGATCAAGCAATACCGTCCAGACGAGAACAGCGTGAATACGGTCATCAGCTACTACACGAAGGGGAACGTGCTCGGCTTCGTTCTCGACGCACGCATCCGCGTCGCGACGAACGGCGCCAAATCCCTCGATGACGTGATGCGCCTGGGATTCGCGCGCTATTCAGGCGCGCGCGGGTTCACGCCGGAGCAGTTCCGCCAGACCGCGAGCGAAGTCGCCGGCACCGATCTGTCGCCCTGGTTCAAGAAGGCGCTGGAGACAACCGACGAGATCGACTACGCGCCCGCGCTCGAGTGGTATGGCCTGGAGTTCGCGACGCCACGCCCGCCGGCGGATCGTGACGGCTGGATCGGCGCCAAAACAAAGATCGACAACGGACGTCTCGTCGTCGAAAACGTCCCGCGCGGCACGCCGGCGTTCGAGGCGGGATTGAATGCCGGCGACGAGATCCTCGCGATCGACGATTTCCGCGTGCTGCCCGATAAGCTCGCCGAGCGCCTGCAGTCGTACGCGCCGGGCCAGAAGGTGACGCTGCTCATCGCGCGGCGCGAAGAGTTGAAGCGCCTGCCGATCACTCTCGGCGCCGAGCCCGCGAACACGTGGCAGCTCACGCCGCGCCAGAACGCGACGGCCGCACAGCGAGCGCACCTGGAGGCGTGGCTGAAATAGCGAGGTCAGCTTGCCCGCCATAGCGGCGAGAGGTCAGCTTGCCCGCCGTAGCCTTGGCGGAGGCGGGAAGGCGGGGACCAGATGCCACGGCGCATCGCGCGCGCCTGTTCTTCCGCGCGCTTCAGTTCTTCGCCGCGCCTTCCCGTGACGTGCTCTGCCTCCGCGAGTCCCTCGCGGACGAGCGCCGCGTTCACGAAGGTGCCGTCCTCGAGCAGAACGAACGCGCGTCGCCCGCCTGGCACGAACTCGAGCCGCACGTAACGTCGAATCACAATTCCCTCGAGACGCTCCTTCGCTTCACGCCCGAAGAGCGCGTCTGGCGCGAGCCCGCGGCCAAGCCGCGGCGCCTTGATGCCCGCGAGGCGGACGCGGCCGTGGCCGGAGATGGCGATCGTCTGACCGTCGATTACGGCGGTGACCATCACGACCTCAGGTCTCACGATCGATTGAAATGTTGCTGTTGCCGCAATGCCGGCCAGGCACACAGTACGCAGAATCTCCATACGCAAACACTCCTTCAGTCACTTAGCGGGACTGTCAAAATGCTGCAGCAATCGGCGCGCCGAAAACGGTAAACGGTAGACGGTAGACGGTAGACAGTAGACCGCAAACTGCAAACGGGAACGCTGAACCCCTGCGTTCCGCCAGAGCCCGTAAACTGGAGGGATGTCGTTGTCGCGCGCGGTGGCGCGCCAGGTCCCGCCGGCCATTCGGGCGAAGGGGGCCGCGTATTACGAGAACGGCGCGGTCGTGCACGCCGAAGCGGATGCGAATCGCGTGGACGCGATCGTCCGTGGCACGCGCCCGTATCGCGTGTGGGTGGCTCGCGCCGGCGACGCGCTCGACGTGTCGTGCGAGTGCCAGTACTTCCAGGACCGCGCGTCCGTCTGCAAACACATCTGGGCGGTCATCCTCGAGATCGAGCACAGCGGCTATCTCGGCGTCACCGCCGAGAATGAGTCACGCCTTCGCCTGAACGCAGAAGCCCCAGGCCCCGTCACGCAAGGGGAGTGGCAGAAGTTCATCTCGGAGGTCTCTGAAAAGATCGCGCGCGCGGAGCGCGACGCGCGGCCGCCACGCTATCGCAACGCCGAGATCATCTACGCCATCGACCGCGGCGCATCCCTTGCGGGGCAGTCGGTCGCGCTCGATCTCATGTCGCGCGAGCGGCGCGCAAGCGGCAAGTGGGCACGGCCGAAGCCGGCGGGTGTGGCAACGCGTGACGTGCCGCAGCTGCCCGATCCGATCGATCGCGAGATCGTGCCGTTGCTGCTCGGCGCGAGCGACGTCTACGGCAGCGGCTACGTCGGCGACCAGGGGCGCGCGTCGTTCCGGCTCGCCGGGCCGCTGGTCGATCGCGTCCTGCCGCTCATCGCGCAATCCGGCCGCGCCGTACTGCGCATCCGGCGCACGCCAACCGACGAGCTCATTCCGCTGACCTGGGACGACGGGCCGCCGTGGGTATTTCGATTGGAGGTCGGCCACGTCACGCGCGACGAGAGCGTGTCGATCGACGGCGCCCTCGTCCGTGGATCAGAGCGGCTCCTGATTCGCGAGCCGACGATGATCCTGCCGAGTGGATACCTGGTGCATGCCGGACGCCTGGCGCGGCTCGACGCGCGCGGCGCGTTCACGCTGCTCGCGCAACTGCGCGGGACGGGTCCGCTCACGATTCCGCCGGGCGCGACGGGACAGCTCGTCGACGTCCTCGCGCGATCGGGTGTCGATCCATCTGACCTGCCGGAGGAACTGCAGTTCGAGATCGTTGCGAATCCGCCCACACCCATCGTCCAGGTACGCGCCGACGATCGCGGCGGCGCGCCGAGCCTCCTCGCGACCGTGTCGTTCGAATACGACGGTATGCTCGTCGAGCCGGGCGCCGGGACTTCGAGCTTCGATCGCGACAACCGGCGCCTCGTGCGCCGCGATCTCGCATTTGAAGACGAGGCGTTGAAGCGTCTCACGGAACTGGGATTCACGCGACGGTGGGACTTCGGCTACGCGCGGCACGCGCTGAGCATTCCGCCGGCGCAGTTGCCCGCCGTTGTCAGGACGCTGGCGGCCGAAGGCTGGCGCGTCGAAGCCGAAGGGCGCGCGTTCCGTCCGGCGCAGTCGCTGCGCTCCGAAGTTCGATCCGGCATCGACTGGTTCGAGCTCCACGGCGTCGTCGACTTCGGGAACGGCATGACCGCCGCGCTGCCGCGCCTGTTGGAAGCCGTGCGCCAGGGCAAGACGACGATCACGCTGGATGATGGGAGCGAGGGGATGGTGCCGGAGGAGTGGCTTCGCCGCTTCGCCGGCATCGTCAGCGCTGGCGAAGAGTCCGGCGATCACGTGCGCTTCAAGATCTCGCAGACGGCGCTGCTCGATGCTGCGCTCGCGTCCGAGCCCGCCGTCAGCATGGATGAGAAGTTCCTGCTGGCGCGCGACGAGCTCGCAACGCTCGGCGGAGGATTGTCGTCGCTCGATGCCGCGAAATCGTTCGTCGGGAACCTGCGCGATTATCAGCGCGACGCGCTCGGATGGTTCGCGTTCCTGCGCCGCTTCGGCCTCGGCGGCTGTCTCGCGGATGACATGGGGCTCGGCAAGACGGTGATGGTGCTCGCGTGGCTCGATCGACTGCGCGCTATGCGCGACTCGAAAGCGCCCTCGCTCGTCGTCGTCCCGCGCTCCGTCGTGTTCAACTGGATCGACGAAGCGGCGCGGTTCGCGCCGGAGCTGAAGGTCCTCGACTTCAGCGGCGCGGGACGATCCGTCGAGGGCGTGAAAGGGCATCATCTCGTCCTGACGACGTACGGCACACTGCGGCGGGACGCGCTGCTGTTGAAAGACGTCGAGTTCGAGTACGCGATCCTCGACGAGGCGCAGGCGATCAAGAACGCGAACACCGCCGGATCGAAGGCGGCGCGGCTGCTGCGCGCGAAGCATCGGCTCGCGCTGAGCGGCACGCCGGTCGAGAATCATCTCGGGGAGTTGTGGAGCCTGTTCGACTTCCTGAATCCAGGCATGCTCGGCACGTCGTCTTCGTTCGCGCGGCACGGCGCGGCGGCGGCGCGCCGCGATCCCGAGGCGCTCGACATTCTCGCGCGCGGCGTGCGTCCGTTCATCCTGCGACGGACGAAAGCGCAGGTCGCGCCGGAACTTCCGCCGCGCAGCGAGCTCACAATCCGCTGCGAGCTGCAGGGCACGCAGCGCGATCTGTACGATGAACTTCGCGATCACTATCGCGCCGCACTGCTCGGACGTATCCAGCGCAATGGACTGCAAAAATCGAAAATGCAGATCCTCGAGGCGCTGCTTCGGCTGCGGCAGGCGGCATGCCATCCGGGTCTCGTCGACAAGCGTCGCGGCGAAGGGCCGTCGGCGAAATTCGACGCGCTGATTCCGCAGCTCGCGGAAGTCTGGGACGAGGGGCACAAGTGCCTCGTGTTCTCGCAGTTCACCAGCCTGCTGGCGCTGTTGCGCGAGCGGCTCGACGCGGAGCAGGTGGTCTATGAGTATCTGGATGGGAAAACCCGGGATCGCGAGACACGCGTGCGCCGATTCCAGGAGGACCCGTCGTGCGGGATCTTCCTCATCAGTCTGAAGGCGGGCGGACTCGGCCTGAATCTTACCGCCGCGGAATACGTCTTCCTGCTCGATCCCTGGTGGAATCCGGCCGTCGAGGCGCAGGCGATCGATCGTGCGCATCGGATCGGCCAGACACGACACGTGTTCGCCTATCGATTGCTCGCGGCCAACACCGTCGAGGACAAGATCGTCGAGCTCCAGAAGACCAAGCGAGACCTCGCGGACGCGATCGTCCGCGCCGACGTGAGTCTGCTCAGAACGCTGCGGCCGGAAGATCTCGACGTGCTGTTAAGTTGATCCCTTCGGGAGCCGCCCGGCTTCCGCGTCGCGCTTCATCCGCGCCATCTGCGCGCCAAGCTCCTGCAGCTGTTCGCGCGACATCACGCCGCGCGCGGTGCGGAACATCGGTCCTTCTTCTTCCTCGATGTGGTGCTCGATGTTCTCCTTCAGCACCTTGAACTTCGCGCCCCACTGCTCATCGTCTTTTGCGACTTCATGCAGCTCTTTCAAGATCAGATCCGCGACGTGGTGCTCCTGGAAGCCTTCGAGGACGATGTCGCGCGCTTCGGGGTGTTCCTTGAGCGCGGGGTAGAGGATCCTTTCCTCGATCAACTCGTGGATCCCGAGTTCGGTGGTGATGGTCTCGAGAAGCTCGGTCCGTACCTTGACGGCGCGGTCCGTGGTCTCTTCCCCTTCCTTGAGGAGATCCTCGAAGCGGCGATGATCGGTCTCGAGCAGCGTGATCGCGTCCATGTCCGGCTTTGCGCCGGGCATCCGTTTGGCGACCGCCGCAACCGCCGTCGCCACGGCGCCCTTCACCGCCGCGCCCGCCGTCGCGAGTTTCGAGGGTTCCTTCGGCTTCGGCTCCGTCCGCGTCCTCCGCGTCGCCGTCGCGCGCGCGGCAGTCTTTCGCCGGGCGACTGGCCCCTTCGACGCCTTCCGGGCCGTCTGTCGCGCAGTTCGTGTGGGTTTCGTTGACTGCTTTCTGGACGCTCGCTTCGCCACACCGTCTCCTTTGGCCCCTAGCTCAGCGCAAAGGGCTCCGCCCGTCGTACAGCAAATCGTAGGCCGGGGTCAGACTGGGGTCAGACCAGGGTCAGACTCGGGTTTGAGCCCAGTCTGACCCCAGTCTGACCCCAGGCTAGTCGGCGCGCAGGGCGACGAGGGGATCGACGCGGGTCGCGCGGCGGGCCGGGAGGAGGCACGCGGCCATGGCGACGGTTGCGAGGATGACGGTAATCGACGCGAACGTGACGGGATCCGTGGCCGTGATGTCCACCAGCAGGCTGCCGAGGACGCGGCTGACGCCGAACGCCGCCGTAAGACCAAGCCCCAGTCCGAGCCCCATCTGCCACAGACCACGCTTGAAAATCAGCCAGATCACGTTCCGGCGGCTGGCCCCGAGGGCCATGCGGACCCCGAGTTCCGGTGTCCGCTGCGTGACGGAGTACGCCATCACCGCATACAGACCGACAGCGGACATCACCAGCGCGATGACCGCGAAGATGGCGAACAGGCTGCCGAATACCCGGTATGGCCACATCTGCTGCGCCATCATCTGGTCGATCGTCTGGATCGTGAACACGGGCTGGTCCGGATCGATTGCCTCCACCTGCGCGCGGACGGCGTTCATCACGGACCCCGGCGGCAGCCTGCTGCGCACGAGCAGGTTCACGAAACCGGACGGATCCTGACGAAGCGGGATGTAGACCGCCGCGAGCGACGACGTGTCCTGCGGCGGCGAGTGGCGGATCGTCGGGCTGATACCGATGATGGTGCGCCAGACGGGGACGGGAGGAGGAGTTCCCGGCCTCGCCTGGCCCTGCGCGAAGCGGATGCGACGACCGATCGGGTCCTCGTCCTTGAAGAACTCCGCGGCAAGCTTGTCATTAATGATGGCGGTTTCCGACCCGGGGTTGCCGTCCGTCGCGTTGAACGCGCGGCCGCGCAGAAGCTGCACGCCGACCGTGTCGAAGAACTTCGGCGTGATCGAGACGCTCGCTACCTGCGGCGCCTGTTCTTCCGGCTTGCGAACGGGCCCACCTTCGATCTCGATCCCGCGCCTGCCGCTGCCGAACGGCGGCACCGCCGTCGTGAGCGTCGCGGACTCTATGCCCGACACGCTGGACAGCTTCTGGTCGACGCGATCGTAGAAAACACGCCGCGCCTCCGCGTTCGGATATCGCGTGTCGGCGAGGGACATCCGCATGTTCATCACATTCGTCGTCCGGATGCCGGTGTCGAGGGTATAAAGGTTCAGAAAGCTGCGGACCATCAGTCCGGCGCCGACCAGCAGCACCAGCGTCAACGCGAGCTCGAGGACGACCATCGTTCCCGTCATCCAGCGCGCGCGCACGCCGCCCGCGTTGCCGCGGCCTCCTTCCTTCAGCACCTCGTTCACGTTCGTCTTGGTCACCTGCAGCGCGGGCGCGAGGCCGAAGATGATTCCGGTCAGCACGCAGATTGCCGCCATGTAGGCGAAGACCGTGTAGTCCATCGTGAACTGGATCCAGTATGGCTTTCCGGAGTCCGAGACCGCGTTGTCGAACAGGCGGACGCCGACCCACGCCAGACCGAGCGCGATGAATCCGCTGATCACCCCGAGGCACACGCTTTCGACGAGCAGCTGCCGGACGACGCGCCAGCGCGTCGCGCCAAGGGCGATGCGGACGGCGATCTCGCGCGAGCGGTGCACCGAACGTGACAGGAGCAGGTTGGCCACGTTCGCGCAGGCGATCAACAGGACGAAACCCACCGCACCCATCAGCGCGAGGAATACGGTGCGGATCTTTCCGCCATTGAAGCGCTCGTTGAATGTCTGGATCATCACGCCCGGAAAATCCTTGTTCGTGTCCGGGTAGGCGGCCGCCAGCCGCGACGCGATGCCGCTGAACTCGGTCTGCGCCTGCTGCCGGCTGACATCCGGGCGGATGCGTCCAAACACCTGGATGAACCGCGCGCTGCGCTTCTGCTGGTCGGCGGTGGGCACGATCGGCGTCCACAATTCGGTGTTGTTCGGAAACTCCATTCCGTCCGGCATGACGCCGACGATCGTGGACGGCACGCCGTCGATCTTCACGCTCTTGCCGAGGACGTTCTTGTCATCTGCGTACCGGCTTTTCCAGAGCTTGTGGCCGATGATGACCGCGCGTTCGGCGCCCGCCTTCTCGTCGGACGGCAGGAAATCGCGTCCGAGCAGCAGCGGCTGTCCGAGCAGCGAGAAGACGTTCGATGTGACGCCGGCGGATCCGGCCTGCTGCGGGACGACGCCGTCGCCGCTCAGATTCACGCCGTTGTTCGAAAACCCCGCGAGCCCTGCGAAGCTCTTGTTCTGCGTCTGGAAATCGCGGAAATCCGCGTAGGAGACACCAGTGGAACGCGGGCTGTCCTTGCGCTGCATGCTGAGCATGTAAAGCTGGCCCGAGTCCTTGTAAGGCAGGCCTCGAATCAGCACTGCGTTCACGAGCGTGAAGACCGTCGCGTTCACGCCGATGCCGAGCGACAGGGCGATGATCGCGACGGCGGAGTACCACCGATCCTTGACGATCAGGTAGAGGGCGAAGCGGAGATCTCTCAGCACGCCTAGTCAATACGTAGAAACGTGCAAAAAGGTTAACCGATAGCTGATAATCGAGGTTCTCAAGGAGAGCGAATGAAAAGCCCGTGGCGGCTGCTCGGACTCGCGGCCGCACTCAATATCACCCTGGGACTCGGGACCGCGTCGGCGCAGCGCGTGATGCTGCGCCATGTCCCCGCCGGAACGCCTGTCGAAGTGATCCTGAACGCCGAGACCGTCGGCACGGGCACGGTCGGCGACGATGGGGACGTGATCATCCCATTCACACTCCCCGAGAAGGACGGCAAGGCCGAGATGGACGCGAACGTGTTCGTCGACACGTGCCCAAAGCTGCGGCGCGTGCTCATCGTCGATCGTAATCGCGCGGCCGCGCCGGTGGCCGGGGGATGCGAGCGCCGCGAGATCAGCGGGCTCTTCTGGGTCCGGCGCGTGAACACGATCGTGATCGACGTCGCCTCCCCGAATCCGACGCTCCTCCTTGTCAATGGCACTTACACACCGCCGAAGCCCGTGTCACCGGACGAGGAAGCCGGTGAATCGAAGCCGCACGCGCCGCTGCCAAAGGGATTCGTGATGTTCGCGGGGGGCGGCCTGACCAAATTCCGCGACTTCCTGTTTCTGCAGTGCGGCAACGCGTCTCCGTGCTCCGGAGACGAGCGCCCGGTTTCATACGGTTTCGGCGCGACGTTGTGGCTGACGCGGAACTTCGGCGTGGAAGGCAGCTACCTGCATCCGCGCAATCTCAAAGTTTCAGGCGGTGGCGATACCTACACGTTCAAGACGGACCTCAGCGCGGACATCTGGTCGATCCTCGGCAAGGCCGGCGTGCAGGCGGGGCCCGTGCGCATCTATGGCCAGGGGGGACTGAATTATCACCAGGCCACGCTGACGACGAAGGAGACGATCGACGTGGCGACGCAGAAGTTCGAGACGCAGACGAAGGGCTGGAACTGGACCTACGGCGGCGGAATGGAGATCTGGATCAAGCGGAAGGTGGCGCTCTACGGCGAGTTCGATCGCGCGAAGATCAAAGGTAAGGCGACCGGCGGAGGAGAAGCGAAGATCGACGACCGCGCGACCGCGCTGCTCGTCGGACTGCGCGTGCACGTCGGCGGCTAGCTGCCGGCTGTGGTGACGTCGAGCAGATCGATTTCGAAGACCAGCGTCGCGTATGGCGGGCTCGAATGGTTTCGCGACGCGCCGTAGCCGAGCGACGGCGGAACCACGATCCGCCGCGCGCCACCGACCTTCATCCCTGTCACGCCCTGATCGAATCCGGCAATGACCGAGGTCCTGCCGAGCGTGAACGTCAGCGCAGTGCCTCCGACTGACGTGTCGAACTGCAGGCCCTTGCCGTCCGTCTTGGTCGGGTCGTACAGCCAGCCGGTGTAATTCAGCGTGACGATGTTGCCGGACGCTGCCTCCGTGCCGGTGCCCAGGCGCAGGTCCACCTGGCTGTAGGGCGCGCTGGAAGACGGCGTCGTCAATGTATCGTTGCAGGCCGTCGTCAGGCCGATAAGCGCGAGCGCGAGAATCCCGAAAAACTTCGAAGCCACGTTCAAATCTTACCGCAGGTGCTTGTTGAAAAAGGCGACGGTACGGTCCCAGGCCAGCTTCGCGGCGGCGGCGTCGTACCGCGGAGTCGTGTCGTTGTTGAAGCCGTGCTGCGTGCCGGGATACTTGAACATCTCGTGCGGCACCTTGTGCTCCGTCAGCGCCGCATCGAACGCGGGCCATCCGGCGTTCACGCGATCGTCGTTCTCTGCGTAGTGAATCAGCAGCGGTGACTTGATCTTCGCCGTTTCTTCCGCGCTTGGCTGCGTGCCGTAGAAGGGGACCGCGGCGTTGAGATCGGGCAGGCGCGTTGCCAGGAAGTTCACCACAGCGCCGCCCCAGCAGAATCCGACCGCTCCGATCTTGCCGGTGCAATCCGGGCGATTCTTCAGCCACGTCGAGGCGGCGACGAAGTCCTCGCGTGTTTTCGCCGCATCGATCTGCGGGAACAGCGTCCGCGCCTTGTCCTCGTCGCCGGGATAGCCGCCCAGCGGCGCCAGCGCGTCCGGGGCAAACGCCATGAAGTTGTCGAGCGCGAGCCGGCGCGCGATGTCCTCGATGTGCGGATTGAGCCCGCGGTTCTCGTGGACGACGATGATGCCCGGCAGCTTGCCGTTGGCGTTCGCGGCTCGGACGAGATAGCCCTTCGTTTTCCCGGTGTTCCCCTGCGGGGATGGAAACTCGACGTATTCCGCCTTGAGGCGCTTGTCATCCTTCGGGACCTGCTGCGCCGCGGCGAATTGCGGATTCAGCATGTCCAGCAGCATGCCCGCGGTCACTCCGCCAACGGCGAATTTCCCGGCGCGATCCAGGAACCCGCGACGATCGATATCGCCGTGGACGTATTGATCGAAGATGTTGAGGAGCTCCTGCTCGAAATGGTGAGCGCTCTTCCGTTCCATTCGTGGGAGGATACAACAAGGCGGAGGGGAAAAGGCGGGAGTGTGCGCAGTTCCCTTCCGGTCATGGTGGCGCTCCTCGCGCTGCTGACCGGAGCCGTCACCGCTCGTGCATCGACGACGGAAAAGCTGCCCGTTCGCGGGCAGACACTGAGTCTCGCCGTCTACCCGGCGCGGGGTCCCGCCCGGGGCACCATCATCATGGGCAGCGGCGACGTGGGCTGGGTGGGCCTGGCCGTGTCGCTCGCGGAGCAGTACTCTGCCGAGGGCTACACCGTGATCGGCGTCAACGTGCGGCAGTACCTGTCCGCGTTCACGTCAGGAAAGTCCCACCTCCAGCCCTCCGACGTGCCGGGCGATTACCGCGCCATCTCTGACTTCGCGCGGAGCCGAATGCTCCTGACGCATCCCGTGGTCGTATCGGGCGTGTCGGAAGGAGCCGCGCTCGCGGTGCTCGCCGCTTCGGACGCACGCAACCATGCGTGGATCGATGGTGTGATCACGATGGGGCTGCCGCCGAGCGCGGAGCTCGCCTGGCGATGGAGTGACACGCTGTCGTGGATTACGAAGCATGACGCCGGCGAACCGTCGTTCGCTCCGCACCAGGTCATCGCTGCTGTCTCGCCGGTGCCGCTGTTCATGATCCAGTCGACAAGGGACGAGTACGTCGCGCGAGCCGACTACGAACGGTTCCGCGCGACGGCGCGCGATCCGAAGCAGCTCGTGCTCATCGAGGCGAGCAACCATCGTTTTACCGATCGCCGCAAGGAATTGACTGCGGCATTTGCGCAAGGGCTCGCGTGGATCGCGCAGCTCGCATCGAAGCGCCGATGAGACACCAGTTCGCGCGAGCGTCCACGTGGCTGGTGGCGCACGCGGCGCGCGCCTGGGGGCTCGTCATCATCGTCGTCGTCCTCGCGCTGTCGTGGCAGGCGTTGCGCGGAATCCACATTCACGACGTCCGCGCGACGCTGCGCGCGCTGGACGGACGATGGCTGGTCGTTGCGGCAGTCCTCACCATCGCGAACGTGGCGATCATGGGTCTCTACGACGTGCTGGCGTTTCGCCACACGCGGACGACCCGGCTCCAGCGCTGGCGCTTCGGCGCGGTGGCGTTCTGCTGGAGCAACTTTCTGACGCTCGGTCCGCTCGCGGGTCCGGCCATTCGCCTGTGGCTCTATCGCGACGCCGTGAACGAGCTCTCCGAGCTGCATGGCGGGATCGTCGCGGTCGTCATTGCGTTCGTGTCGGGACTTGGCGGCTGGACGGTCGCGGCGTTTGCCGCATCCCGTGCCGGCGCGGGTGCCGCGGTTCTCGCCGCGACATCCGCAGTGATGGTGGTGGCCGTCGCCTGGATCGTCCGCGCGATTGCCCGGCGATTCGAGCGGTTCGCGGGCGAGCCTGCGGGACCCGCACGTACGTTCGAGCTCGCCCTCGTCGGCTGGCTGGACTGGTTCGTCGCGGTGGCCGCGTTCGCCGCCTGCATGTTTGCCACCGGCGCAAGAACGTCGGCGATCCTGCTCGTCGACCAGTTCTTTTACGGCCAGGCGATCGGGCTTGCGAGCCTCGTTCCGGGCGGGTTCGGCAGCAGCGATGCGTTCTGGATCGCGAACCTGCCGTTGAACCATAGCGTCACCACGGCGGCGCTGGCGGCCTATCGCTTCATTTATTACATCGGGCCGTGGTTCACCGCGTCGCTGCTGCTGTTGTCGTGGGCGACGCGCCAGTCGGTTCGCCGCACCGCTCTCGCGCGGCGCGTCATCGCCGCGCTGGTCGGCGGCTCGGGCGTCCTGATCATCATCAGCAGCGCGTCACCCGCGCTGCACGCGCGTCTCATCCTGCTTGAGCAGCTCGTTCCGCTTCCGCTCGTCGAGGCAGGGCAGATCACGGCGGCCCTCGCGGGACTGCTGCTGCTCGCATTGGCGCGCGGACTTGCGCGCGGTTACCGCGCCGCGTTTACCGGGACGATGGCGCTGCTGCTGCTCGCGGGGTTTGCCTCGATCCTGAAGGGACTCGACTGGGAGGAGAGCGTCACGCTCGCCGTTGTCGGCATCGCAGCCTGGTCGCAGTCGGGCCTGTTCAATCGCGAGAGCGGAGGCGACTGGTTCGAATCCGCCGATCTGGGCCTCGGCTTCGCGGCGCTCCTGCTTTTCGTCGTGTTCGGGATCTTCTCGCATCATCTCGGCACCGGTGTGTTCCAGCGGTGGACGGACATCGGCTATCGCTTCCAGGGCGCCCGGTTCGTGCGCACCGCGGCGTCGATGCTGTTCGCGCTTGGCGCGGCGACGCTGTACGTCCTGCTGCGCACGCCCGTTCACTTCACGCGTCCGCCGGATGCGGTGATCAACCGCGCGCTGGAATTCAATGCGGCCTATGGCATGGGCACGACGCCGATGATGGTGGCCGTGGGTGACAAGTCGATATTTTTCGACGACCGCGGGTTCTGCCTGTATCGGACGATCGGTCCCTATTTGGCGGTGTTCTCCGATCCCGTCGTCCGCGGCGTGGCGGAACGCGGCGCGTTCCTCGACACGCTGTTCGCGTTCGCTGCGGGCATCGATCGTCGTCCGCTGTTCTATCAGATATCTGCCGAATGGATTCCGCTGCTGCACGATCGGGGATATCACCTGTTCAAGCTTGGAGAGGAAGCGATTGTTCCGCTCGATCGCGTCACGCTGCAGGGGCACGCGGGCAAGATGTCGCGGCAGATCCTGAGGCGCGCCGAGCGTGACGGTCTCCTTTTCCGCGTGATGGAGCCGTTCGAGGTCGCGCGACGGATTCCGGATCTGGAAGAGATTTCGCTTCACTGGCTGGAGGCGAAGCAGGTCATCGAGCGTCAGTTTTCGATCGGGTATTTCGATGCCGATTACTTATCACGCTGTCGATGCGGCGCGATCGAGGCGAAACAAGGGGGCCGGTTGCTCGCGTTCGCCAACCTGCTCGAGGGGCCGAAGCGGCAGGAGCTCTCGGTCGATCTCATGCGCTACCGGACGGAACGTCCCGGTGTCATGGACTTCCTGCTCACGTCGATCATGCTGTACGGCAAGGATCTCGGTTATCGCACGTTCAATCTCGGGATGGCGCCACTCGCGTTCGTCGGCGAGCATCGCGGCGCGCATCAGCGCGAGCGCCTCGCGTCGTTGATCTTCCGGCGCGGCGAGCACTGGTACAACTTCCAGGGCGTGCGCTTCTACAAGCAGAAGTTCGATCCGGACTGGCTGCCGCGCTACATGGCGTACGAAGGCGCGTGGGAGTGGCCGGTCGCGCTCGCGAACGTCAGCGCGCTGATCGCCGGCAGCTGGAAGGCGACCGTGGCGCCGGGACGACGGGACGCCGGGCGTGCTTAGCGCCGTTCTCGCTGCGTGGCTCGCAGCGGCGTCGCCGTCCATCCCCGATCGTTCGATCGTGCTGAACGATCACTCGCTCGTGCTTCATTTCGCGAACGCCGGCGCAGCCGATGGCCGTCCGCTGCTTGTCTATGCGACCGGCGATGGCGGCTGGCGGCGCAAGGATCTGGCGGCGTACAAGCATCTCGTCAGCTTTGGCTTTCCGATCGTCGGCTTCGACGCGCGTGATTACGTCACGCATCTCGGTGCCGGCGACACGATCACTCCGCAGGCGCTCGCCGGCGACTACGCGCGGATCGTCGTGGAGGCGCGAAGCGCGCTGCACCTCGCTGTCGACCACCCGATCATCTTTGTCGGCATCTCGCGCGGCGCCGGGCTTTCGGTTGCCGCCGCGGGCGCCGGTGCGTTGCGGCCGTCCCTCGCCGGCGTGGTTGCGATCGCGCTGACGCGGGAAGAGGAGTACGTGAAGGAGTCCGCGCTCTACGACACTCTGCCGCGCCTGGCGGTGACGCCCATCGCAGTCGTCCAGTCCACGAGGGACAAGTACCTGTCAGCGTCCGACGCGCGCGTCCTGTTTGGCCCCGACACGCCGTACCGCTGGCTGATCCCCGTCCAGGCGCGCAATCATTCGTTCGGCGGCGCCCGCCGCCAGCTCTACGACTCCGTCCAGCGCGCGCTTGCCTGGACCCTGGGGGTCAGGTCTGTAAACCGCCCCTGCCCTGGGGTCAGGTCTGTAAAACGCCCTTGAGGGGTGCCAGGTCACTACCGTTTTCTAGACCTGACCCGCGTTTAGGGACGATATACAGACCTGACCCCCAGGACGGGGCGATTTACAGACCTGACCCTGAGGACAGGGCGATTTACAGACCTGACCCCGGGACGGGGATGGGGACCGCGACCGGCAGCGGGAGCCGCACACGGAACGTGGCGCCGTGGCCTTCGCCCACGCTCTCGGCGGACACGGTGCCGCCGTGCAGCTCGACGAGGTGGCGGACGATCGCGAGCCCGAGCCCGAGGCCGCCGTAGCGACGACGCGTCCCCGTGTCGGCCTGGCGGAAGCGCTCGAATACGTGCGGCAGGAAATCCGCCGGGATGCCGGAGCCGCTGTCGGTGACGGCGATCTCGACGTTCGAACCCGCGCGCGCGACGGCGAGCCGGATCGTGCCGCCATCCGGCGTGAACTTGATCGCGTTCGACAGCAGGTTCCAGACGATCTGCTGCAGACGATCCGGATCCGCCATCACCTGCGGCGTGCCCGGATCGTACGTCGTGTCGAACCGCAGCGACTTCGCGGCCATTGCGGGATTCACCGTCTCGATCGCGGCGCGGACGACGTCCGGCACGTTCACCGGCTTCAGATCGAGCCGCAGCTTGCCGCTGATCGCGCGCGACACGTCGAGCAGATCGTCGATCAGCCGCGTCTGCGCGTGCGCGTTGCGTTCGATCGCCGCGATCGCGCGCGTCTGCTCCTCCTTCTTCATCTTCCTGATTCCGAGCACGCGCGCCCATCCGTAGATCGCCGTCAGCGGCGTCCTGAGCTCGTGCGAGATGGTCATCAGGAACTCGTCCTTCATGTAACTCGCGGTCTCGACCTCGTGCCGCGCATGCTGCTCGCGCTCGAGTGCCGCCGCGAGCTGTTCGTTCGCGACGCGCAGCCGCTCTGCCTCCTGCCGCTGCACGTCCGCCAGCTCGCGCTCGACCCGCTCGCGCGCGCCGACGACACGGAAGAGCGCGGCGACCATCAGCGCGAGCGTGACGGTTAGCGTCCCGAACGCGGCCGCCGAGACGCGGCGCTGCCGCCGCCAGTCCGCCAGCACGTCGTGCTCGCTGAGCGTGACGGCGACAATCAGCGACGGACCCATGATCGTGCGATACGCGCTGATGTAATACCTGTCCTCCGGACCAATCCGCCCGTGATACACGCCCTCGCCATGCTGCGTCGCGAGACCGAGGACCGGGTTTTCCTGCGCCGGCTGGTTGATCGGATCCTCGACCGACGGCTCGCGGAAGAGCACGACGCCATCCGGATGCAGCACGGCGATGTTGCCGTCGGGACCGACGCCGATGCTGCGGATGAATGCCCGGTAGCCCTCCGGAATGATCGTGGCGACGACGGTGCCGTCAAAGCCGCCGCCGTCGTTCGTCAGCCGACGACCGACCGGGATGGTGTACTGACGATTGGCCCGCCGCGATACGTACGGTCGATCGACGACGAGCTCGTTGATCGTGGTCGTGGAGAGCCGTTTGAAGACGTAATTGTCGCCGCGTGATTCGCCGACGATCGCGGCGAGCGTGGAGTGCGTGATCGTGCCCTGCTTGTCGGTAACGGAGATCGATCCGATCTCGGGCAGCGCAGCGCGCGTGGGCTCCAGGATGGAATCCCAGTCCTCCTTCGCCGCCGAGGATCCGCCGATGCGGTTGCCATGGACCTGGAGCTGCCGCAGGGCGGCATCCGCGGACGCGAACGATCCTCTGACGTACTCAGCGAGCACGACGGTGAGATTGGTGGCCCGGGTCTCGGCATTCTTGAGCGCGTTGTCGCGGCGCCACCACAGGTCGACGATCTCCAGCGCGGCGACCGCGACGAGTACCGTCAGCGTAAAGGCGAGGATGTTGAGTTTCTGATGACGCCTGATGGCGTCCGCAAGTCGACTCACGGGCGGCCTGACTCATCCGAACCGAACATCCCGTCAATGTTACTGCGGGGATCGAGGTTTGCACCCGGACCATGAATGTCGTTGAAGGGCATTCTCGATCCAGCTCAACAAGATGTCGTGCGCGAAGAGCGCCGCATCCTCAACGACCTGCGCGTGAGCCTGATCCGCTTCGGCGCCAGCGACGAGAACATGGCGCCGCTCGAGCGATCGATCGAGCAGCTCGACGAGCTCTTTCTGCTCCTCGTCGTCGGCGAGTTCAACTCGGGTAAGAGCGCGTTCATCAACGCGCTGACGGGCGAGCGGCGCATGGAAGAAGGAGTCACGCCGACAACAGCGCAGGTGACGCCCGTCAGGTTCGAGGACATCAACATCGTGGACACGCCGGGCACCAACGCGGTGATCCGCGAGCACGAGGAGATCACGTCGAACTTCGTGCCGCGCGCCGATCTCGTGCTGTTCGTCACGTCGGCGGATCGGCCGTTCACCGAGACCGAGCGCGCGTTCCTGCAGCAGATCCGCGACTGGGGCAAGAAGGTCGTCGTCGTGATCAACAAGGTGGACATTCTCGCGAACGAGAAGGAGCTCGCGGAGGTTCGCGCCTATGTCGCCGACAACGCGCGGCGGCTGCTCGGCGTCACGCCGGAGATCTTCCCCGTCAGCGCCAAGGCGGCGTTTCGCGCGAAGAATGGCGAGCCGCAGCTCTGGTCGTCGAGCGGATTCGAGCCACTCGAGCGTTACATCCGGACGTCGCTCGACGCCGCCGCGCGCATGCGGCTCAAGTTGCTCAATCCGCTCGGCGTCGGCGCAGCGCTGATCGATCGCTACGGCGTCGCGACGCGCGAGCGGTTGGCCGCGCTGCAGTCAGATTTCACGCTGCTCGAAGACGTCGAGAGCCAGCTTGGCATTTTCGAGGCGGACATGGCGCGCGAGTTCGAGGGAAAGATGGCGGCGGTGGACAACGTGCTGCTCGAGATGGAGCGCCGCGGCCACGATTTCTTCGATGACACGATGCGCATTGGCCGCGTGATGGATCTGTTGAATCGCTCGCGCATGCAGGAAGGATTCGAGCGGCAGGTCGTGGCCGACGCGCCGCAGCAGATCGACAAGCGTGTGAACGAATTGATCGACTGGCTCGTCGATCAGGATTACCGGCAGTGGCAGCGCATCACGCGGCACCTGTTCGAGCGTCGGCGCGAGTTCAAGGATCGGATCATCGGCCAGATCGGTGGTCCCGGATCCGTTGCAGACGACGAGTCCAGGCCTTTCCACGACGAGCGCCGTCGCATGGTCGAAACCGTCGGCCGCGCCGCGCAGAAAGTCGTCGACACCTACGATCGCCGGCGAGAGGCAAGCCAGCTCGCGGACGGTGCGCGAAACGCGGTCGCGACCGCGGCTGCTGCCGCGGGCGGGGCGATCGGGCTCGGCACGCTGATCACCATTGCGGCGAGCACCGCGGCCGCTGACGTCACCGGCATCCTGCTCGCGAGCGTCATCGCCGCGCTGGGGTTCTTCATCATTCCGGCGAAGCGCAACAAGGCAAAGGCGCAGATGCGCGAGAAGATCGCCGACGTGCGCGCGCGCCTGTCGATAGCGCTGCGCGTCCAGTTCCAGGAAGAGATCGGGCGGAGCACCGCGCGGATGCGCGAGAGCATCGCCCCCTACAGCCGATTCGTGCGGTCCGAAGGGGAGAAGCTGCGCGAGACCGACGCGCGGCTGACAACGCTGCGCGGCGATCTCGATCGCCTGCGTCAGCGCGTGGACGCGATGGCGGCGTAAGAGAACCTCCCCCGCCTTCGCGGCTTTCGCCGCTACGGTGGGCAAGCCGCCTGCGCGGCTTTCGCCGCTACGGTGGGCAAGCCGCCTGCGCCGGCTTTCGCCGCTACGGTGGGCAAGCCGCCTGCGCGGCTTTCGCCGCTACGGTGGGCAAGCCGCCTGCGCGGCTTTCGCCGCTACGGCGGGCAAGCCGCCTGCGCGGCTTTCGCCGCTACGGCGGGCAAGCCGAACACTATCCATGCCACGTTCGTATCCGTCTCTTATGAAGCTCCGCGCGTTAGCCGTGGCCGCGGCCATCACGCTGCTGGCCGGCTCTCTCCACGCCGACCAGTCGTCCCAGGCGGCCGTTGAGAAACCGTTCGCGAAGGGTGGGACGATCCGCATGAAGCTCGCGGCCGGTGATTACCGCATTACCGGTCGGGCAGAGGACAAGATCCGGGTGTCGTGGCGCGCGGACCGCCCCGAGCAGGCCGCCAATCTGAAGGCGGAAACGGACATTCGCGGGACGACAGCCGTCATCGCCACGACTGGATTCCGGAACGGCATTCACTTCACCATCGACGTGCCGTCGCGCAGCGATATCGATATCGATTTGAGCGCCGGCGACCTCGAGGTCCGCGGCATCGAGGGCAACAAGAAAGTGGATAGCTGGGCGGGCGATGTCTCGATCGACATCGGGCAGCCGGACCAGTATCGGCGCGTCGAAGCATCCGTGCGTGCGGGGGACCTCTCGGCCCCGCCCTTCAACGTGTCGAAGGGAGGCCTGCTGCGCTCGTTCAGTTGGACGGGTCAGGGCCCGTACTTCTTACAGGTCAAGCTCTTCGCGGGGGACCTGAGGCTCCGGTAGATTTTTTTGTAAACCTCCGCGCCGTCAGATCCGTCTCAGGACATATGACTTTCCTGCAGAAGCTGTTCTCCAAGAAGGCTGACACGAAAACCCGCGTGCGCGTCTGCATCGAGTGCGGGATGCCGATCGCGGAACACAAGGACTGGTGCAGCATCTTCCGCACGCAGCAGGAGATGGACGGCAAGTCGCGCGTCCAGCGAACCCAACAGGCCTGAGCTGGCGCAGGGCTTGCTGCTGACGTCCGCATGATGATGTGGACTGCAGCGGCTCTGCTATTCGCGGGCACCGTCAACGGCGTGCAGGTCAGCTCGCCGTCCGTGACCGTGGGGAACACTGTCACGGTTACCGTCCTCGGCACGAATCCGTGTGGCGCCGCCAACATCGATTACGGCGACGGCACGGCGATTACTTACGCCATCACCGGCCTTCCCGTCACCCAGTCTCACAAGTACGAGAAAGCGGGCACGTTTGCGATCGTCGCGCGCGGCATGGGGAACTGCGACGGCGAAGCGCGCGCACGCGTCGATGTCACCGCGCCGCCCCCTCCGCCACCCGGTCCACCTCCGCCAGCGCCCGCCGCCGCGGAGATTACAGCCGTCACGTTCAACCCGCGACCCGCCATTGTCCGGCAACGGGTCTCGATCGACGTCGCGGGCCGCGGCAGCTGTGCGTTCGTCGTCGATTATGGTGATGGCAACCAGCAGGATTTCAGCGGCGCTCTTCCGCGGCGCGTCACGCACACGTATGCCGTCGCCGACACTTACACGGTCATCGTCGGTCCCGTCGCGCCATGCGCCGGCAAGTTCACCGAGAAGCTCGAGGTCCTGCCGCGCGGTGGTCCGCGGATCACGGGTCTGCAGATCAATCCGTCGCCCGGCGCGATCCGGCAGCCGGTCACATTCACGGTCGAAGGCGTCGGTACCTGCAGCTACACGATCGATTTCGGAGACGGTAACGGCGAGGACCGCGTCAAGCCGCTCGCCGATCGCGTCACGCACGTCTATTCAGAGACGGGCAGTTACGAGATCACGGTGCTCGCCGGATCCGGATGCAGCGGCTCGATCCGCCGCTCGCTCAGGATCCAGTAGCCGTATAATCCGCCTCGTCTATCTCCTGGAGGAGCCTGGATGAGGTCCGGATTTCAACGCTGGAGCATCGCTTGCGCGTTTGTAGGAACCATCATCGCGGCCGCGTCGGCCGCTGACATCCTTTCCCAGCTCGGCATCCCGGTTGACGCGGCGAAGGAAGCCGCGGCAACCATCGTCAGCGGCGGCGTGTACAACCCGGGACTGCCCGCGAAAGCGTTCAAGCTGCTTGCTCCTGCCGCGCGCGCCGATGCCGCGACCGCAGGCGTCGCGTGGCTGAAGTCGTACGCCGCCTCGGCGGAATTCAAACAGCAGTACGCGCGCATCCGTGAGACGCACAAGCCGGACGCGCCGGCCTTCGACGGCACGCCGGAAGAGGAACTGAAGAAGGCGTCCGACGAGCAGAAGGAGGCGAACGAGGAGTCGAAGAAAGCGATCGCCGCGTTGCCGCCGGAGCAGCGCAAGGCGCTTGAAGAGGCGTTGAAGAGCGCCGCCGCCATCATCGCGCAGATGGACACGCCGGAACAGCGCAAGATCCGCCTCGATGCGATCAAGGCCGCGCGGGCGGAGCGGACGACGCAGTATCAGCAGGAACTGGCGACGTGGCAGCGGGACTATCCCGAAGATCCGCGCCCGGTGATTGCCAGACGTCTCCGCGAGTTCCTCGCGCTCAGCGCAGACGTCGATTTCGCCGCGCAGCTGAAATCTCAAGATGGCCGCATGGTCTTCGCCAACCCGGCGTACGAGGCCAAGCCGGCGCAGTGGAAGATGTGCTACCGCGCGGGTAAGGAAGCGACCACCGCCGCGCGTTCGGCCATACAGGCGTGGCTCCAGGAGTTGTAACGGCGCCGGTCGCGGCGACCGAGCGCATGGACGTGCTCGACGTCCTGCGCGGCGTCGCCGTGCTCGGCATCCTGCTCGTCAACGTCGACAGCTTCATCGGCTACGGGCTCGCGGCCGCGCCGGCAACGCCGCCGCGCGGCGCACGCTGGGACGACCTCGCCGAATTTCTGATCGAGTTTCTCGTCCAGGGCAAGTTCTACTGCCTGTTTTCGTTTTTGTTCGGCGTCGGGTTCTTCGTGTTCATCCAGCGTGCCTCTGCGCGCGGCGTGAACGCCGTGCGCCTGTTCAAGCGGCGGCTATGTGGTCTGCTGGCAATCGGCCTGATCCACTCGATCCTCATCTGGTACGGCGACATCCTGACGACATACGCAGTGATTGGTTTTGGATTGATCCCGTTCCTGCGGCGCGACGATCGCGCGGTCCTGCGTGCCGCGATTCTCTGGCTCGCGTCTCCTGTCGCCTTTTATCTGATCCTGCTCGTCGCTGCGAAGCTGCTGCCGGCGGCTCCGGCGGCTCCGGCGGAATCGAGCGGCGGCGGCGATCTGCCGCCGTTTCTCGCATCCGCCGTCCGAGGCTTTGCGCACGGCAACTACGCGGATGTAGTGAAGAGCAACGTCGCGTTCACGATTGCGAACGTTGTGCGGCGGTTCGTGCTGATGTTCTTCCCGCGCGTGTTCGGGATGTTCCTGCTTGGTTTCTACGCCGGGCGCGCGAACGTATTTGCACATCTTGACGCGAACGCGCCGCTGTTCAGAAAGATCTGCGCGTATGGACTGGCGATTGGTTTGCCGCTGGCGTTCGTCGGGGCAGCGCTGGGGGATTCCGGTTCGCCGCGTCTGCCGACGTGGACGGGGCTGCTCGAGATGGCGGTCGAGTCCATTGCGACGCCCGTGCTCGCCCTCGCGTACGGCTCCGCCGTCTGCCTGGCATTCCGGCGCTTCCGGCGCGTGGCGCTCGCGCTCGCGCCCGCGGGTCGCATGGCGCTGACGAACTATCTCACGCATAGCGTCGTTGGCGTTGCGATCTTCTACGGCCTCGGCGGCGGATACTACGGCCGCGTGTCGCTGACGGCCGCGCTGATCGGATGCGTCCTCTTCTTCGCCGTGCAGCTGCTCGTCAGCCGCCTCTGGCTGTCGGTCGCGCTGTTTGGACCAGCGGAGTGGTTGTGGCGCACCTTCACCTACCGGAAACGCTTTGCAGTACTGCGCTGAGGCACGCTATTGAACGTTGATTAACGAGATCTCGAAGACGAGCGCGGCGTTTGGCGGTATGGAGTTATTGCCCGTGGAACCGTAAGCAAGTGACGGCGGCACAGTGGCGCGACGACTGCCCCCCACCTTCATGCCGATGACGGCGTTGTCAAAGCCCTTGATTACTCCGTTGCCGCCGACCACGTACGAGAACGCGCCGGAATCGATTTGCGTGCCCTTGTGATCCGTTCCGGTTTCGCTGTACAGCCAGAGCGCGTACTGCACGCTCGCAGTCTGGCCCGCGACAGCTTCGGCGCCGGTGCCGACGATGAGATCGGTCTGCGAATACGGCACGCCGCTCTGATCGGGGTAGATGGGAGTGACGCTGCCGCACGCAGCCGCGGAGATGAACAACGCGAGCGCCACAAGAAGACGAACAGAAAACTTCATCCCGCCAGTCTACGCGACCGGGCTGCCTGTCACGAGCGCGCCACGGAAAATTCTCAGCTGGGCCGGGTTGAGTTACGAATCGATTCGAATCAGCTCGATGTCGAAAACGAGCATGCCCTGCGGACGGCCCGGCACGCCGTCGTAGGCGAGACGGCCAGGAATCCAGAACCGCCGCTTCTCCCCCTCGACCATCATCTGCACCCCTTCGGTCCAGCCGGGAATGACCTGGTCGAGTCCGAACGTGGACGCCTCGCCGCGGTTCAACGAGCTGTCAAACGTCTTCCCATCCGTCGTCCAGCCGGTGTAATGCACGGTGACGCGCGAGTTCGGCCGCGGATGACGCGTGCCCGTGCCCGGCTTCACCACCTTGCTCGCAAGATTCGTGGACGTGCGGATGGCGTCCGCGGGCGCCGCCGCCACATCGGGAGGCGGCGGAATCTGCGGCACCTCCTGCGAGGGACGTCCATTCGAGCACGCCGACACGATCAGCAGCGCGGAAAAGACGAGGGTTACATTGAGCCTGCGCATATGAGCAGTGTAAGGCCTATATAATTCGCGCGTCATGCGCGCATTCATTCTCGCTCTCCTCACGGCGGTCACCGTCGCCGCCGCCGATCCTCAATCCACGCAGAATCCATACGGATCCACGTATCGCGCGGCGCCATCGCGCGCGACCGTCATCCGCAACGCGACCATCCTGACGGCTGCCGGTCCGGCGATCGAGCGGGGAACGATCCTGTTGCAGGACGGCAAGGTCGCCGCCGTCGGCGACAGCGTGAACGCGCCGGCCGACGCGGTCACGATCGACGGGACGGGCAAGTGGGTGACGCCCGGCGTGATCGACACGCACTCCCATCTCGGCGTCTACGCGGCGCCCGGCATCGAGTCGTTGCAGGACGGCAACGAGCTGACGAACCCCAACACCGCGGAGGTTTCCTCGGAGCACGCGATCTGGCCGCAGGATCCGCAGTTCGAGCTCGCGCTTGCCGGCGGCGTGACGACGATGCACATCCTGCCGGGATCGGGGAACCTGTTCGGCGGCCGGAGCGTGACGGTGAAGAACGTCCGCGCACGCACCGCCGACGACATGAAGTTTCCCGGCGCGCCGTACGGCTTGAAGATGGCGTGCGGCGAAAACCCGATGCGGATCTACGGGAGCCGCAACACCGCGCCATCGACACGGATGGGAAACGTCGCCGGCTATCGCAAAGCGTGGCAGGCGGCGACGGAGTACCGCGATCGTTGGCGCAAGTGGAAAACCGACGGATCCGATCCCTCGAAGCGCCCCGATCGGAACCTGCAGCTCGAGACGCTGATGGGCGTGCTGGACGGCGAGATCAGGATCCAGAACCACTGCTATCGCGCGGACGAGATGGCGACGATGATCGACATCTCGAAGGAGTTCGGCTTCAAGATCGCGTCGTTCCATCACGCCGTTGAAGCCTACAAGATTCGCGATCTGCTCGCCGCGAATGACATCTGCGCGAGCATGTGGGCGGACTGGTGGGGCTTCAAGCTCGAGGCGTACGACGGCATCACGCAGAACATCGCACTCGTGCACGAGGCCGGCGCCTGCGCGATCGTCCACTCCGACAGCGCGGACGGCATCCAGCGCCTGAACCAGGAGGCGGCGAAAGCCATTCGCGCGGGCGCGGAGGCGGGGATCACGATCAGCCGTGCGGATGCGGTCAAGTGGCTGACGATCAACCCGGCGAAGGCGCTCGGCATTGAGAAGATGACCGGCTCGCTCGAGCCGGGGAAGAATGCCGACGTCGTGATCTGGTCCGGCGATCCGTTCAGCGCCTATGCACATGCGGATCGCGTGTTCATCGACGGCGTGCAGGTGTTCGATCGCGCGGATACTGCCGGAGCGCCTCGCAGCGACTTTCAGTTAGGCATCCTTCCCACCTTCGCCAAGGCTTCGGTGGGCGAGCCCACCTTCGCCAAGGCTTCGGCGGGGCAAGCCCCGTCCGCCAAGGCTTCGGCGGGCCCAGTCGCCGCGGCTGCAGTGCGCTCCGTCGGTGTGACCACTGCTCCACGCGTCGTCCCAAACGTACCGCAAAGCGGTGAGTCGGTCGCTGTCATCAATGCGCGCATTCTGCCGGTCGTGGGCGCGCCGATCGAACGCGGGACGATTGTCATTCGCGGCGGGCGCATTGCCGCTGTGGGCGCGAACGTCAGTGTGCCCGCGGGTGCGCGCGTGGTCGACGCGCAAGGCAAGACGGTGACGCCTGGACTGATCGACTCGGGCATCCAGACCGGCACGGTCGAGATCCCATCATCGGCCGAAGGCACGGCAGATCAGAACACGACCGATGCGCGTGTCAGCGCCGCATTCAACGTGGTCGATGCGTTCAACGGCAACTCCGCCGTGATCCCTGTGACGCGCGTGGAAGGGATCACGCGCGCGCTGATCACGCCGGGGGGCACGAACAACGTGTTCGCGGGACAGGGCGCGGTCATGGATTTCAGCGGCGCGCAGGTGCCGGCGAGCGTTACGCGCGCGCCGGCAGCGATGCTGGCGCTGCTAGGAGAGCAGGGCGCGGCCGTGGCCGGCGGCTCGCGCGCGACCGCGATCCTCCGGCTCCGCGAAATGCTGCAGGACGCGCAGGACTACGCGCTCAATCGCGTCGCGTTCAACGCGGCGCAGCGCCGCGACTACTCGCGCAGCCGGGTGGATCTGGATGCGCTGCAGCCGGTCCTGAAGGGGCAGATTCCGCTTGCGGTGCAGGCGAACCGCGCGAGCGACCTGCTCGCGGCACTCCGTCTCGCCGACGAATTCAAGCTGCGGCTGGTGATCCTCGGCGCATCCGAAGGATGGATGGTTGCCGAGCAGCTTGTGAAAGCGAAGGTGCCAGTGGTCGTGAAGCCGCTGACGAATATTCCGAGCTTCGATTCGCTGGGAGCGACGCTCGAGAACGCGGCGCGGCTGTCGCGCGCGGGCGTGACGGTCGCGCTCGCGTCGTTCGACACGCAGAACGCGCGCAACCTGCGGCAGGAAGCGGGCAACGCGATCGCCAACGGCATGGACCGCGGCGCGGCGCTGGAGGCCGTGACGCTCGCGCCGGCACGGCTCTGGGGCGTCGCGGATCGCGTCGGGTCGATCGAAGCGGGGAAGGACGCGGACCTCGTCGTGTGGGGAGGCGATCCGTTCGAGCTCACCGCAGGCGCCGAGCGCGTGTTCATCAAGGGCGTTGAAGTGCCGCGCGATACGCGCCAGACGCAGCTGCTGCAGCGCTATCGCACGCTGCCCAAATAGGCCGCGCAGAAAGGACCTCACCGATGTCCGCACCGTATCGCAGCCACGCCGAACGCGCCGTCGCGGACCTCAAGGCCCTGGCCGCGCTGACCAGCACAGTCGAGGGCGCCCAGCGTCTCGCGTGGGGCGCGACATGGCGCGAGGCGAGGCGCTGGTTTCAGGAGCAGGTCGCTGCCCTGCACTTGAAAGTCGAGACCGATGCCGCGGGCAACAACTGGGTGACGCTCCCGGGCGACAGCAATGACACGGTCCTCGTCGGCGGCCACCTCGATTCTGTTCCAAACGGCGGGTGGCTCGATGGCGCGCTCGGGGTGATGGCGGGCCTCGCCGCGCTGCGGATGTTCGCCGGGGCGCGGCCGCGACGCACGATTGCGGTAGTGGACTGGGCCGACGAGGAAGGCGCGCGGTTCGGCCGCAGCCTGCTCGGGTCGTCTGCGGCAAGCGGCAGCCTCGATGTCGAGGACGTGCGGGGCCTGGCGGACAAGCAGGGCACGAAACTTCCGGACGCGCTGCGCGAGAACGGCGTGGACCTCGATCGGATGCGCGATGCGCACACCGCGCTGAAGAAGATCGCGTCGCGCGCGTATCTCGAGCTGCACATCGAGCAGGGACCGGTGCTCGAGTCGATCAACAAGCCGACCGGCGTCGTCCTCGGCACGTTCGGCGTCGAGCGGCACATGCTGCGCTTCGTCGGGCAGGCCGCGCACTCCGGCTCCACGCCGATCCCGATGCGCAAGGACGCGTTTCTCGCGGCAGCCGAGACGGCGCTCGCCTGCCGCGACATCGCGCGGCGTTACACCACGCCGGATGCACGCGTCGTCTGCACGGTGGGCACCGTGAAGGTCGAACCGGGAATCGTCACTGCCGTGCCCGGCGTGTGCGAGATCTCATTGGATCAGCGCGCGCTCGACGCCGGTGTGCTCGCGCGAATGCTGGCAGATGCGAAGTCGGCATCAGAGAACGCCGCGCGCGACAACAACGTGACGGTCGAGTGGCGGACGCTGTGGCGCATCGAGCCACGTCCGTTCGATCCCGCGTTGATCGCGCTGTGCGCGGAAGCCGTGCGCGAGGCGACTGGCGATGCGCCGCGACTTCCATCGGGACCGCTGCACGACGCGGCGGAGATGGTGCCGCACATGCCCGTCGTCATGATGTTCGCGTACTCGGCGAACGGTCTGTCTCACTGCAAGGAAGAGGACACGCCAGAGCCGTACCTGCTGCAGACGATCGAGGCGTTCCTCCGCCTTATCGAGAAAGTCGTCGGGACGACGAAGATCTAGTGCACGAGGAACGCCGCGATGGCATGCCACGCGGTCGTGCCAGAGATGGCCAGGCGCAGCGGCACCGATAGAGCGAGCAGCGCACCACCCCAGATATACACGCGATGCACGCGGCCGCGCGTCAGCAGGTCGTAACAGACGCCGGCCAGCACGAAGAGAAACGACAGCCCGAAGAACACCGGCGGTCCGTACGGCAACACACCCGGCAGGCGCGCGACGCCCGCGGTGATGATGCTGACGTAGGCGAGCAGCATCAAGCGTTTGTGCGCCTCCTTGTCGCGCCGCCGAAGCACCGCGGCCGTGACGAAGCCGGCGAACATGATCATGTCGAACACGGGGATCGCCAGAAACGCCAGCGGATCGATCCCGGCGGGCGCCCCGCCGCGGGCGGCGCCGGCAATCGCCGTGCGCAAACCGACGACGATCATCACGGCCGCCAGCGCGACTCCGCCAAGACCGAGCCGCCGGTGCACCGCAACGCGACGCGCCGCTACGAGCGACGTCTGCACGATGAACAGGATCAACCAGCCGGTGAAAAGCGCGCCATGCAGCTGCATCAGCGGCGTGAGTGACGTCGCGCCCGAGAATGTCTTCGGCGCCCCGAAGTAGCCTCGCAGGTAGTACGTCGGTGCGAAGCCTGCCATGACGATGAGTGCCATCAGGATGGCCATCGAACTGTAAAACGCGCGGTCGTACGCGCCCGGCGCCGGGCGCGTGGTGGATCGGGAAGCGGTTATCGTCGTCATAAGCTCCGGCATATTGCCATTCGTTGGTCGCGGACTGCAAGCGTGAGCGTCGCGACCGTCGACGCGTGATCGCAGGTCACATGCGCCTCAACGAACGCCGCTGGTGGCGTCGGAATCGCCGGCGGACGCCGAGCCAGAACACCAGGTAATAGCCGAGCACGACCGCACCCGCCGCCATCGATCCGGCGACACCGGCGGTGACTACCCAGGATCCACCCTCGAGACCAGCGCGCCACGAGTGCCACGCGCGCCAGAGTCCGTACATCACGCGAGCCGTGACGACAACCGTGATCGCGAGGACGAGCCAGCGGTTCGGGGTGTAGTACAGGCCCGCGGGCGAGGGCTCCCACCGTGCGATCCATAAACCGATGAAGCCGAGCGCCCCGCCAGCAGCGAGGCCGCCCGCCGTATAGCGCAGCGCGTCAGGCACCCACAGATTCGTGAATGCCGCGCCCGTGAGAAACAGAATGCCGGAGATGCCCAGGCCGAAGATGTTTACCGTCGCCAGCCACCCCCGCGCGCGCTGTCGCGACGTGCCGAGTCGATAGCGCTGCACGAGCGAGATCGGGATCAGCGCGATCACCGCGAGCACGATCAGAACCGGGATGATGAGCAGGGGCATCGCTGCAGCTTCAGCATATAATCCGCACTCCTGAATGGCTCTCTCCCCCGGGTTCCGTATCGGACCGTACGAAATCACCGCGGCTGTCGGCGCCGGGGGAATGGGCGAGGTCTATCGCGCCCGCGATCCGAAGCTCCAGCGCGACGTGGCGATCAAGATCCTCCCGGATCTGTTCGCGGCCGATCCCGATCGACTCGCGCGGTTCGACCGCGAGGCGCAGACGCTCGCGGCGCTCAATCACCCCAACATCGCGCAGATTCATGGTATCGAGGGGAATGCACTCGTGATGGAATTCGTCGAGGGAGAGGACCTCGCGCAGCGCATCGCGCGCGGCGCGGTTCCGCTCGACGAGGCACTCCCCATCGCGCGCCAGATCGCCGATGCGCTCGAGGCCGCGCACGAACGCGGCATCGTCCACCGCGATCTGAAGCCCGCGAACATCAAGGTGCGTCCGGACGGCACCGTCAAGGTCCTCGACTTCGGGCTGGCGAAGCTGAGCACACCAGACAGCGCGCCCGGTTCGATGGCGACGTCGCCGACATTCACGAGCCCCGCGATGATGACGCACGCGGGGATCATCATCGGGACCGCCGCCTACATGTCACCGGAGCAGGCACGCGGCAAGTCCGTCGATCGCCGGGCCGACCTGTGGGCGCTCGGCGTCGTGATTTACGAAATGCTCACGGGCCACGCTGCGTTCGACGGTGACACGATCACCGACGTGCTCGCCGCCGTCGTGACGCGCGATCCCGACTGGACGGCGCTGCCGCCGCAGACGCCACCCGGTGTCCGGCGGCTGCTCGAGCGGTGTCTGGCGCGCGATGCGCGGCGCCGCCTCGCGGATGCGGGCGAAGCCTCGTATCAACTCGAAGAAGCGATGACTCCCGGCGCGGATCGGCAGCCCCTGGGCAGCGGCCGTCCCGTATTTTCGTGGTGGACCGCCGTGCTCACGTTTCTTCCGTGGACGATCGTCGCCGTTTCGATCACTCTCGTCGGGCTCCTGGCGTGGAAGCTGACGCGCGTGCCGGCGCCCGAGGTCCTGCGCTATTCAGTTGATCCGCCGGCCAAGACCTCGCTCAATCTGGTGGGCCGCCCCGCGATTGCCCTGTCGCCGGACGGCACTCTGCTGGCGTTCATCGGCACCTCGGGTGGGACGACGCATGTGTTTCTGCGCAAGCGGACGGAATTCGATGCGCATGTCGTGCCCGGCACTGAGGGTGCTTCCGAGCCCGTGTTCTCGCCGGACGGGCGCTGGCTGGCGTTTTATGCGAATAACAAGCTCAATAAGGTCCCCGTGGAAGGCGGCCCGGTGGAAGCGCTGGCGGACGTCAACGATCCGCGCGGTCTGAGCTGGGACGCGGACGATGTCATTACGTTTTCGCCGCAGTCCACCGGGGGCGTGTTCCAGATTTCGCCGTCGCATGGCGGCGAGCCGCGCCAGGTGACGAAGGCGTCGGAGAAGGTGGAGCGCACGCACAGGTGGCCGCAGATGCTGCCGAACGGCGCGGTGATCTTCACCGTTGGCAGCCTCACGAGTCCCGACAACTACGACGGGGCGAGCATCGAAGCGCAGCTCCCGAAGACCGGTGAACGGCGGGTGGTGATGAGGGGCGCCGCCATGGCGCGCTATCTCGCACCGGGGACGCTGTTGTTCGCGCGGGCCGGCGCCCTCTATGCGGTCGCTTTCGACGCCGGCAAGGTGGAGATCAGCGGGACGCCGGTCGCGATAATGCAGGGCATCGCCGGCGACGCCACGACCGGCTCCACGGATTTTGCCTGCTCGGCCGCCGGAACCTTTGCCTATGTCGCCACGCAGGGCGACGGCACGTTGCACCGGCTGATGTGGGTGGATCGCGCCGGCCGGACCGAACGCGTGGATCTGCCGCCGTCCATGTTCTTCGATCTGAAGTTGTCGCCCGACGGCCGCCGTGCCGCGGTGATCGTCGTCGCGAGCGGCGGCGGCGACGTGTGGGTCTACGACTTCGCGCGCAAGACGTTTACGCGACTCACCTTCGGCGGCTCGCACCGGACACCCGTGTGGTCGCGTGACGGTAAGAACGTCTATTACGTCGCGCTCGCCGCCAACGGCAGTTTCAATCAGATCGTGCGCAAGACGGCCGACGGCAGCGGCGAGGAGGAACCCATGGCGACCGTGCCGAACGGACTGTTCCTCCGTGATGTGTCTCCCGATCAACGCGAAGCGCTGCTCGATTACAACACCAACGTCCGCAAGACCGACATTGCGAAACTCGCCTTCGACAAGGACGCGAAGTTCGTTCCGATCACCGCCACCGCGTTCGACGAATACAGCGCGGCGCTCTCGCCGGACGGCCGCTGGGTCGCCTACCAGTCGGACGAAACCTCGGTGTTTCAGATCTACGTCCGCGAGGCCTCCGGCAAGGGCGGCCGCTGGCAGGTCTCGACAGGGGGCGGCGAGGAGCCACACTGGTCGGCCGATGGCCGGGAGCTCTATTTCCGCGCCGACACCCAGATGATGATGGTTCGCGTCGAGCTGGGCGCGACGTTCCAGTTCGGCCCCGCCCAGGTCCTGTTCGACGGCCTGTACAATCTGCGTTCCGAATCGGGCGTCAGCTTCGATGTCGATCCGAACGGCCGATTCCTGATGGTCCGTCTCGCCGACGAAAGCGCCGCGCCTTCGTCCATTCGCCTCATCATCAATTGGACCAGCGAATTGAAGCGGTTGATGACCGCGGGCCGCTGACATGGCACTCAGCGCAGGAACCCGCATCGGACCCTACGAGATCGTCGGCGCGATCGGCGCGAGGCCTGTCAGCCTCCTGCAGGGAGTCGCAACCGATTTACGCTACGGCACGCCGATGTTCGACCTCTCGCCGTCCGGCGCGCTCGTGTACGCGCCGCAGGCCGCGGAGGCGGTACTGCCGGCGCTGCAGTCGATCGATCGGAGCGGCAAGGCCGAAACGCTGATTGAGGATCGGCATTTCGATGCCGAGCAGACACGGCTGTCGCCGGATGGGCGGTACGTCGTATATCAGAGCGTCGCCAACAGCCGCGATCTGGATTTATGGACCTACGACACGGCGGCGCGAAGCCGCAGCCGGCTGACGAATATACCGGGGTGAGGAGTACAACGCCGTGATCCTGCCCGACGCACGCGTGCTGTTTGCGGCGTGGCGCGGCGTCTGGGGGATGTATTGCGTCCCGCTTTGCGGCGGCAAGGAAGAGATGCTGCAGTTTGAAAAGGGCGCGCCCAATCTGCAGGCCTGGTCGGTGTTGCCCGACGGACGATGGCTGGCGGTGAGCGCCGACAGAACCCTGTCGGACATCGGTGTCATCGACCTCAACGCGAGCAGCCATCTGGTCAACTGGCTGGCCAACTCGCGCTTCACGGAGCGGCGCGCCACATTCTCGCTGATGGGCCGCGACATCGCGTTCGAGTTCGACCAGCTCGGGCGCACCGACGTGTGGATGATGAACTTCTCCGACGGCCGCGGCCTGACGCCGGTGCCGGTGTCGCGTGAGGGCGGACTCGATCCGTTCTGGTCGCGCGACGGGCGTACGCTCTATTACACGGCCGGCACGAAGTTGATGGCCGCAGATATCGAGGTCGCCGAACCGGTGCGGTTCGGCAGCCCGCACGGGGTGCTCGATCTCCAGAGCACGCACGTGTTCGGCATCGGTCCCGATGGACGGTTCATCGCGATCAAGCGTGAGCGCGCGCCCGTGACGCGGCTCGAGATCATCCTCAACTGGGCCGACGAGATCCGGCAGCGGATCAAGTAGGGCGCGGATGACGTTGTCGCCAGGCACTCGCATCGGTCCATACGAAATCATCGCCGCCATCGGCAAAGGCGGCATGGGAGAAGTGTATCGCGCGCGCGATGCGAAGCTGCAGCGCGACGTGGCGATCAAGATCCTGCCGTCATTGTTCGCGCGCGATCCGGAACGTCTGGCGCGCTTCGAGCGGGAAGCGCGCACGCTCGCCGCACTGAATCATCCTCACGTCGCACAGGTCTACGGCGTGGTGGACCTGCCGGCGGAGAGCGGCAGTCACGCGCTGGTGCTCGAGTTCGTCGACGGCGAGGATCTGTCGGAGCGCATCGCGCGCACCGGCGCGATTCCAATCGATGAGGCCCTGCCGATCGCGCTGCAGATTGCCGAAGCCCTCGAGGCAGCGCACGAGCAGGGGATCATCCATCGCGATCTGAAACCAGCGAACATCAAGCTCCGTGACGATGGCCAGGTCAAGGTCCTCGACTTCGGACTCGCGAAGGCGCTTGCGCCGGTCGATCCCGCCGCGCGCGAGGTGAACCTGGAGAACTCGCCGACGATCACCAGTCCGTTTCAGATGTCACAGCTCGGCGTGATTCTCGGCACCGCGGCCTACATGGCGCCGGAGCAGGCAAAAGGGAAGCCGGTTGACAAGCGCGCCGACATCTGGGCGTTCGGCTGCGTGCTCTACGAGATGCTGACGGGGAAGCGTCCGTTCGCGGGCGAAGACATTACGGACACCCTCGCCGCGATCGTGCGCGCGGATCCGGATTGGTCCGCGCTGCCTGCGGATACACCCGCGCCAATCAGAAAACTGCTGCGCCGCTGCCTGGAAAAAGATCGTCGCGAACGCCTGCCTGACATCGGCGCGGCACGGCTGGAACTGAAAGACGCGTCGCTCGTCGATGCTCCGCCGGTCTTCGCCGCCTCCGGCGTCGCCGTCCCGCGACGCAGGCGGATCTTGCCATGGGCGATCGCAGCGGCGGCCACGATCGCGGCGATCGGCACCCTCGCGTACACGTCTCTGACGCACCCCGCGCCCGACACACGCGTCTACAAGTCCCTGATCATCCCGCCGTCGCCTCTCAGCGGCCCCGCCGCGCTGAGGCTCAACGTCTCGCCCGATGGCCGGCGCCTGGCGTTCGTCGCCCCGGATGAAGCAGGGCGCACCGTTCTGTGGACCCTTCCACTCGATGGCTTGAACGCACAACCGCTGGCGGGGACCACCTACGCGTCTTCCCCGTTCTGGTCGCCGGACAGCCGGTCGATTGCGTTCTTCGCAGAAGGGAAGCTGAAGAGGGTGGACGCGTCGGGCGGCGCGGTGACCACGATCTGCGACGCGTCCACAGCGCCGCCTGGTACCTGGGGTCCCGACGACGTCATCCTCTTCACCATGGTCAGAGGTCCAATCGCGCGCGTGCCCGCCGCCGGAGGCACGCCGGTGGTTGTCACGCGCGTCAGCGAAGGCGAGCGCGTCCACATCGCCCCCTTCTTCCTGCCGGATGGACGCCATTTCCTTTACACCGCCGGCAGCACCGCGGGTGTACGGCGCGCCGGCATCTTCGTCGCGTCGCTCGATTCGCCGGACGCCAAGCGGCTGCTCGACGTGCCATCCAACGCCGCATATGCGGATCGCCATCTGCTCTTCCTTCGCGACAACACGCTGATGGCGCAGCCGTTCGATCCGCAGACGTTGACGCTGTCTGGTACGGCGGTGCCGATTGCCGAAGGACTGCAGATGAATCTGTCGACGGGCACCGGGGCGTTTTCCGTCTCGCGGTCGGGTGTGCTGATCTATCAGACGGGAAGCGCGAATGGCACGCAGCTCACCTGGTTCGGCCGAAACGGCAAGCCGCAGGGTACGCTCGGCGACCTGAAAGGCTACCGCGATCTCCAGCTCTCACCGGACGGCCGATGGGCGTCGGTCACGGTGACAGCCGGCGCCCAGAGCGACATCTGGCTGTTCGACCTCGCGCGAAATCTTTCGAGGCGCTTCACCTTTGGTGAAGGAGGCGCCCAGGCAGCTGCGTGGAGCCCCGATGGCCGCTTCGTGGTGTACGCAGCGAGGCGAGGCGGAAGCAACGACCTGTATCGGCAGCCCGCGGCGGGCGGCGTCGAGGAACTCCTGTTGAAGGATGACACGGACAAGATACCGCTCGGGTTCACACCCGATGGCCGGACGCTCCTCTACCGCGTGCCGCGCGCAGCGGCGGCCGGCGAAGTGTGGCTGCTGCCGCTGACCGGGGAGCGCAAGCCGCGCCCGTTCATGCCCGGCAACAGCAACCAGGTGCCTGCCGAAGTCTCTCCCGATGGGAAGTGGCTCGCCTACGTCGCGGACGACACCACGCGGCGACAGGTATACGTCACGTCGTTCCCCGCCAACGCCGGCAAATGGCAGGTATCGACCGAGGGTGGCGACAATCCGAAGTGGCGTGCCGACGGCAAGGAACTCTATTTCTCGACTGAGGACAAGCTGATGGCCGTTGACGTGTCCGCGAGCGGCGGAGAGTTCGACATGGGCCCGGTTCGCCCGCTGTTCGACGTGCGCACTCCGGCCGCCGGGCTTGCCACCCGGTCGACCTATGCCGTGACGCCGGACGGCAAGCGTTTCCTCGTGAACACGTGGGATCCGCGCACGTCCACCACGCCGATCACGCTGGTCGTGAACTGGCCGGCGTCGCTCAAGTAGGACCTGTCCCCTTTTACCAAAACCGTAAAACGGGGACAGTCCCCATTTTCCAAAACCCGAAACGGGGACTGTCCCCGTTTGCAAAAATTGAAAACGGGGACAGTCCCCGTTTTCAGCGAAGGCACCGCAGGCCGGCGCCGTCTGCACCAACCGTGCAGATGCGCGCCGCGTGGCCGTTCATGCCCTCCGGCATGTGGACGAAGGCGATGCGAGTGCCGTCCGGCGACCATCGCGGATCGATCGCGTCGCCGCGGTCCACGTCTATCAGCTTTCTCTGATCGCCGCCGTCCGCGTTCATCGTGAACAGTTCGGTGCGCCCGTTGCGCCAGCTCATGAACGCGATGCGCTTACCATCCGGCGACCAGGACGGGTACATGCCGTTGGCGGGATCGGTGGTCAGGCGGCGCAGCTCGCCGCCGCGCGCTGGCATCGTGTGCACGTCGCGGCCGACGTGAAACGCGAGCGTGGAGCCGTTGGGCGAGAAGACAGGGAACCATGCGCTTCCGGTTCGCGTGACACGCGAGGCCTCGGCTCCCGCTGACGCGGACATCTCGTACGCGTCGAAGCCGCCGTCCCGATCGGACATGAACACGATCGTCGCGCCGTCGGGCGACCACGACGCGGACACGTCACGCGCGGGATGGTTCGTCAGTCGGCGCGCGTTCGCGCCGTCGGCATCCATCGCATAGATCTCGAAGTTGCCGTCGCGATCGGAATCGAACGTGATCGTTCGACCATCGGGCGACCAGGAGGGATAACCTTCGTCCGCCTTCGTGTGGGTGAGGCGCCTCACGCCGGTGCCATCGGCGTTCATCACGTAGATCTCGGCGTTGCCGTCGCGGTCGGAGTAGAACGCCAGGCGCTGGCTATCCGGCGACCAAGCCGGCGACCCGTCCTTCCATTGACGCGGGCTTCGCGTCGCCACGAGGAATGCCGCGAGTCCCGCGAGCACAACTCCCCCCAGCATCGCGGCAAAGATCCAGTTCCGTGTTGGCGCGCGCGGTCTCGCGGCGGCTGCGATGCCGCGTTCTTTGCGCCGCTGAGACGCGCGTCCCACGGTGGCGTCAGATCCAGTCGAGCGTGCGCAGCACGGCCTTCTGCCAGCCGGCATACGCGGTGTCGCGCTGGTCCGGATTCCATCGCGGCTCCCATCGGCGATCCATCCGCCAGTTCTCGCGCAGGTCATCCAGATCTCTCCAGAAGCCCACCGCGAGTCCCGCCGCATACGCCGCGCCCAACGCCGTCGTCTCCGCCACGACCGGACGGACGACCGGAACGCCGAGGACGTCGGCCTGGAGCTGCATCAGCGTGTCGTTCACTGTGCCGCCGCCGTCCACCTTCAACACCTCGAGGCGGACGCCCGAGTCCTGGACCATTGCATCGAGCACGGCGCGCGTCTGGAAACAGATCGCTTCGAGCGTGGCACGCGCGAGGTGCGCCTTGGTGTTGAAGCGCGACAGGCCGACGATCGCGCCGCGCGCGTCCGACCGCCAGTAGGGCGCGAACAGGCCGGAGAACGCCGGCACGAAATAGATGCCGCCATTGTCCGGGACGCTGTTCGCGAGCGCCTCGATCTCCGACGCGGACGCGATGATCCCAAGCTGATCGCGCAGCCACTGCACCGCGGACCCCGTGACCGCGATCGATCCTTCCAGCGCGAAGATCGTCTCGCCCCCCATGCGGTAGCACACGGTCGTCAGCAGGCCGGCCTTCGAGGGGACGATGTCGCGTCCCGTGTTGAGCAGCATGAAGTTGCCCGTGCCGTACGTGTTCTTCGCTTCGCCGGGCCGGATACAGACCTGTCCGACCGTGGCCGCCTGCTGATCGCCGAGATCGCCAGCGACGCGGACTTCACCGGCGACGGGACCGCTCGAACGGGTCACACCGAAGCCGCGTCGATCCGCCGAGGCGTTGATCGCCGGCAGCATGGCGCGCGGGATGTCGAAGATGCGCAGGAGATCGTCGTCCCAGTCGCACGTCTGCAGGTTCATCAGCATCGTCCGGCTGGCGTTCGTGACGTCGGTCGCGTGAACGCCGCCGTCGCGGCCGCCGGTCAGATTCCAGATGACCCACGTGTCCACGTTGCCGAAGATCGCTTCACCGCGCGATGCGGCTTCGCGCACGCCGACGACGTTATCGAGAATCCACTGGATCTTCGCGCCGGAGAAATACGTCGCAGGCGGAAGACCTGTCCGCGATCGAATCAGCTGCGCGTCGCGCTCGCTGATCGCGTTGATGATCCGATCCGTCCGCGTGTCCTGCCAGACGATGGCGTTGTACCAGGGATGCCCTGTCGTGGGATTCCAGACGATCGTCGTCTCGCGCTGGTTGGTGACGCCGATCGCGGCGAGGTCCGCGGCGGTGATGTTCGCGTTGCGCATCGCGCGCGCGATGACTTCGTCGCTGCGCGCGGCGATCTCGACAGGGTCGTGCTCGACCCACCCGGGCTGCGGAAGAATCTGCTCGTGCTCGAGCTGATGGCGCGAGATCTCGTTGCCGCCGCGGTCGAAGACCATGAAGCGCGTGCTCGTCGTCCCCTGGTCGAGCGCGCCGACGTAACGGGCGGTCGCCACGTCAGAACCCGACCAGCGAATAGAGACCGGCGCCGGCGATGCCGCCGATAATCGGCGCGACTACCGGAATCCACGCGTATTCCCAATCGGCCGATCCCTTCGCCGGAATCGGAAGGATCGCATGCGCGATGCGCGGCCCGAGGTCGCGCGCGGGATTGATCGCGTAGCCGGTCGGACCGCCGAGCGAGAGGCCGATACCGAAGACGAGAACACCGACCAGCAGCGGCTGGAGGCCGCGGCTGAAGACGAACGACAGATCCACGTCACCCGGTTTCGAGAGCGTCTGCGCGTTCGCCGCGATGGCGAGGATGCCGAAGACCAGCACTGCGGTGCCGATTATTTCGCCGATGAGATTCGCGCCCGTCGTGCGGATTGCGGGCCCGGTGCAGAACACGGCGAGCTTGCTCGGACCGTCGGGCGTCACGCGCCAGTGGGGCAGGTACATCAACCACACGAGCACGCCGCCCAGAATCGCGCCCAGCATCTGCGCGCCGATGTATCCAGGCACTTGCGTCCAGGGAAAGCTTCCGATCGTGGCGAGCGCGATCGTGACGGCGGGATTGAGGTGCGCGCCGCTGATCCGGCCGACCGCGTACACGGCGATGGCGACGGCGATCCCCCATCCGGTCGTGATCACAATCCAGCCGGAATTCTGCCCCTTGGTACGTTCGAGGACGACGTTGGCGACGACCCCGTCCCCGAGGAGGACGAGAATCATCGTTCCGATGGCTTCGGCGAGAAGTGTTTGCATGCGCGGGCGAGTATATCGCGCGGCGCGGACGCGCTCGCCGGGTGGGCTTCGGGCTTCGCTACGAGCGCATGGTCGGCGCCATCAGACGCTCAGGAGCGAGTAGGACGGGGAGTATATCCGCGACCGGCTGCGGCCGGAACGTCATCCCCGTCCACCAGAATTAGCGGCCTCCGCGCAGTACGATCGTCGTGGCGGCGTTGCTCTGAGCCGTCTCGCCCGCATCCTGGTCGGTTGCGAATGCCGACGCGGTCACGGTCGCCTTCCCGCCGACGAACAAGTCCGCCGCACGTCCTTCAAAGAGCGAGACCGGCACGACCACGGTCGCGGTCCAGTCGGTCGTCGCGTCACAGGACGCGACCAGCGCGAAGCGCCCCGTCAGCGACGTCTGCGCGTGATCCTGTTTCAGCTCGCCCGAAATCGTCACGAGGACAGGGCGCGAGCAGCTGATGCTGCCGACGAGCGTCGTTTCGCCGGTCGTCGGATCGACTTCGCCAAATCCGGCGATAGTGAGGCCGATACTGAGTGGTGGCGGCGGCTCGAGGGCGGTCAGCACGAGGTGGCCTGCGGGCAAGTTGTAGTAGGCGCCGGCCATGATCCAGTACGTCTCACCGGTGACCGCGTTGAATCGGACCCGCGATTGCGAGGTGCCCGCGGAGTTGTCGTTGCACGCGAGTGTCGCGAGCGAGCCAGGCCTGCCCGTGTACACCGCCAGCGTCGTATCGTAGTCAGATCCGAACGTGTTGAATTCCACCCGCATGTCGACGTGCGGCGTGAACGAGTACCAGACGGTGTGTCCCGAGCCCGCACAGAACGGATCGTCGTACGAGCTGGTGGCAAGCGTCGTGGTCTGCGTAAACGTGGATGGCACGTCGGTGACGACGAATGGCGAACTGATGTAGTCGTTCGCCGGCGGCCTGGCAATGACGGTGATCGTGCTGAATACGGTCTCGACGTTGCCCGCGCCGTTGTCGCCGCGGAATGAAACGGTATACGTGCCGGCTTGTCCTATGGCCGGTAGCCACGCGAACGTCCCGGTGTTGTCGCCGTTGTCGTAGAAGCTCGCACCGGCGGGCAGGCCTGTCGCGCTGAGGCTCACGTGGCGTGCGAGGACGTCGGTCGCAATCACCGGGAACGCGATCGGCTGCTGCTCGTAGGACGACACGGCTGGCGGCGCCGCGATCTCGATCGGGATCGTCGCGTTGTAGCGGACTTCACCTCTTGCGGCGACCGTCCATCCTTCGCAGTGCTGCTCGAACGACGCGCGAAACGACAGCACGTCGCTGCCGGAACCGTAGACGACCTCCTTCACTTCGAAGGTACCGGTCAGCGTGTTGCACCCGCGTCCGTCACCGTACAGCGAGAGGCCAGCTTGCGTGCCCTCGAAGGGGAAACGCAGGGCGCCGTTGTAGAGACCGACCGCCAGTCGCTGCTGGCCAGGTGCAGAAAAATCGATGTACCACCAGTGGCTGTACGACGGCGTGTGAAACGAGAGCGACACGCCGTTGTGATAATTGAGCCTCGCCGTGAATGGACCGTCGGCGGTGGTGTAGTAGTACGTTCGACCGCCGGTGATGTAATCACCAGGATCTCCTGTCATCATCCACGACGTGACGCCCGCGTGCGCGTCGGCCGCGACGAGCAGCAGGAGCACCGACAGAACAAAAGTGAATCGCCGCGCCGCCGATCGGATCCCCATGGCACACTCCTGTGCGCACACGTGCGCGGCTTCAGTTTGGTAACGACACGCTCCAAACTGTCGGGCGCGGCGGCGCAAATCATTGATGACTCGACGCTGGGGAAAACCGGCAGAAACACTGAGCGAAGATCGTGCCTGTCGCCTGTTCTGGTGTGCTAGGCTTGACTCTGTCAGAGTTGGACGACTGCCCGCCTCCTTGTTAGAGCTCCGAGCCTTCCGCCCAGCAATCAATCCATAGGGTCAACGACCGGACGCTGACGATCCGGTCCATGGTCGCGTTTCGCGGGACAGGAGTAGTAGTCATGGGTCGGAAACTGTACGTCGGCAATCTCCCGTTTTCGGCGGGCGAAGCAGAGCTGCAGGAGCTCTTCGCGACGGCCGGCGCGGTGGACTCGGTCAAGGTGATGCGCGACATGGCCACCGGGCGCGCGCGCGGATTCGCCTTCGTCGAGATGACCACCGACGAGGATGCCCAGAAGGCGATCGATAAGCTGCACAACGCTGATTTCGGCGGACGCAACCTGACGGTCAACGAGGCACGTCCGCGTCCGGAGCGCTCGGGCGGGTTCGGCGGCGGGGGATACGGCGGCGGGGGCGGCAATCGCGGCGGCGGTGGCGGCTACGGCGGTGGTGGTGGCGGCAAAGGCGGCCGTCGCGAACCGCGCTGGTAACACGTTTACGCTGAAGGTGCACGGGGCGTTGGACGATTGGTCCGGCGCCCCGCAACCAATACAGGTCAAGGGCCGTCTAAGGCCTCATGCAGGACCTGCGCTACGCTCTTCGGACCCTCCTCAAACAGCCCGTTTTCAGCCTCGTCGCGGTCCTGACGCTCACGCTGGGCATCGGCGCGAACACCGCAATCTTCAGCCTCCTTTATCAAACACTGCTTCGCCCGCTCCCGTACCCGGACGCGGACCGCCTGGTCTTCGTCTGGAACAGTTACAAGGGCATCAATCTGGATCAGGCCAGCGTCTCGATCCCCGATTACATCGACCGCAAGACGCAGGCGCCCGCGATTGAAGATGCGACGCTCTTCACCGGGCGGACGGCGAATCTGAACGAGGGAGGCAATCCCGAGCAGCTGCGCGCGCTCGCCGTAACGCCGTCGTTCTTCTCGACACTCCAGCGGCAGCCGTTCCTCGGCCGCGGCTTCACGGACGATGAAGCCAGGGCCGACGCGGACAAGTTCGCCGTCCTGACGTACGGATTGTGGTCCTCGCATTACGGCGCGGATGCATCGATCGTCGGGCGCGATATCCGCGTCAACGGCGTCGCGCACCGCGTCGTCGGCGTCCTGCCGGCGGACGTCGATCTGCCGAACCGCGACATCGCGCTCCTGTTGCCATTCGCGTTCACGCCGGCGCAGATGTCCGACAACGCGCGCGGCAATGAATTCAGCCAGATGATCGCGCGGCTCCGCAAAGGATCGTCGATCGCGCAACTGAACGAGCAGATGAAAGTGATCACGCAGCACGTCAGCGAACGGCTTCCCGTGCGCGCGCAGTTCATGAAGACGAGCCAGTTCGGCGGCTTCGCGGTGTCGATGCGCGATCAGCTCGTCGGCGACGTCCGCACGCCGCTGTACGTCCTGCAGGGAGGCGTGCTGCTCGTGCTGCTCATCGCCTGCGTGAACGTCGCGAATCTGCTCCTCATGCGCGCCACCGGCCGCAATCGCGAGCTCGCCATTCGATCCACCCTCGGGGCGGGTCAGTGGCGCATCGTCCGCCAGATGCTCACGGAGGGTCTGGTGATCTCCGCCGCCGGCGCGATCAGCGGCGTTGCAGTCGGACGTATCGGTCTCCGCGCGCTGGTTGCAATGGGCGACGCGCAACTCCCCGGGATGATTGGCACCTCGCTCGATCCAATCGTGCTCGCATTCACGTTCGTACTCGCGGTACTCACGGGACTCGTGTTCGGGATCATTCCCGCGCTCGCGATTACCCGCGGCAACGCGGCCGCGTTCCTGAAGGATGACAGTCGCAGCGGTACGGCGAGCAAGAGCACGGGGGCGGTTCGCACCGTCCTGGTCGTCGCGGAAACCATGTTTGCGGTCATGCTACTGATCGGCGCTGGACTGCTGATCAAGAGTTTCGCGAAGCTGCAGAACGTGAATCCGGGATTCAGCACCGAAAACGTGCTCACCGCGCAAATAGCCCTGCCTGTTGCGCGATATCCAGATGCCGCCGCCTACCGCGCGTTCTGGGCCCGGCTGCTCGAACGGACGCGCGCGATCCCCGGCGTTACTTCGGCGGCGACCACGACGAACGTGCCGTTCAATGGGATGGTGAGCTCCGGCTCGTACTCTATCGTCGGGCGCATCGCTGCGCCTGGCGAAGCGGCCCCGCACGGACGCCAGGAAATCGTTGGCGGTGATTACTTCAAGGCGATGAACATCCCGCTGCTGTCAGGACGTACCTTCAACGACGGAGACACGATTGAGGCGCCGCCGGTCTGCATCGTGGACGAGTACCTCGCGAAGAAATACTTCAACGGAACGAACGCGCTCGGCCAGCAGATTCAGCGTGGCGGTCCGACCTCACCGAAGTTCACCATTGTCGGCGTCGTCGGAACAATCCACAGCATCGACCTCGGCCAACCCGTGACGAAGGAGCGGCTCTACTATCCATTGATGCAGCAGTCGCAGGCACGCGCCGGCCACGCGCTGGTGCTGAAAACCGGCCTCGATCCGCAGACGCTCGTTCCGCAGGTGCGCGCCGCTGTTCGCGCTCTCGATCCCGAACAGCCGATTGCGGATGTGAGGACGATGGAGCAGTGGGTGTCGCGGTCGCTGCAGAACCGGCGCACGAACATGCTGCTGCTGACGGTGTTCGGCGCCGTCGCGCTCGTGCTTTCCGCAATCGGGATTTACGGCGTGCTCGCGTTCGGCGTTGCGCAGCGCGTCCGGGAGTTCGGCATCCGTCAGGCGCTCGGCGCCGACCAGTCGTCGATCCTCTCGCTCGTGCTCAAACAGGGATTGCGGACGGCGGGCCTCGGTGTGGTGTTGGGGCTCGGCGCATCCATGGGACTGGCGCGCTTCCTCCAGACGTTGCTCTTCGGCGTCACACCCCACGATCCGGCCGTATTCGCGGAAGTCGCCGCGGTGCTCTTCGCCGTGGCGATGGCGGCCTGCTATATCCCCGCACGCCGGGCCACCCGCGTCGACCCGATGGTGGCGCTGCGAGACTCTTAGGACAACTCGCGGCCGGGGCGCTCCGTCTAAGGCACCGATCCAGCCTGCCACGGGGAGTGATTTCATGACTCGACGTGTGTCCGCGCTCGCCGCAGCGACCTGCCTCTGTCTGTTTGCCTCGCCAATTCTGGCGGACTCGCCCGCCGCGGAGCTGGCGGAGCATGGCCACTGGAAGCGCCTGAAAGCGCTGATCGAGCCGCGTGCCGCGGCGAACGCCAACGACGCGGAAGCGCAGTGGCTGCTCTCCCGGGTGCGGCTCGCGTATCGCGATGCTGACGGCGCGCTGGCGCCGGCGGAGAAAGCGGTCGCGCTCGACGGCAAGAACGCGGACTACCAGTGGCAGCTCGCGCAGTCGGTCGGTGAGCTCGCATCCAACGCCAGCGTCTTCAAGCAGATGGGGCTCGCGAAGCGGTTCAAGCGCGAGGCGGAAGCCGTGCTCGCGCTCGATGCGAAGCACACCGGCGCACTGATCGGATTGATGGAGTTCTACTACCGTGCGCCTGGTCTCGTTGGCGGGGACAAGCAAAAAGCGAACGGCATGCCGGATCAGATCATGGCCATCAACAAGGTGGACGGCTACATAGCGAAGGTGCGCCTGATGAACCGCATGGATCCGCCGGCACAGCCGGCGCAGATCGAGCAGGTCTGGGTGCAGGCGGTGCAGGCCGATCCTTCACGTTACGAACCGCCGATCAACCTGGCCAGCATCTATACGTCGGGCCCGGCGCCGCGGTGGGAGCTGGCGGAGAAGGAAGCGCTCATCGCGAAGAAGCTGGATCCGGATCGCACGGGACCGTATTCGGTGCTCGCCGCGGTCTATGCGACAGCCGAACGATGGGCGGAGCTCGACGCGCTGCTCGCCGAGGCGGAAAAGAAGATTCCCGACAACCTGTCGCCCTACCTCCGCGCGTCCACGGCGCTGCTTGCTGCGAACAAGGACTTGCCGCGCGCGGAACGCTACGCGCGGAAGTACCTGTCGCAGGACCCGGAACCGAATGCCACGAGGCCCGCGGTCGCACACTGGCGGCTCGCGCTGGTGCTCGAAAAAGAAGGACGGAAGCCCGAGGCGATCTCCGAGCTTCAGACCGCGACGAAACTCGACCCGAAGTTCGAGCAGGCGCAGAAGGATCTGAAGCGGCTCAAGACCTAGGGCTTGATTCTCAGTTCAGCGCCGAACAGCATCGTCCTGTCATTATCGCGCGCGGCCCATTTCATCAGCGTCGCGACGCTTCGTTCCACGCGCCCCTCGAATGCCAGGCGCCCGTTGACGATGACTTTCACCGGCTTGTCGAAGTCGAACTGATCGGGCGACAACAGCAGCGTGAACTCCTTGACGCCTCGTGTGGCGGCGGTGACTGTGTTGCCGCTCCTGACGAGATCCACGCGTCCCGACTTGCCGTTCGTGAAGATCCGCCCGCCGGCCGACTGATTCACGTCGTCCATGTCGCGCGCATCCGCGGGCGTCGCACCGAGCGCGTCGACCGTCAGCCAGTGCGCGCGGTTCCACGTCCGTGTGCTCGAGACCTCCCACGTTAGCCTGTCAGGCAGCGGCACGCGCGGATGCGTCCTCGTAAACGTCTCGAACTCGTCGCGAACAGTGGGCCACCAGCTCGTATCGTGGCCTGCCTGCGGCTGCGGACGATACGTGATCGGCACGCCCGCGTCGGTCATGAATGCGATCAAGGGTTCGACGATCCTGCTCGGATACAGCGGGTCCTTGCCGCCGTTCACGACGAAGAACGGCTTGTTGCGCAGGTTGTTGAGGAACAGTCCGCCACTGATCCCGAGCTCCGGGCTGCGCAGCACGAGCACGTAGCCGTTCAGCGGCAGAAACCCCGCGTACGGCGTCGTGTCGCGCATCGCGATGTAGTACGCGCCCGTGCCGCCGTCCGACACGCCGGCCACGAAGACGCGGTTCTCGTCCACGTTGTACTCGCGCTTCACGTCCTCGAGGATCGCGCGGAGGCTGCCGGCCTGCGCGTCGCTCCACCACGGCGCCTCGTTCCAGCTCGAGGGCATGATGTAGATCTGCTCGCCGCCGGCGAGCCGCACGCTGCCGTCGCCGCGCAGCGACGAATCCTCGCGCATCACGCCGCCGTGCAGCTGGAACCGGACCTGGTATCGCTTTGTCGGGTCGTAGTTCGGCGGGATGACCAACCAGTACTCGAAACGTCCATGGCGCCGGCGCAGCGCACCCGTCGATACATCCTTCGCGTACGTGCGGCCCTGTTTCAGACGCGCGTACTCGGCGTCGAACGTTGCCGGTTGCGCGACGACTTGCAGCAGGAACAGCGCGATTACCGGGAACATCGCCCCATATCACCATATTGCGGAAACCGCTGCTGAGCCGCCCCGCGAATCGCACGGCGGTGTTAACCTGCAGGCGCATGTCCCTCGCGGTAGGCCTTCGACTCGGCTCTTACGAGATTCTGTCGATTCTCGGAATCGGCGGCATGGGCGAGGTGTACCGCGCGCGTGACAACAAGCTCGGTCGCACCGTCGCGCTCAAGGTCATTCACGGCGCGTTCGCGGCGGATCCGGAGCGCGTGGCGCGATTCGAGCGCGAAGCCAAGGTTCTCGCGTCGATAACGCACCATCACATCGCCGCCCTATACGGGATGGAGCACGCCCACGGGCAAGTGTTCCTCACCATGGAGCTGGTCGAGGGGGAAACGATCGCGGACCGACTCCTGCGCGGGCCGCTTGCACTCGAGGAGGCCCTGCGCATCGCCAGCCAGATGTGCGAGGCACTCGAGGCCGCCCACGAAAAAGGCATCGTCCATCGCGATCTGAAGCCCGCCAACATCAAGCTGACGGCGGACGATCAGGTCAAAGTGCTCGACTTCGGACTGGCGAAAGCCGTCGAGCGCGACGCGGCCGCCGAAAGAGAGGTCGCCAACTCTCCGACCTTGAGCATGATGGCGAGCAGCGCAGGTCTCGTTCTCGGAACTGCAGCTTACATGTCACCCGAGCAGGCCCGAGGCGTCCCGGCCGACCACCGCAGCGATATTTTCTCGTTCGGGATCACGCTTGCGGAGATGCTCATGGGGCGGCCGCCCTTCCAGGGGGAAACGACGTCCGACGTCATGGCGGCGATCCTGGTGCGCGACCCGGATCTCGCGCACCTCCCGCAGGATCTCAGTCCGCGCCTCGTCGAGTTGCTGCGTCGCTGCCTGGAAAAGAATCCGAAGCGCCGCTGGCAGGCGATTGGAGACGTGCGCGCCGAGCTCGATGCGATCGCGCTCGCGCCGCGAGCGGTTGCTGGAACATCCGCTGCGCTCATGCCGCGTCCATTGTGGCGGCGCGCGATCCCCATCGCCGTGACCGCCCTTCTCGCCGCCGCTGCTGGCGCGGCAGCGGTACGCATGTTGTCACCACGAGTGTCGGCTCCGGTCAGCCGGTTCACCATGCTGCTCGACGCGGATCAACAATTCTCCGGAGGCGGCCGCCACACCGTCGCGATTTCGCCCGACGGTCTCCGCATCGCGTATAACGCGGCACCCGGCGGCCTGTTCGTCCGGCCGCTCGATTCCTTGGAATCCAGGAATTTCGTGGCCGTGCCCGGGGTGACGAACCGCGTCACGGAACCGGTCTTCTCTCCAGATGGACTGACAGTCGCGTATTGGGCGGCGCAGGACCAGACGCTGAAGCGCGTATCGCTCTCCGGCGGCAGCCCGGTCACGATTTGTCGCGCCGAGAATCCCCACGGCATATCCTGGCAGGGCGCTTCTCTGATTTTCGGGCAGGGAGACGGCCGCATCATGCGGGTGGCCGCGAACGGCGGGACGCCGGAGACGCTCGTCCAGCTTAAGGGCGAGCTGGGTCACGGTCCGCATCTGCTGCCGGACGGCGAGCACCTCCTCTTTACGAGGACCGCGGCGTCCACAAGTTCAGACCGATGGGACACTGCAACGATCGTGGTGCAGTCGCTGAAAACTGGTGAGCGAAAAACAATCATCGAGCGGGGAACGGACGGCGCGTACGTCCCGACGGGGCATGTAACGTACGTGGACGGCGGCACTTTGTACGCGATCCGCTTCGATGCGCCGACGGCAACCACGTCGGGCGCACCCATCCCGGTTGTGGAGGGTGTTCGAATGGCGCCGAGCGCCAGCTTCGGTGCCGCGCAGTATGCATTCTCGAATACCGGCACGCTCGTGTACGTGAGCGGACCTGTACTGGCACGTATCGTTGACGCCCAGCTGGCATTTTCCAACGCGGACGGGGAAATCGAGCTGGTGAAGTTGCCTTCCGCCGCGTACCAATCGCCCCGCGTGTCACGCGACGGCCGGCAGATTGCCTATGACGCGGAGGCCGACAGACATTCCGATATCTGGATCTACCCGCTGTCGGGAGCGAGTTCCCCCCGCCGACTGACCCTGAAGGGTAATAACCGTGCGCCGATCTGGTCTCCGGACGGCAGGCGCGTAATTTATCAGTCCGACCGTGATGGCACTCCCGGCCTTTATATCCAGCCGGCAGACGGAGCCGCCGCCGCGCAACGTTTGACGATACCCGAGGCAGCTACCGCGCATTGGCCGGAGAGCTGGTCGCCGGACGGGTCGATGATCTTGTTCCGCGTCGAACGCGCGGGGACGTCCGTCCTCTCGACGCTTTCGCTCCGCAACGGTGCGATCGCGCCGTTCGGAAACGTGCAATCGGCCGTGCCGACCAATGCGGTGTTTTCCCCGGACGGTCGATGGATCTGCTATACCAAATTACGCGGGCCCACAGGCGGCACGACGATCTACGTGCAGCCGTTCCCGGCAACAGGCGCGGAGTACGAACTCGGCCGATCCCGCGGTTATTCGCCGCATCATCCAGTCTGGTCGCCGGACGGAACGAGGATTGTCTTCATCCCCACGCCGGGGGGATTTCAAAGTGCAACCCTCACCACCCAGCCGTCGTTTGCATTTGGAAATCCCGTCGCGCTGAAGAAGTCCCTGCAGGTGGACGAACCTGCCCTCCGTCGACGGTACGACATCCTGCCCGACGGCAGGCTGATCGGGCTCGTCGAACCGGGCCGCCAGGCGGGGACAGCCGTGGCGCCTCCCATGCACGTCGTCCTGAACTGGTTTACTGAGCTGCGCGCCCGCGTCAGCAGCCGGTGAGCATGCCCCGGGGGTCAGGTCTGTAAATCGCCCCATCGTGGTGCCATGTCGCAAATTCTGCGACCAGACCTGGCACCTCCAAAGGTCATTTTGCAGACCTGACCCCAAGGGGCGGCGGCAGCGCAAATGCGACGATCGAGCTGCCCGAGGGGGCGCCGTTCTTGCCGCCGCCGCAGGCGATGACGACGTACTCGCGGCCGTCGATGGAATAGATCGATGGCGTCGCGTTGCCGGCGGCGGGCAGCGTCGTTTCCCACAGCAGCTTTCCCGTCAGCTTGTCGTACGCGTGAAACTTGCGATCGAAATTGGTCGCGCCGATGAAGAGCAGGCCGCTGGCCGTGACGACGGGTCCGCCGTAGTTGTCGCTGCCGGTGTTGCGCAGCCCCTTGGCAACCAGCTCGGGATACTCGCCGAACGGAATCCGCCAGCGGATCGTTCCCGCGTTCAGGTCGATGGCATTCAGCGTACCCCACGGCGGCGTCAGTGGCGGGTAGCCATCGGGGTCGCGCCACAGCGTCTCGCCGTCGCTGCGATACTTCACGTATGTCGGATCCTTCTTGAGTTCGGGATCCGCGCCGCGATCCTTGCCGGTGATCAGAAACTCGACGAGGTCGTTCGTGTTCTTCGTGCCCATATCCGGATAGCCCGGCATGCGGCCGGTTCCGTGCCGAATAACTTCGATCAACTGCTCGCGCGTTTTCCGCGTGCTGATATCAATGAGCGACGGCGCCGCCGGCGTGCCGGTGCGATCCGACTTGTGGCATGTCGCGCATTTGGAATTGTAGAGCGACGTGTCGTCGTTCGGAATCAACCGCACAATCCACGGCATCTCATTCGCGTTCACGAACAACAGCGCGCTCTCCGGATCGAACGCCGCGCCTCCCCATTCGGCGCCGCCGTCCACACCGGGAAAGATGATGGTGCCCTCGGTTGATGGCGGCTCGAACGGTCCGGACTTCAGCGCGCGGAATTGCGCGAGCACCGCCGCGTGCGCTTCGGGCGTCCTGCGCGTGAGCATTGCCTCAGTCGGACCGCTGCGGGCAAAGACCGGTGGACGCACAGGCACCGGTTGCGTCCGCGATAGTTGTTCGCCGTCGATCCGCGACGCGGGCACCTGTCGATACTCGATCGGAAACAGCGGCTTCCCCGTCTGCCGATCGAGCACGAAAACGAACCCCGTCTTGGTCACCTGCGCCACCGCATCGACCTTCCGTCCGTCGCGCGTGACGGTGACGAGGCTCGGCGCGGCGGGGAAGTCGAGGTCCCACACGTCGTGCTTCAAGCCCTGGAAATGCCAGACGTATTTTCCGGTCCGCGCATCGAGCGCGAGCACGCAGTCGGCGAAAAGATTGTTCCCCTTGCGGTTCGCGCCGTAGAAGTCGAACGACGACGATCCCGTCGCGGCGAACACCATGCCGCGCGCCGCGTCGAGGCTGACGCCCGCCCACGCGTTCGCGCCGCCGGCGATCTGCCATGCACCCTCTGGCCACGTCTCGGAGCCGAATTCACCCGGATGTGGAATCGTGTGAAACGACCACCGGATCTTTCCGGTGTTGATGTCGAACGCACGGATGTCCCCCGGCGCGGACGGCAGCGTTTCCGGCACCGTGCTTCCCATGATCAGCATGTCTTCGAACACCACGCCGGGCGTGCTGGCTGTCACGGTGAGCTTCTCCGCCGGACGGCCGAGACCTTCGCGCAGATCGACGCGGCCGTCCTTGCCGAAACTTCCGACAGGTTGTCCGCTCGCGGTGTGCAGCGCGTAGAGCCAGTTGCGATAGGTGACGAACACGCGATCGCCGTGCACCACGACACCACGATGCCGGAAGCGGGAGCCCGGGGGCGCGCCGTTGCTCGGATCGAACTTCCACAGCTCGCGTCCCGTCTTCGCGTCGAGCGCGATCACCTTCAACGCCGGCGTCGTCGCGTAGAGCACGCCATCGACGACGACGGGGTTGCTCTGCATTTCGGAGCCCTTGAACGCATCGCCCGAGTCGTACGTCCATGCCACTTTCAGTTGCGACACGTTGGACTTGTCGATCTGTGTGAGCGGGGAGAAGCGGATGTTGTCCACGCCGCTGTGCTGGGGCACTCTGTGGCTTGACGTGCTAAGGGTGCTAAAGGTGCGGATGCTGCTACCAGCCCCAGTGCTAATGGTGCTAACAGTGCCAACGGTGCTTTAGAAGCCATAGAGTTTTTTCGCGTTGTCGCGCAGGACCATGCGCCCGAGTTCGGATGCTCTGGCGCGCGTGATCTCGCCGTCGTGGATCATGCGAGTCAGCGCGATGGCGAGCGCTTCGCGGGCGGTCTGCGACGCGGTCCATCCGACTTCTTCCCAGCTCACGCCGTCCGCCATCGGCGTCGCGTCAGTTCCAAACAGCACCTTCTCCGGCCATGCCGACAGCCAGATCCGCAGGATATCGGCCTGCCCTTGCACGCCCTCGAAGAACGACAGCGCCGAGAAGTCCGCGTAGACGTTCGGCTTACTGATCAGTCCCGCGGTATCGCGATAGTAGGGATAGCCGCCGTGCACGATGACGAAGTTCGTCTTGCGCAGCGATGGTTCATTGAACGCCCAGGTGAGGAGCAGCGGATTCGAGCCGCGCTGGTCGTAGTTGTATCCGCCGCCGTTTGCGACGTGGATGTGGATAGCCATGCCGAGCCGTCCCGCCTCTCGCGCGACGTAGGCGAACAGGTAGTCCTGCAGCGTCTTGTAATCCGCCGTCGACGGCGGACCGCCTCGCGCGTGCCGAGCATAGATGCGCGCGGTGTTGTCCTCGTCAGCAGGGGCGAAGTCGAGCCAGCGCAAGTACGCGCTCTCGAGCTTCTCGGCGACCGCGCCGGCGGCACGATGGCGCTCGAGCGTCGGCGTCACGACGGTGCGGCAGTACTCCACCAGCGTCGGCGGCAGCGCGCGCACCCCCGATTCCTCCATGTAACGCTTCAGCAGTCTTTCCTCCGCCGGGAAGAACGCGTTGTAGTCACGATTCGCCGCCTTCGCGAGGCTGTTGTCCAGCGGAAAGATGAGAGCATCGGCGAATGGGACCCATCGGAAGCGCGGCCCCGGAAGATCTGGCGCCATGGCGATCCGGTTCACCAACACGATGTCGATACCCTGCCGGTCGAGCACCCACGCCGAATACGCTCCCGGTGTGGTCTCGTGCTGCCGAATTGCCTTTTCTTTCAGCGCGATCGCGACCTTGGTATGCGCCTCCGACGCGTCCGCATGCGGATACGCAAACAGCGCCTTCCACGCCTTGATGAATAACGGATTGTCGGGTCTCGACGGTACCGGCCCCGGCATCGTCCCCGCCGGCGGCGGTTCCAGCAAGGAGAACGGCAGCGCGTCGTACTCCGTATCATCCGCGACCGGACGAACGACGTGCGCGTGATTGTCAATGGCGCGAATCGCGCGGATCTCGCGCAGCAACTGCGGATCCGCGACCTGCTGCGCATGAAGCAGTAACGGCGCAAGCGCCAGCAGGAGAGGCAGCAATCTAGGTGCGTTTCGCGAGCGCAAGGTACACCGCTAGAGAGACGCCAAACCCGACGAACCAGGCGTAGTCGTAGACCGGGCGCAGCGTTGGAACGACGAGCCCGGCCCAGGCCGCGGCGCAGCCGGCGAGCGTAGCGATCACGGCGGGCAGATGCCAGCCGCTCGCGTAGCGATACGAGCCGTCCGGCAGATAGAGGTCCTCCAGCCGCAGCTGCTTGCGGCGCACGATCCAGTAGTCCGCGATCAGCACGCCGGCAATCGACCCGAGACCGCCGGAGTACCCGAGCAGCCACGTGAAGATGTAGCCGGACGGGTCCGCGAGCAGCCGCCACGGTTGAATGACGATACCGAGGATGCCGGTGATGAGTCCACCCGTCTTGAACGAAATCGCGCGCGGGAACGCGTTCGCGAAGTCATTCGCGGGGGAAACCACATTGGCCGCGATATTGACCGCGAGCGTCGCAACGACGGCGGTGAACATCGAGATCGCGATCACGAACGGATCCTGGAACTTTCCGACCAGCTTGATCGGATCCCAGATCAGCTCCCCGTAAATGATTGACGTCGCGCTGGTGATCAGCACGCCCATCGCCGCGAACACGAACATTGTGGTCGGCAGCGCAACGACCTGGCCGACGACCTGCTCGCGCTGGCTGCGACCGAACCTCGTGAAGTCCGGCATGTTGAGCGACAGCGTCGCCCAGAAGCCGATCATCGCGGTGAGTGATGGCACGAACACCTTGAAGAAGGCGGCGGAGCTCGTGAACCTACCCGGCTCCGCGAGCAGCGGCCCGACGCCGTGCGCGCGCCAGACTGCCCACGCGAGCAGCGCGCCCGTCATCACCAGCACGAATGGGGCGGCCCAGTTCTCCACGCTGCGCAGCAGATCCATGCCGCGATAGATGATGAACACGTTCATGCTCCAGAACAGCAGGAACGACAGCCACTCGCTGGTCGTGTGTCCGCCGAAGCCGGCGCCGAGCAGCGTGCTCCATCCAGGAATGACGTTGGCGAAAAAGGTATTCAGCGCCTCGCCGCCAATCCACGCCTGGATCCCGAACCAACCGCAGGCCACCAGCGCGCGCATCAGCGCGGGAAGATTCGATCCAATCGTCCCGTAGGCCGCACGTGCGAACACGGGAAAGGGGATTCCGTACTTCGTCCCCGGATGCGAGTTGAGCAGGATCGGAATCAGGACGATCGTGTTGCCCAGCGCAACCGTCAGCAGCGCCTGCCACCAGTTCATGCCGGACGCGATCAGGCCCGACGCCAGCATGTAGGTCGGGATGCAATGCGCCATGGAGATCCACAGCGCCGCGTAGTTGTACGTCGTCCACGTGCGCCGCGCGATCGGCACCGGCGCGAGGTCCGCGTTGTAGAGCGGACTCGCCTCAATACGCGAGCGATCGCCTAATTCGACCCGCCCGTCGGAACGCAGAACTTGTAACGCCATTCGCTTGTCATTTAATAGGAGATCAGGAGTCCAGAAGAACTCTTTTTTTAAAGTCTCCTGACCTGCTTAACTCCTATGAAGGGACAAGCGGCTACAAACCCGCGGGAGCGAGGCTCGGACCGCGCTTCATGAAACGCCCGGCGCCCTTTTTGCCGACGAACTTGTCCCCTTCGATGATCACGGTCCCCTGCGACACGACAAAACTGGGGGAGCCCTGCACGACTGTCCCTTCGTATGGGTTGTAGTCGACGCGCATGTGCAGGGATTTTACGCCGAGGGTCTGCTTCTTCTTTGGATCGAACACGACGATATCAGCGTCGCTGCCGACCGCTATCGTGCCTTTGCGCGGGAACAGCCCGAACATCTTCGCCGGCGTCGTCGAACACAATTCGACGAAACGGTTCAGGCTGATATGACCCGGCAGCACGCCGCCGTTGTGCACGAGCGTGAGCCGGGTCTCCACGCCAGGCGCGCCGTTCGGGATCTTACTGAAATCATCCTTACCGAGTTCCTTCTGCTCGCTCATGCAGAAGGGGCAGTGGTCCGTCGAGATGACCTGCAGATCATTCTTCGCGAGGCCCTTCCACAGCACGTCCTGGTGCCACTTTTCGCGGAGCGGTGGAGACATGACGTACTTCGCGCCGTCGAAACCGGGCTCCTCGTAGTTGTCGTACGACAGGAAGAGGTATTGCGGACAGGTTTCCGCGTACGCCGGCAGCCCCCTGTCGCGCGCTTCGCGCACCTGCTGCAGCGCATCGGCGGACGAAAGGTGGACGATGTAGATCGGGACGCCAGCTATTTCCGCGAGCGCGATCGCGCGGCCAGTGGCCTCACTCTCGGCGCGCGGCGGGCGCGTCAGCGCGTGGTACTTCGGCGCCTTCTGTCCTTTGCGGAGCGCTTCCTGCACGAGCAGGTCGATCACGCCGCCGTTCTCCGCGTGCATGCAGACGAGGCCGCCGTTCTCGCCCGTCTTCCGCAGCGCGCGGAAGATCGTCGCGTCGTCCACCATGAACACGCCGGGATACGCCATGAACAACTTGAAACTCGTGATGCCTTCGTCGCGGACCATGCGGTCCATGTCGCCGAGGCCCGCATCCGGGAGCTCGGTGACGATCATGTGGAACGAGTAGTCAGTGACCGCCTTGCCGGATGCCTTCTTCATCCACTCGTCGAGCGCATGCCGCACCGTCTGTCCACGGTACTGGATGGCGAAATCGACGAGGCAGGTCGTGCCGCCGAAGGCGGCGGCGATGGTGCCGGTTTCGAAGTCGTCTGTGGACGTCGTCCCGCCGAAGGGCATGTCGAGATGCGTGTGGACGTCGATGCCGCCCGGAATGACGTATTGGCCGGATGCGTCGATGGTGCGATCGGCCTGGAACCGATGGGCTGGCAGATCCTTCCCGATGGCCGCAATTGTTCCGTTTTCGCAGTAGATGTCCGCGACGTAGTCATCGGACGCCGTAATCACGCGGCCGTTGGCGATGAGGAGCGACATGGCGGGCCATTTTCCCCCGAAAGGCCGGCTATAAACTCTGCTAATGATGGTGTTAAGAGTATTTGTTTGACGAATAACGGCCCGGATGGCACCATTCCGGGATGCGTATTGCGTACCAGGGGGAGCCCGGCGCCTACAGCGAAGCGGCGGCGCTCGCGTTTGACCCGGAGGCGACACCCTTCCCCTGCCGGAGTTTCGAGGACGTGTTCCAGGCGGTGTCGGATGGCACCGTCGCGCGGGGCATCCTGCCGATGGAGAACACCATCGGCGGCACCATCCACCGGAATTACGACCTGCTGGTCGAGCACGAGCTGCCAATCGTCGGTGAGGTGCAGCTCAAGGTCGACCACTGCCTGCTCGCGCTTCCTGGTGTGCGCATCGACGACGTGCGTGTCGTGCACTCGCATCCGCAGGCGCTGGCGCAATGCGAGCGGTTCCTCCGCGGGCTGCCGAACGTACAGATCGAGGCCGTCTACGACACCGCCGGCGGGGCCAAGCTGATTCGCGAGCAGGGACTGAAGCACGACGCGGCGATCGCGTCGATTCGCGCGGCGCAGGTATTCGAGCTCAACGTGTTGCAGCGCGGCATTCAGGATTTCGACACGAACATCACGCGTTTCTGCGTCATCGCGCGGCAGCCGATCACGCAGGGAGCGGACAAGACGTCGATCGTGTTCGCGCTGCCGAGCGAGCCCGGTTCGCTCTTCCGCGCGCTGAGTGCGTTCGCGCTGCGCGGTATCGATCTCACGAAGCTGGAGTCGCGTCCGATCCGCGGGCGTGCCTGGGAGTACATGTTCTACGCCGACCTCGCGGTTTCGCGCGACGACCTGAACTGCGCGCGCGCCCTCGTCAATCTCGCGGAGTTCGCGCGCTGGGTGCGCACGCTCGGCACGTATCGCGCGTCGCGCGAAGTCTCGGAGCCTGCCGAGATCGGGCATTCGACGAGCACGGAGAGCGGACGATGAGCGGCACGCAGCGTCCGCCCAACGGGATGATTACCCGCGGCCCGACACGCGCGGGCGCGCGCTCGATGCTCAAGGCCGTCGGTTTCACGGATGACGATCTGCGCAAGCCCCTGGTCGGCATCGCCAATACGTGGATCGAGATCGGCCCCTGCAACTATCACCTGCGGGAGCTCGCGATTCACGTGAAGCGCGGCGTGCGTGAAGCGGGCGGCACGCCGATGGAGTTCAACACGATCTCCATTTCGGACGGCATCACCATGGGAACGGCGGGGATGCGTGCGTCGCTCATCAGCCGCGAAGTGATCGCCGATTCGATCGAGCTGGTCGCGCGCGGCAACGGCTTCGACGCCGTCGTTGCGCTCGTGGGATGCGACAAGACCATCCCTGGTGCGATCATGGCGCTCGCGCGTCTCGATGTGCCCGGCCTCGTGCTCTACGGCGGATCGATCGCGCCGGGTCAAGTCGATGGACACGACGTGACGATCCAGGACGTCTACGAGGCGATCGGCGCGCACGGCGCGGGCTCACTCGATGCGAACACCCTGCGGCGCATCGAAGACGGCGCGTGCCCGGGCGCGGGTGCCTGCGGCGGGCAATTTACCGCGAACACGATGGCGGCGGTGTGCGAGTTCCTGGGAATCTCGCCGATGGGCAGTGCCAGCGTGCCGGCGGTCGATCCGGCGAAGGCGGCCGTCGCGGTTGATGCCGGCAAGCTGGCGATGGCGCTCCACCATGGGCAGGTCACGCCGCGATCGATCATCACGCGCGCCGCGATTGAAAACGCCATCGCGTCTGTTGCGGCTACCGGCGGCTCGACCAACGCCGTCCTGCACCTGCTCGCCATCGCGAAAGAAGCCGGCGTGGACCTCGACCTCTCGGTGTTCGACGCGATCAGCGCGCGCGTGCCGATCATCGCCGATCTCAAGCCGAGCGGACGCTTCGTCGCGACCGACCTGTACAAGGCCGGCGGCATTCGCCTGGTCGCGCAGCGCCTTGCCGCGGCGGGCGTGCTCCATGTCAACGCGGCGACCGTGACGGGCAAGACCATCGGCGAAGAAGCGGCGCTCGCGGTCGAAACACCAAAGCAGGAAGTCGTCCGCCCGCTCTCGGATCCGATCGCGCCGACCGGCGGCCTCGTCATTCTTCGCGGCAATCTGGCCCCGGACGGATGTGTCGTGAAGATGAGCGGGCACACGCGTCCGTCGCATCACGGCCCCGCCCGCGTGTTCGATTCCGAAGAGGCGGCGTTCGAGGCCGTGCAGAACCAGAAGATCAAGGCGGGGGATGTCGTCGTTATCCGCTACGAAGGGCCGCGCGGCGGCCCGGGGATGCGCGAGATGCTCGCCGTCACGGCCGCGATCGTCGGCGCCGGGCTCGGCGAGTCGGTCGCGCTCATCACCGACGGACGGTTCTCGGGGGCCACGCGCGGGTTGATGGTCGGACACGTCGCCCCGGAAGCCGCGGCGGGCGGACCGATCGCCGCCGTCCGCGACGGCGATCTCATCGCGATCGACGTGCCGTCGCGCGAAATCAGCGTGAGATTGTCGGCGGCGGAGATCGCCGCGCGGCTCTCGGCCTGGATGGCGCCGGCGCCCCGCTTCGAGACGGGCGTCATGGCGAAATACGCGCGACTCGTGTCGTCCGCCGCCGCGGGCGCGGTGACGGGGTAACTATGAAACAGACCGGTGCACAGATTCTCTGGGAATGTCTCGTCCGCGAGGGCGTGACCGACATCTTCGGCTATCCGGGGGGCGCGATCCTTCCTGCGTACGACGCGATGCTCGGGTATCCAATCCGTCACATCCTCACGCGTCATGAACAGGGCGCGACGCACATGGCTGACGGCTACGCGCGCGCGACCGGCAAAGTCGGCGTCGCGATCGCGACGTCCGGTCCGGGCGCAACGAACATGGTGACCGGCCTGGCGACGGCGATGATGGATTCCTCGCCGATCGTCTGCATCACCGGCCAGGTGGGAAGCCGGCTGATCGGCACGGACGCATTCCAGGAAACCGACATCACCGGCGTGACACTGCCGGTCACGAAGCACAACTACCTCGTGACCAAGGCCTCGGACGTGGCGCCGGCCGTGCGCGAAGCGTTCTATCTCGCGCGCAACGGTCGTCCCGGTCCCGTGCTCGTGGACATCACGAAGGACGCGCAGCAGTCATCGGCGTCATTCGACTGGGAGGCCGCCGCGCCGCGTCCGCACGGACGTCCCGGTCCGCCGCCGCAGGACGCGCAGTTCCGCGAAGCGCTCGATCTGATCAACGCCGCGCAGCGTCCGGTGATTCTCGCCGGCCACGGGTTGCTGCTCGGCAACGCAATGGCGGAGTTCCGCGCGTTCGCGGAGCGGACGCAGATCCCCGTCGCGATGACGCTGCTCGGCATCGGAGCCTTTCCGGCGTCACACACACTCAATCTCGGGATGATGGGCATGCACGGCGAAGCCTGGGTGAACACGGCGATCCAGCAGGCGGACCTGCTCATCGCGCTCGGCATGCGCTTCGACGATCGCGTCACGGGGACGCTCGCGACCTATGCGCCGAACGCGAAGAAGATCCACGTCGAGATCGATCCAGCTGAGATCAACAAGAATGTCGCCGTTGACGTCGGCATCGTGGGGGACGTCCGCGACGTGCTCGCGCGGCTGCTGCCCGCAGTGGCGTCTGGGGATCGCCGGACATGGCTCGCGGCCATTGACGAAATGAAGGGGGGCTCCGCCGTCCGCGACATCAAGAATCTGCCGGACGACGGGCATCTCTACGCGGCGCACGTCATCAGCGACCTGTGGCGCGCCACGAACGGCAAGGCGCTCGTCGTCACCGACGTCGGTCAGCACCAGATGTGGGAAGCGCAGTACTACCATCACGACGTCCCACGCTCTTTGATCACGTCCGGCGGGCTCGGGACGATGGGGTTCGCGCTGCCTGCGGCGATCGGCGCGAAGATCGCGCGTCCGAAAGCGGAGGTCTGGGTTGTGGTCGGCGACGGTGGATTCCAGATGACGATGCCCGAGCTCGCAACGATCGCGCAGGAAGGGATCGACATCAACATCGCCATCATCAATAACGGGTATCTTGGGATGGTGCGGCAGTGGCAGGAGTTCTTCTACGAGCGGCGCTACGCCGCCACGCCGCTGCTCAGTCCTGACTTCGTGAAGATCGCCGACGCGTACGGGATTCGCGGAATTTCCGTGCGCAAGCGGGCGGACGTGATTCCGGCGGTGCAGTCGGCGCGCAAGTCGAACGAGACGGTGCTGATCGATTTCCACGTCGAGCAGGAAGACACGGTGTATCCGATGGTGCCGGCCGGCGCCGCGCTCGACCAGATGATCCGTCGTCCCAGCCCCATCGTCGAGACGGGCGCGGACGCCTGAGAGGAACCATGCAGACGACCTTTATCGTTCACGTTGAAGACCAGCCCGGCGTGCTGACGCGCGTCGCCTCGCTGATCCGCCGGCGCGGATTCAACATCGAGTCGCTCACGGTCGGGCACACCGAGCGCGGCGGCGTGTCCCGCATGACGATTGTGATGGACACCGACGAGCGCGCCGTGTCGCGGATCGAGGCCAATCTCTACAAGCTCGTGAACGTGATCCGTGTGGAGAACATCACGCCGCAGCCGTCGGTGTTCCGCGACCTGGCGATGATCAAGGTGGCGGCGTGCGAATCGTCGCGCGGCGCGATCATGCAGCTGGTCGACGTGTTTCGCGCTCGCGTGATCGACGTCTCGCCGGACTCGCTGATTATCGAGATCACCGGTACCGAGGACAAGATCGACGGTCTCGTCGAGATGCTGCGGCCCTACGGCGTGCTCGAGATGGCGCGCACCGGACGGGTCGCGATGTCGCGCGGTGCGGGCGCGCCGACGCCAGTGGTGGACCAGGTGAATATCCCCGAGGCCGATGTCGCGTTCGACAGCGGCGTTTCTTTTTCAGTCTAGGAGCGCGGATACATGGCCAAGATGTACTACGACAAGGACGCCGACCTCTCGCTGATCAAGGCGAAGAAGGTCGCCGTGATTGGTTACGGGTCGCAGGGGCACGCGCACGCGCTGAACCTGCGCGACAGCGGCGTGGACGTCCGCGTCGGGCTGCCGGCGGCCAGCGCGTCGCGCGCGAAGGCGCAGGCGGAGGGGCTCGCCGTCGTCGATCCCGCGCAGGCCGCGCACGAGGCGGACGTCATCATGATCCTGACGCCGGACACGACGCAGGCGGCGCTCTATCGCAGCGCGATCGAACCGAACCTGCAGCCCGGCAAGACCCTGATGTTCGCGCACGGGTTCAACATCCGCTTCGGGACCATCAAGCCGCCGGCGGGCGTGGACGTGTCGATGATCGCGCCGAAGTCTCCGGGTCATCGCGTCCGCGAGCTCTATAAAGAAGGTGGCGGAACGCCGGCGCTGCTGGCGATTCACCAGGACGCGAGCGGCCGCGCGCGCGAGCTGGCGCTGTCCTACGCGAAGGGGATTGGCGTCACGCGCGCCGGGGTCGTCGAGACGACGTTCACCGAGGAGACCGAGACGGATTTGTTCGGCGAGCAGGCAGTCCTGTGCGGCGGCGTGAGCGCGCTGGTGAAGGCAGGTTTCGAAACTCTCGTCAACGCGGGCTACCAGCCGGAGATCGCGTATTTCGAGTGCATGCACGAGCTGAAGCTGATCGTGGATCTGATGTACCGCGGCGGCCTCAACTACATGCGCTACTCGATCAGCGACACCGCGGAGCACGGCGACTACACCGGCGGCGCGCGCCTCGTGACGGAGGAAACCCGCGCTGAGATGCGCCGCATGCTCGACGATATCCGCAGCGGACGCTACGCCGAGGCCTGGATCGCGGAGAACGAGAAAGGCCGTCCGTGGTTCGACGCCAAGCGTGCGGCGGAGCAGTCGCACCAGATCGAGCGGGTCGGCGCGGAGCTCCGCAAGATGATGCCGTTCGTCGACCCCATCGAAATCAAGCCCCTCGCGACAACGCGGTAGGCTCCGCGGGCCCCGGGGGTCAGGTCTACAAATCGCCCCAACCTGGGGTCAGGTCTGTAAACCGCCCGTTGCGGGGGCCTGACCCCCGGCGAAGGGCAATTTGTAGACCTGACCCCAGGGGCGGCGTATCATGCCGCTAATGGAGACGACCCTGGGCACGCGGTTTACGGGCATCCCGTTCGAGAATCCATTCCTGCTCGCGTCGGCGCCGCCGACCGAGTCGGACTCGAACATCATTCGGGCGTTCGAGGCGGGCTGGGGCGGCGTCGTCGTCAAGACGATCGGCATGCACCCGGTCGTCAACGTCAAGGGACCCAAGACCAAGTTCCTGCGGTCGTCCCCCGACAGCTACCGCATGTCGATGGAGAAGCGCCCGAACACGGCGCTCCACTCCTCGTGGAACTGGGAGCTCATTTCCGACAAGCCGGTCGACTGGTGGCTGCCGCGCCTGCGGCGGATCAAGGACGCCTTCCCGAACAAGGTGCTCGTCGCGTCGATCATGGCGGGCTCCGAGAACGACAAGGAAGTGAACCACTGGCGCGAGCTCGCCGTCGCTTGCCAGGAGCAGGGCGTTGACGCGTTCGAGCTGAACCTCTCGTGCCCGCACATGGACCGCGTCGACATGGGGTCGAACATCGGCAAGAACGTCCAGCTGATCGACACCGTCGTCCGCGCCGTCAAGGAAGTCGCGCGCAAGCCGGTGTGGGTGAAGCTGACGCCGACCACGACCAACATCGCGAAAGAGGCCGAGGCCGCGTTCAAGGCGGGCGCCGACGCGATCTCGTCGTCCAACACCTTCACATCGCTCCCGCCGATCGACCCCGAGTCGCTCGAATTCGAGGTGAACGTCGAGGGCAAGGTGTCATACGGCGGGCTCGGCGGCCCCGCGATCCTGCCGCTATCAATGGCCAAGATGGCACAGATGACGACAGCGTTTCCGGCGCGGAGCTTTTCCGGAATCGGCGGCGTCTCAGACTTCTCGCACGCTCTGAACTATTTTCTGCTCGGCTGCGGCACGGTGCAGGTCTGCACCGCGGCGATGCTCGATCACGCGATTGGCCCGAACGTGATCAAGGGGCTGCTCTCGGGGATGCAGGCATTCCTCGAGAAGCACGCCGACAAGGGGTGGCACTCGCTGGACGACTTCCGCGGCCTGCGCCGGGATCGGATCGTCGCACACCACGAGATCAAGCGGCCGGAGGCCAAGGAGTACTTTGGCGGACACGACGCGGCAGCCGAAGGCTACGCGTCTACAACCACCGCGTGATCGTCACTTTCTTGTCGGTGTAGAACTCGAACGCGTCGCGGCCGTGAACCTTGAGATCCCCGAAGAAGCTGTCGCGAGCGCCGCCGAACGGGAAGTAGGCCATCGGCGCCGCGACGCCGATATTCACGCCCACCATTGACGCCGTCGCGCGTCGCGCGAACTCGCGCGCGTTCTTGCCGCTGGACGTGAAGATCGACGTCGCGTTCGCGTTCGGGTGCGATTCCATCAGCGCGATCGCGTCCTCGAGCGTCTCCACGGCGTTAATCGACGCCACCGGCCCGAAGATCTCCTCGTGGCCGATCGACATCTTTGGCGAGACCTCGTCGAACACGGTCGGTCCGAGGAAGAAACCCTCGTCGCGATCGGCGACGGCGACGCCTCGACCATCCAGCACGAGTTTCGCGCCTTCCTTGACGCCCTTGTCGATGTAGCTCTTCACGCGCTCGCGGTGCGTGCCGCTGATCACCGGTCCCATCTGCACGCCGGGCTGCAGGCCGTCGCCGACCTTGAGGCTGCGTGCCGCTTCGACGAGGCGATCGCGCGCTTCATTGTGCGCTTCGCCCACCGGCACGAGCACACTGCCGGCCAGGCACCGCTCGCCGGCGCAGCCGTAGAAGGATTCCGTGATGATTCCGATGGACCGATCGAAGTTCGCGTCGGGCATCACGACGACGAAGTTTTTCGCGCCGCCCAGCGCCTGGACGCGCTTGCCCGTATGCGTGCCGCGCTGATACACCGTGCGCGCCACCGGCGTGGATCCGACGAACGACACCGCGCGGATGCCGGGATGATCGCAGATCCCTTCCACAATCTCCCGCCCGCCGTTCACAAGCTGGACGATGCCAGGCGGCAGGTCGCACTGCTCGAGCAGCCTGAAGATCAAACGCACCGACAATGGCACCTGTTCCGACGGCTTGATGATGATGCAGTTGCCCGTCGCGACGGCGAACGGCAGGAACCACAGCGGCACCATCGCCGGGAAGTTGAACGGCGTAATCGCCGCGACGACGCCGACCGCCTGGCGGAACACGGTCGAATCGACGTTCGTCGCGATTTGCTCGAGGCCATAGCCCATCATCAGCGAGGGAGCGCCGCACGCGACTTCGACGCATTCGATGCCGCGGCGTACGCTGCCGCGCGACTCGTCGATCGTCTTGCCGTGCTCGGTCGTGACGGTCCGCGCGAGCTCCTCGAAGTGCTGCTCGAGCAGGTTTACCAGCTTGAACATCGATCGCGCGCGAATGACGACCGGCGTATCACGCCAGGCGGGGAACGCTTTCGCGGCGGCCTGGACGGCGGCGTCGAGGTCCGCGCGCGTGGACAGCGGCGTCCGCGCAATCACCTTGCCGAGCGCCGGGTTGTGCACGTTGACGAACTCTTTCGTCTCCGACGACACCCACTTGCCGCCGACGTAATTCTGGAGAGTTTCCGGCGTGGTCATAAGACGCTGATTATACGTCTCCATCCAGCTTTGTAGCTTCCGGCTTCAGCCGGAAGTCTTCCGGTCCGAGTCGGAAGTCTTCCGCCTGAAGGCGGAAGCTACAGGATCCGTGAATGGTCCCTGGCCGCCTCTTTTATTTGTTCCGGCGTCCAGCCGCGCGCGCGCAGGACGGCCGCGTCAACCGCACCGGCTTTGGAATCACGTACTACCCGGGAGTGAAATCGCGCGATGGCGCGAAGCTCGTCATGGTGAAGGTTGACGGGCCCGTTACCGCGGATATCACGCTCGTTCCCGCCGTCTTGTCGGTTGTTTCCGGTGTGGTCATCGGCTCGAACGATCGACCCGTCGCAGGGGGCATGCTCGGGATCGCGCATGGCGACGGGATGTTCGGCGTCGACTCCAAAGGCTTGCGGATCCGTGCGGACGGATTCTTTCTGCTGCCGGCGCTTCCGCCCGGCACGTATTTCCTCCAATTCCACGAGAGCGCCTGGCCGCCGCCGCGCGGCGAGACGCCCCTGGTCTCGGGGGCACGCGTCGTTGTCGAGGGGCGCGATCTTGCGGGCGTGCGGGTCGCACAGATTCACATGGTCCACGCGACAGGGAAGGTCGTCGTCGATCCTGCCGTGAGAGCGCTGTTTCAGCCGGCGGCCTTCACTGTCGGGGCTTTCCCCGTCGACGTCAACGGCAACCATGGACCGCAGCGCTCGGGATCGATAAGAGACGATTTGACGTTCGAGTTCTCGACCTGGCCATCGGTTGGCTGGGTGCGCGTACTCTTCGACGACAACGGGTGGCGCGTGAAGGCCGTCCGGCACGGCGGCCGTGACGTGACGGCAACAGGAATCGAGTTCAAGGCAGGACAGGAAATCACCGGCATCGAGATCGAGCTCGTACGCCGGTGACCGTTCAGCCCTCGCGCAGCACGCGCGCCGGATCGATCCGCGAAGCGCGTCGCGCGGGCAGGTAGCCCGCCATCGCGCCGATGGCGCTCAACACCAGCGCCGCGGTCAGCAATGTCGCCGGGTCTCGCGGCTGCAGGCCGAAGAGCAGCCCTGTCGCCGCGACGAACTTTGCCACCCACAACGCCAGCGCGCTGCCGGCCACGACGCCAAGTCCGACCAGCAGGACCACGCGGCGCAGGACGAGCCTGATGGCCCCCGCCGGACCCGCGCCGAGCGCCATGCGGATGCCGATCTCAGTACGCCGCCGGCTGACGGCGTACGACATCACGCCGTACAAGCCCAGTCCCGCCAGCAGCAGCGCGAGTCCGCCGAAGAATCCCGACAGCATCGCGACGACGCGCTCCTGGCTGGTCGCGGCGTGGACGGTATCCCTGAATGGCTTGAACGTGAGCGTGACGTCTGGGTCCACTGTGCTGAGCGCGGCAGTAAGACTACGCGTGAGCAGCGCAGGCGATCCGGACACGGCGCGCACCGCGATCGTGGTGCCGGGGCCCGGCCGTTCGGCTTGGAGCGCGTGCACGTACACGGTGGGTGGGATTTGATCGCGCAGCGATTCGTACACGGCGTCGCGGACGAGGCCGACGATTTCGCGGCGCGGCGGATTCTCGCCGGGGCTCGGATCGTTGCGAATCGTCCGTCCGACGGGATTCGCGCCGCCGAAGAACTTCTTCGCGAACGATTCGTTCACGATGACGACGCGCGGCGCGGTGCGCGAGTCCTGCGCGGTGAAGTCGCGCCCTGCGAGCATCTGCGTCCCGTAGGTGGCGAAGTAGCCGGCACTGACCTCGTTCATGTGCACCGAGCGCTCGCTCTCCGGCAACGACATGCCCTCGGGGTTTTCGATCAGCGAGTCCCACGAGCTGTTGGTGAGCGGCGTGATGTTCTGGAGCGCGGCGCTGCGGACGCCTGGTACCGTCGCTGCGGCCTGGCGGAGGCGTTCGTACAGATTGGGCCGTTCGGACACCGCGACGGCGCTGCGTTTCGCGCCCACGTTGACGAGCAGGATCGGATCCGGCTCGAAGCCGAGACGGACATGCGCAAGACTCGAGAACGTTCGCATGAACAGGCCCGCGCCGACGATGAGGATCAGCGACAGCGCCACTTGCGCGACGACGAGGAGGCTGCCGAAGCCGAAGCGCGACTCGCCGGCGATCGATCGTCCCTGTTCCTTGATCGCCTCGTTCGGCGAAACGCGCGTGGCCCGCATCGCGGGCACGATCCCGAACAGCAGCGCGGTCGCCGTGGCGACGCCGATCGTGAACGCGAGCACGCGCCAGTCGAGGCCCACGTCGAGCGCCTTCGCCGTTGACTCTCCCGACATCTCGAACACGAGCAGGCGGGCGCCCCAGTGCGCGAACAGCAGCCCGAGCACCGTGCCGAATGCCGAGAGCAGCAGGCTCTCGGACAGTAGCTGCCGCGCGATCCGCCAGCGCGACGCGCCGAGCGCCACGCGGACGCTCAGCTCGTGGCGGCGGGCGTTCCCGCGCGCCAGCAGCAGGTTGGCGATGTTCGCGCACGCGATCAGCAGCACGAGCGCGACGACACCCATGATGATGAAGAGCGGCTGGCGATACTGCCGCCCGAGCGATGCGGGACCGTTCGCCGCGGCCCGCACCATGAACGGATCCTTGAGATAGTTCGGCAGATCCTTGGGCCGGTAGTTCGTCGGGAGCGTCGCCTGGCGCATCTGCGGCTGCACGCCGCGCAGCGCGGCGGTCGCAGTTTCAACGGTGTCGCCTGGCTTCAGGCGCGCGATTGCGCGCATCCACCACCAGGTCCGCTGGTCCATCGCGCTCTCGTTCGCCCCGCGCATCAGCGGCTCGGCGGCCAGGGGAATCGCGACTTCGTACGCGCTCCCTTGATCCACGCCGCTGAAGTCGGGACCGGTGACGCCGATGATCGTGAACGGCACGCGATCGAGCTCGATCGTCTTGCCGAGCACGTCCGCGGCGCCGCCGTACTGACGCTGCCAGAAACCGTAGCTGATCACGGCGACCTGGCGTTTCTCGGTGCCTTCCCCTTTTCGCACGTCGTTCTCGGGCGTGAACGTCCGCCCGAGGATGGCCGGCACGCCGAGCACGTCGAAGAACTCGCCGCTCGCCATGATCCCCGAGATCATCCGCGCTTCGCCGCCGCGCGCCAGGTTGTAGCGCTGCGCGGTATAGGCGAAGGCGCCGTTGAACAGCTGGTGATCGCGCGCGCGGAGTTCCTCCCAGAGAGGATTGCTCCAGGACGTTCGGGTCGGTCCGGCCATAACCTGGACGAGCTGCCGCGGCTCCTTGACCGGCAAGGCGCGCAGCATCACGGCATTGACGATGGAGAAGATGGCGGAGTTGGCCCCGATGCCGAGCGCCAGCGACAGGATTCCGACGGCGGTCACGATCGGGGTTGCGCGCAGGGCGCGAAAGGCGTCGCGCAGATCAGTCATAGCAGGTCCCACTATCTACGAAGCATTTCGTAGATGTCAAGTGCACTGCTATATGACGGGGATGACGCGTGCCCGGTTGACCGGATCTTCCGGGTTGAGCGGATCTTCCGCCTGCGCGGATCTTCCGCCTGAAGGCGGAAGCTACAAGGAGTACCCCTGTAGCTTCCGCCTTCAGGCGGAAGTCACTTCTTGACTGTTTCGGTGCCGCTGACAGGAATGCCGCAGACCGTGCCGGTGTAGTTCACGACAATCTGTCCCGCTGCGTCGAGCGTTGCCTTGCTGTTCGTGAACGAGAACGGGCAGTTGACGCCACCCTGCCCGACGAGGCCGGTCGCGCTCCAGCTGATCACCGATCCGCTCAGCGTCCCCGCGCCCGAACCCGTCACCGCGATGTTGCCGGCGCACGTCGCTGAAAACGTCACGTTCGCGCTCGACGTCGTCGTCGGCGTCACCGTGTATTTGAGGTTGCCGCAGCCCGTGGCGGGGCTCGATGCCGTGACGGATGACCACGTGCCGGCAAATGCGTCGAGCGAGCTCGATGTCGTCGGCGATGTCGGCGACGTGGACGTCGTCTTGTCCTTGTCCTTTCCGCCGATGAGATCGCATCCCGCCGTGAGGACGCACGCGAGGGCGATGGCCGTGCTGATTCTGGATTTCATAAACCCTCTTATCGTGACGTATGATTCCGTACTTTATGGCCTTCGAGGGCGTCTATTCCATTATCCCCACGGCATTTACGGATTCGGGCGATCTTGACGCGGCCAGCCAGCGCCGTGTCGTCGATCTTTTCATCGCCAAAGGCGCCAACGGCCTGACAGCGCTCGGCGTGACCGGCGAGGTGGCGCGGCTCGAAGAACACGAGCGCCGGACCATCCTCGAAGTCATTGTGAAGCAGGCGGCCGGCCGCATCCCGATCATCGCCGGCACATCCGCGGGCGGCACTCGTACCTGCATCAGCTATACACGGCAGGCAAAGGAGCTGGGTGCGTCGGCGGTGATGGTGAGTCCGCCACGCATGCCGAAGTTGAACTCGGCGGCAGTCGTCAACCATTACAAGGCGCTCGCCGACGCCGTCGATCTGCCGATCATCGTCCAGGACTATCCGCCGATCACGGGTTTCACGATGGAGCCCGCGCTGCTCGTGCGGATTGCGAAAGAAATTCCGTCCGCGCGGACGATCAAGCTCGAGGATCCACCCACGCCGCTAAAGACGGCGCGGATTCTCGAGGCTGCAGGAGAGACGAAGGTCCAGATTTTCGGCGGCCTTGGCGGCGTGTTCCTGCTGGAAGAGCTCATCTCGGGTGCGACCGGCGCAATGACCGGATTCGCGTTCCCCGAAATTCTCGCGCGGATCATGAGGCACTGGAATGCGGGAGAGCGCGACGCCGCCGCGGACGTGTTCTACCGGGCTGTGCCGCTGATGCGTTTCGAGTTCCAGGAAGGCATCGGCATGGCGATTCGCAAGGAAGTGCTGCGGCGGCGCGGCGCACTGGCGAGCGCGGCCACGCGTGCACCCGCCGGCGCCCTGGACAAGCCGACCCTCGAGGCGCTCGATCGCGTGCTCGCGTGGGTGACGACGCAGAAAGGCATGGAATGGATCTCGGTCTGAAGGGCAAGGTCGCGATGGTTGGCGGTGCGAGCCGCGGCCTCGGCTACGCGGTCGCGGAAGCGCTGGCGCGCGAGGGGGCGATCGTTTCGATTTCCTCGACGACCCCGGCGTCGATCGAAGCGGCCGGGAAGAAGCTGTCATCCGGCGGCGCACAGGTGCTGGCGATGCCGGTGGACGTGCGCAACGGCGATCAAATCGCGGCGTGGGGGCAGAAAACGATAGAACGCTTCGGCGGGGTCGACCTGCTGTTCACCAACGCAGGCGGCCCACCGGCCGGTCCGGCTGTCTCATTTGACGATGCCGCGTGGCAGAACGCCGTTGATCTGCTGCTGTTCAGCGCGATCCGCATGATCAGGCTCGCGGTGCCGTCGATGAAGCAGCGCGGCGGCGGGTCCATCCTCGTGTCCACGTCTTCATCGGTCAAAGAGCCGATTCCCAACCTGGGTCTGTCGACGGTGCTGCGGGCATCCGTCTCCGCGCTCGCGAAGACGCTCGCGCTGGAGCTCGCCGGCGACAAGATTCGCGTGAACCAGATCATCCCGGGCCGCATCGACACGGACCGAGTGAGACAGCTGGACGAGATCGCGGGCAAGAAGCAGGGAATCGCCGCGGAGCAGGCCAAAGCGAAGTCGGTCGCGGCAATCCCGATCGGGCGTTATGGAGAAACGCCCGAGTACGGTCGCGTCGCGGCGTTCATCCTGTCCGACGCGGCGGCGTACATGACGGGCGCGACCGTGCAGGTCGACGGCGGCTTGATTCGGAGCGTTCTCTAACAGACCTTGTAGCTTCGAGCATTCTCTAACCAGACCCTGTAGCTTCCGCCTTCAGGCGGAAGAGGTAACTATGAGCGTGATGCGTAAAGTGCTGCTCGCCATGTCGACCTCGACGTTTCTCCGGGAACAGGCGACGAAGCGATCATTCGTGCGGCGCTCCGTGTCGGCATTCATGCCTGGGGAGACGGTCGAGGACGCGCTCGGCGCGGCGGCGACGCTGAAGCCGCAGCGCATCAAGACGATCCTCACGCGGCTCGGCGAAGGAGTCACGAAGCTCGATGAAGCGGAGCGCGTCACGCAGCACTACCTCGACGTGCTCGACAAGGTGAAGG
>WNGB01001835.1_pt1 | contig 73908 bp, 65 predicted proteins | sample 5400681 | NCBI WGS metagenome assembly WNGB01 (sample SAMN13153367, study PRJNA577476) | soil metagenome | isolation source: 115 cm soil or saprolite under grassland replicate 2 | place: USA:California | collected 2016-06-15 | reverse complement strand
GTCTACCGCTCACATCGCGAGCGCAACCAGGCCCTGCCACACTGGCTCGACCACTACAACACGCGCAGGCCGCACAGCTCACTCGGAGACCGACCCCCGATCAGCCGCGTTCACAACGTCCGTGGGTAGGACAACTAGGAGAGCTCGCGGTCGATGGTGTATAGGGGGCGGCCTTCGACATCGCGCTGGATCCGGGCCAGATATTCGCCGACGAGGGCGAGCACGAAGCCCTGCATGCCGAGGACGAAGATGATGCCGATGCCGCCAAAGAGCGGGCCCGGGAAGTTCGACGTGTCAACCCAGTAGAAGACGCCGTACGCCCCGAGCGCGAGCGCCGCGACTGTGCAGAGGACCCCGAGCCCAATCCCGATCCACTGGATCGGCTGCGGCCAGAACCCGGCCAGCACATGCAGGGCGAGCCGCGTGAGCCGAAGCGGCGAGTATCGGGACCGGCCGGCACGGGGCGAATGGGTCACGTTCACCTCGACGACGCTCGCGCCGCTCGACAGAACGAGCGCCTTCGTGAACTTCTGCTTGCCGATTGCGCCGAGCATCGGCTCGATCGCGCTACGCCGGTACGCGTTGAAGGCGCAGCCGAAGTCGGCGACGTCCACCCCGGTGAAGCGCCGCAGCATGCTGTTGATCAGCCGTGAGGGCAGCGTCCTGCCCCACGAGTCGCGGCGCGCCGCCCTCCGCCCGCTGGCGACGTCGTGGCCGGCCTCGACGGCCTCGACCAGACGCGGGATGTCCTCGGGGGCATTCTGGAGGTCGCCGTCCATCGTGACGAGGATCTCGCCCCGCGCGCGGACGAGCCCCGCCTGCATCGCGGCATGCTGCCCGAAGTTGCGCTTGAAGCGAACGGCGCGCGTGCGGTCGTCCGCGGCGTGCAGGCGCTCGAGCTCGACGAACGTGGCGTCGGTGGATCCGTCGTCGACGAAGATCAGCTCGTAGGGGCGGCCGAACGCGTCGAGCGCCTCGACCGTTCGCCGGGCGAGCTCACGAATGCTCGCCGCCTCGTTGTAGAGAGGGATCACGACGGAGACCGCGGGCGCGGCCCGAGCTGACTCCTCGTCCGGATGCGGCCTCGGTGCGGTCTCGCGCTGCCTCGTCGCCACGCGGGAAGACTAGCCTGGCTTGTCGCGGCCGCCGCGAGCAGGCAAGATTCCTATATGTCCCTCCTTGCCGCCCGGGTGGAGGAGCTCCGCCGCGACCGCGAGCACGGGGCCAGCTGGATGGCGAGGCGGACCGTCGAGACGCTTCTCGAGGTCGCCGAGGAACCGTGCGAGACGTGCGAAGCGCTCGTCGATCAGCTCGTCGAAGCCGGGCGAAAGCTTGCCGAAAGCCGCCCGGGCGTGGGTGCGATCGCCGGAGCGGCGGGACGCCTCCTCGCCACGGCGAACGCCCACCGCTACCTCGACCTCGAGGAGCTCCGCCGCCTGATCGCCGAGGAAGCCAACGCCCTCGTCGACCGCAGACGGCGCGCCGCGGCTTCGATCGCGATCCAGCTCCGCGGGTCCCTCGAAGACGCCGTGGTCGCAACGCACTCCGCGTCGGCGACGGTGCGCGAGGCGCTTCTCCGCACGCCGCCGAGGCGCGTGCTGTGCACCGTCTCGAACCCGATCGGCGAGGGGCGCGGATTCGCCGAGGAGCTTCGGCGCGAGGGGCTCGTCGTCGAGCTCCTCGAGGACGTGGACGCGCCGGCGGCCCTCAAGGACGCGGCGCTGTTCCTCGTCGGCGCCGACACGGTGTTCCGGGATGGGACGCTGTGCAACAAGATCGGAACGACCGCGCTCGCGGAGGCCGCGGCCGCTCGCGGCCTGCCGACGATCGTCGCCTCCGAGACCGTCAAGCTCGCGCCGATCGAGGCGGCCGACGCGCCGGAGCCTAGCCCTGCCGAGCGCTCGCTCTTCGAGCTGACCCCGCCGGAGCTGATCTCGGAGATCGTGACCGAGGAGGGCTCGGTGACGAGCGACGGGGTCGGCTCGCTCGTCGACCGGACCCCGTTTCTCCGCGAGGGCTACGCCCTGCTCCTGCCGGCAGTTGCCCTGTAGCGGATGAAGGCCATCGCGGTCGCCCTCGCGGCGATCGCCGCAGGAGGCTGCATGAACGAGACCTCCCGGATCGGCGCGGGCACGACCCGGTTGGAGATCTCCGTCTCGATTCGCGGAAGCGAGAGCCTCACCCGGGTCTGGACCCTAGGCTGCACGGGAAAGAGCACCCTTCCCGACCCAGAGCGCGCGTGCCGCCGCCTCTCCGCCCTGAAGGATCCATTTGCGCCTGTTCCCGAAGGCGTGGCGTGCACACAGGTCTATGGGGGCCCGCAGGTCGCCGACGTGCGGGGCACGTTTCGCGGCGACCCGGTCTCAGCGAAGTTCTCGCGCGAGAACGGCTGCGAGATCGCCCGCTGGAACCGCGTGCGGTTCCTCTTCCCCGCCGGCGGCTGATACTTCCGGGGCGATGGCGCTCCGCGTCACCCACTGTCCCGTCAACCTGGCCGGCGTCGGCTGGACGAACGTCCAGGCGCTGCGGCGGCGCGGCATCGACGCGCGCCTCGTCGTCTTCAACACGCAGCGCTTCCGGCCCGACCAGGCCGACTGGAACCTGCACCTGCCGCGTTCCGGCTTCCTCCGCCAGCAGGCAGTGCAGTGGCGCGCCTTCGCCCGCCTTCTGCCTCAGACGGACATCTTCCACTTCTACTTCGGGCTGACCCTCGTCCCCAAGAAGCTCCAGTTCCCCATCCTGCGCGCCGCCCGCCGGAAGTCGCTCTTCCACTTCCTCGGCGCCGACATCCGCGATCGGCCGAAGGAGCAGCTCGCGTACGGCCTGAAGGCCGACGCGCGCGTCGTCGGCTCGTACGCGGCTCTCCGTTTCATGCCGTTCGACGCCGAGGTGCTGCCCCCGGGCATCGACCTGTCGCGCTACCAGCCGGTGCCGCCGGTCGAGCGCGAGCGCGTGCGGATCGTCCACGCCCCCTCGAGCCTGGAGAAGAAGGGGACACAGTGGGTGGTCGAGGCATGCGAGCAGCTCCCGGTCGACCTCGACGTCGTCCACGGCGTCCGCAACGAGGAGGCCCTCGAGCGCTTGAAGCAGGCCGACATCGCCGTCGACCAGCTGCTCCGTGACTGGCACGGGATCTTCTCGATCGAGGCGATGGCGCTCGGCAAGCCGGTCGTCACCTCGCTCGACGAGGCCGCCGTCCGCCGGACCGAGGAGGCCGTCGGCATGACGGTTCCGATCGTGCGCGCGACCAAGGACGACCTGGTCGAGAAGCTGCGTCCCCTCGTGGAGTCGTTCGACGAGCGCAAGCGGCACGGCGAGGCTGGGCGCGCATACGTCGAGCGGGTCCACGATGTCGAGCGGATGACCGATCGCCTGCTCGACATCTACGCTCGGCTCTAGAAGTGCCGCTCGCCGAACAGATCAAGCGCCTCGCCAAGCACTCGGCGATCTACGGCCTGGGCGGTCTCATCCAGCGAATCCTCGCGATCCTCCTGCTGCCACTCTACACGCGCTACCTCAGCCCGAGCGACTACGGCGCGATCGAGGCACTCGTCGCCCTCTCGGCGGTGATCCTGGCGCTGCTCAGGGCGGCGATCTCGAACTCGTTCTTCCGCTTCTACTTCGACGCGGACGACGAGCGGCGGCGGCTCCTCGTCGTCCGCACGTCGTTCTGGTTCACGATGGGGGCGGCGACGGTCGCGCTCGCTGCCGGGCTCGTCTTCGCCGAGCCGATCTCGCGCGCGCTCTTCGCGACCGGCGAGCACGCCGATCTCGTACGCGCGGCCTTCGTGGGCCTGTGGGCATCGATGAACTACGACCAACTGACGGCGCTCTTCCGCGTCGAGGAGCGCTCGGTCAGCTACTCGCTCGCGAGCCTTGCAAACGTGCTGCTGACGATCGGGATCACCATCCTGCTCGTCGTCGTCCTCGACAAGGGCCCGCTCGGCGTCCTCGTCGGCAACTTCAGCGGCACGCTCGCCGTCTACTCCGTCCTGCTTCTCTACCGGCGCGCGCAGCTCGGGCTCCAGTTCGACCGCACGCTGTTCCGGACGATGACCGCGTTCGGAATGCCGTTCGTCCCCTCGGTGATCGCGCTCTCGGCGATCGACTTCAGCGACCGCTTCTTCCTGGTCAAGTTCAGGGACCAGCACGAGCTCGGCCTGTACGCGATCGGCGTCCGCATCTCGGCCGCGCTCCTCTTCCTGCTGACCGCGTTCCGCACCGCCTGGCCGGCCTTCGCCTTCTCGATCCGCGACGACGGCGAGGCGCGCCGGGTCTTCGCGTTCGTCCTCACCTACGTCGTCTTCGCAGCCTCCTGGGCGGCGCTCGCGCTCGGCCTGGGCTCGCCGTGGCTCGTGCGCCTGCTGACGACACCGGACTTCTACGAGGGCTCGCGCGCGGTCGCGCCGCTCGCCTTCGCCGCCGTTGCCTTCGGCGCCTTCGCGGTCGTCCTGGTCTCGATCGGCCGCGCGCGGCGGACGAGGAGCAACTGGCTGCTCACCGGCTCCGCGGCCCTGGTCAACCTCGTCCTCAACCTCGTGCTGATCCCGCCCTACGGGCTGTTCGGCGCTGCCGTCTCGACGCTCGCGGCCTACGTCGCGATGTTCGCGGGAATGGTCTGGAAGGCCCAGCGCGTCTTCCCCGTTCCGTACCAGTGGCGGCGCGTCGGGCTCGCGGTCGGCACCGCGGTCGCGCTGACGGGCGTCGGGAAGGGGTTCCACGTCGGGCTCGCCGCGGCAATCGGCCTCACGCTCGTCTACCCGTTCGCCCTCGCGCTCTTCGGCTTCTTCCTACCTGCAGAGCGGGCGCGATTCGCGTCCCTGGCGGGGGCGCTCTCCCGCCGGGCCAGGGAAGCTCGATGAGGAGCCAAGCCGGCCTTGAAAGGCTGAGGGACGCTCGTTCTAGGTTTGCAACCCGTCGACGGAAGTCGTACCCTGGCAGGTCATGTTCAGCCCTCAACTCGGCTACCTCGACCCCGGCACCGGGAGCATGGTCCTCCAGGCGATCGCAGGTGGGGCCGCCGCAGTAGCAGTGGTCGGCAAGATGTACTGGCGGCGCCTGCTCAGCTTCCTCCGCATCCGCAAGCCGGACGAGAGCGTCCGCAGCTGACGGCTCCACGAGGTTGAGCGCCAAGCCGGACGCTCCGCCAATAGAGGGCGTCTCGGTCGAGCCCAGCTCGTTCCGCGATCCGGACAGCCGCGTCTTCTACTCGGACGGCCGGGTGCTGCGCGCGCTCAGCGAGCAGGGTCTTGCCGACTGGCGGGCGCTCGCATCCTCTCCCCTCCTTTCTGAGCTGATCGACGAAGGAAAGCTCGTATCGACCCGGCTCCTCGACGACGCCGAGCCGGCCGGCGTCCTGCCCGCCGCCGCCGTCCTCGAGCACGAAGTCGTCCCGTTCGTCTCCTACCCGTACGAGTGGTGCTTCGGGATGCTGCGCCAGGCGGCACTGCTCCAGCTCGAGCTCGTTCGCCGAGCGTTGGAGCACGATCTGATGCTGAAGGACGCGACTCCGTACAACGTTCAATGGCGCGGCCCGCAGCCCGTGTTCGTCGACGTCGGCTCCTTCGAACGGCTCCGCCCGGGAGAGCCGTGGCTCGGCTACAGGCAATTCTGCATGCTCTTCCTCTACCCGCTCCTCCTCCAGGCCTACAAGGGCATGCCGTTCCAGCCGTGGCTCCGTGGGCGAATCGAAGGCGTCTCGCCCGGCGAGTGCAGGCGGCTCCTCTCGGGCCGTGACCTCTTCAGGCGTGGCGTCGCGACCCATGTCGCGCTGCACAGCAGGCTCGAGCGCCGATACGCGAACACCAGCCGCGATCTGAAGCGCGAGCTCGGCTCGGCCGGCTTCAAGAAGGAACTGATCCTGGCGAACGTCCGCCGCCTCGAGCGACTCGTGCGCCGGCTGCGCTGGGACCCTCCCCCCTCGGCGTGGTCCGAGTACTCGGCGACGACGAGCTACAGCGAGGCTGAGGCGCAGCGCAAGACGGAGTTCGTGCGCGAGGTCGCGGGCTCCAGGCGCTGGGACCTGGTGTGGGACCTGGGCTGCAACGACGGTCGCTACTCCCGGATCGCGGCCGAGACGGCACGCAGCGTGGTCGCCCTCGACGGCGACGCCTCGGTCGTCGAGATGCTCTTCCGCGAGCTTCGCGACGAGGGCGGCGCGCCGATCCTCCCGCTCGTCGCCGACCTCGTCGACCCGTCCCCTGCACTCGGCTGGCGAGGACTGGAGCGGCGGACGCTCGCGGAGCGAGGGACACCGGAGCTGACCCTCTGTCTTGCGCTGGTCCATCATGTCGTGATCAGCGCCAACGTCCCTCTCGTCGAGCTCGTCGGCTGGCTACGCGGCCTCGGCACGACCCTCGTGGTCGAGTTTCCAACCCCGGACGACCCAATGGTGCAGCGCCTGCTCGTCCGCAAGCGGGAAGGAGACCACCCGGACTACACGCGGAACGATTTCGAGCGCGCGCTCGGAGAGTGCTTCCAGGTCGAACGGACGGAGCCGCTCTCGTCCGGCACCCGCATCCTCTATTTCGCCCGGCCGAAGGACTAGCGTGGACGTGACCCGCCCGCCGGCGCGGCGACGTCGCAAGCCGGTTCGGCGGGACGGCTTCCCGGCCCGCGCCGCGCAGCTTCTGGCGCTCAGCTCGTTCGCCGTCGCGCAACCGCTCTTCGACCTGCTCGGAAAGAACCCGGAGTTCTTCGCGGTGCGCGGGTCGTCGAGCCGCGAGATCGTGACCTTCGCGCTCGCGCTGACCTTCGTCCTGCCGGCGGTGCTTCTCGGAGCCGAGGCCTTGGGCTCGGCCGCTCATCCGCAGCTCGGCCGCGTCGCGCACCTTTCCTTCGTCGGCGGACTTGCTGCGCTCATCGCCCTCCAGGCCGTCAAGCGGGCGGGACTGACGGGATCGGTTGCGATCGCCGCGGCGGCGGTTCTCGCAGCCGTCGGCGTCGTCGCGTACGCGCGGACGCGCGTCGTGCCGGCCGTCCTGACCGTGCTCGCGCCGGCCGCCCTCCTCTTCGGCGTGCTCTTCCTCTTCGACTCGCCCGTCTCGAAGCTCGTCCGGCCGGCCGAAGCGAAGGTGCGCACCGAGACCGTCGCCTCTCGGACGCCCGTCGTGCTCCTGTTCTTCGACGAGCTCAGCACCGTGGGGCTGATGGACGCCCAGCAGCAGGTCGATGCGAAACGGTTCCCGAACTTCGCCGATCTGGCGCGCCACTCGACCTGGTTCCGCAGCGCGAGGTCGGATCACCCGCACTCCGAGCAGGCGGATCCGGCAATCCTGACCGGGCGTTTCCCCCAGCCCGACCGTCTCCCGATCTTCGCCGACTATCCGCAGAACATCTTCACGCTGCTCGGCGGGACCTACGACATCGAGGCGGTCGAGTCGGTCACGCATCTCTGCCCGCCGGCGCTCTGTCGGAAGAGGCGGCGTCACGCAACCGGGGAGCCCGGCGACGAGGCGGCGGCGCCCGAAGAAGAGAGCGCCTCGCTCGCCTCGGACACAGGGATCGTCTACCTGCACCTCCTCCTGCCCAACCCCTACGAGGGGCGGCTACCTCCGATCAGCGACAGCTGGGGCGACTTCAGCGGCCATCGGGAAAGCGGGAAGACCCAGCGTCAGGCGAGGCGAGTCGAGGCGTGCGCGCGGAACATCTGCGAGCTCACCCGCCGGATCTCGGCGACCCGGAAGCCGACGTTCTACTTCGTCCACTCGCTCCTCCCGCACGTCCCCTGGCTCTACCTTCCGTCGGGAAGGCGCTACGACAACAACTACCGCCTGATCCCCGGTGCTCCGGAGGCGAACTGGGTCGATGACGACTGGCTCACGGTTCAGGGCTACCAGCGCTACCTCCTCCAGCTCGGCTACGCGGACCGAGGGCTCGGTCTGATCCTGCGCCGATTGCGCTCGACCGGGCTGTTCGACCGCGCGCTGATCGTGCTGGTCGCAGACCAGGGGACCAGCTTCCTGCCGGGCCAGCCCAGGCGGAACGTCACCCCGGCGAACCTCCATGAGATCGCGTTCATCCCGCTGTTCGTGAAGCGGCCGCACCAGCGGCGGCCGCGGGTCGTCGACTCGCCCGCGCGAACCATCGACATCGTCCCGACGATCGCCGACGTCCTCAATGTGCGGATGCCGTGGCACGTCGACGGGCGCTCCCTGTTCGCGCGCGGCCCCCGTGACCGGACGGTCGGGCTGCCCGACCAGGACGGGGAAATGGTTCAGGCCGATCTTGGCTCGCTTCGCCGGGAGCGGTCGGAAGAACTGCGACGCCGGGTCTCGATCTTCGGAACGGGCGACTTCGCCCGGGTCTACCGGATCGGCCCGCATCGCGAGCTTCTCGGCCGAAAGGTGGCTGAGCTCTCGACACGCCGAGGGGCGGGCGGCCACGTCGAGCTCGACGGCCGCAGCCAGCTCGCGGCAGTGGATCCCGGCTCGGGCCTCGTGCCCACGTTCATCACCGGCAAGGTGGACCTGTCCGGGCAGGATCTCGCGATCGCCGTCAACGGCGCGGTCGCAGCCGTGACCCGCAGCTATACGGCGTTCGGCGAGACGCGCTTCGCGGCGATGATCCCGGAGACCGCGCTTCGACAGGGGCGGAACGATGTCGGCGTCTACGCGGTCCGCGACTCGGAGAGCGGGCTGGTGCTCGAGGAGCTCGCCGGAAGCGACGTCTCCTTCGCGCTCGCGGGCAGCCGCGGTCGCCCGGTCATCCGCTCGTCGCGGGGGGAGACGATCCCCGTGGAGCCCCGAGCCCTGAGTGGGCGGGTGCAGGTGACGATCAAGGGAGGCAGCGTCCTCTTCGTCGGCTGGGCGGCGTCTCTGAGCGCTCGCCGCCCTGCCGACAAGGTGATCGTGCTCGTCGACGGACGCTCGGTCTACGCGGGCGATGCGACCAACTTGAATCGGAAGGACATCTTCGAGCGCTACGGCATCGAGGGCGCGGGGTTCAACTTCGAGCTCCCTCGCTTGCTCCTGCCGGGGCGCGGCGGGCACGTCCGCGTCCTGGCCGCCGGCGGCGGCGTCGCGTCCGAGCTCGACTACGCGGCCGGCTATCCGTGGCCCGTGCCCCGATCCTGAGAGGGCGACTGGCCGAGTCGCTAGCCTTCGCAACCGTGCTGAGGAAGACCGTTGTCGCCGGCGCCCTCTGCGGACTCGTGGCGCTGGTGGCGACTGCCCGCCCTGGCCAGGTGAGGTCGGCGCCTGTGGCCGACGGCGGGTGTGCACAGGCCTTTCGGGGACGCGTGCAGACGCTCTCCGACGCGGCGGCCGCGGAGGTCCGGCTCTCGCCTCTGCCGGCCAGCGTGCGCGGCCTCGTCCGGCTGCGCCGCCCGGCCCGGCTGCAGTCGAGGACGCCGAGGCTGCGGGGCGTCGAGCGCAGGGTCTACCGCATCCGTGCCAGGCTGGTCTCGGCGATGCTCTTCGAGGGCGGGTCCGGCCGCCTTCGCGGGATCGAGCTCGTCGTCGCGGATCCCCGCACCCGCCAGTCGATCATCGTCGCGTTCCCAGCTGCGACCTGCGGACACTCCCGGGCCCCGGCGCGGCGTCAGTCCATCTCTTCGGCACTCGCCAGCTTCGTCAGCGCCTGCGGGGAGCCGCCGACGACCCACTTCGCCCGCCTCCGCGGCGTTGCGACGATCGTCGGCGTCGGCTTCTTCAGCTCGAAGTCGACACGGAGGGATGCGGCGCGGAACGGCCTCGAGCTCAGCCCGGTGCTCGGCTTCCGCAGCACGTCCTGCAAGTGGGTCGCCGAGCGTCCGGCGTTCGTCGCGGCCGCCGGCGACGTCGCGTGCGACCCCGACGATCCCGCATTCAACGGCGGCCAGGGGACCCCGCGCGCGTGCCGCATGCTCGCGACATCGGATCTGCTCACGCGCCCGCCTCTCGACGCTGTGCTCGCCCTCGGAGATCTCCAGTACTCCGACGGCGCGTACTCGAGGTTCATCCGCTCGTACGACCTGAGCTGGGGTCGCGTGAAGGGGATCACCCACCCTGTTGTCGGCAATCACGAGTATCTGACGCCCGGCGCGACCGGGTACTTCCAGTACTTCGGAACGGGCGCGGGCCCCGCGGCCAGGGGCTACTACAGCTTCGACCTCCGCGCCTGGCATGTGATCGCGTTGAACGCGAACTGCGAACAGCTGAAGGGTCACTGCAGCAGGAGCTCGCCGCAGCAGCGGTGGCTCGAGGCCGACCTCGCGGATCACCCGAACAGATGCGTTCTCGCCTACTGGCACCAACCGCTCTTCTCGTCGGGCCAGATCGGCGGACACGAGAGCATGGGCACCCAGTTCTTCTGGCGTGCCCTCTACGACGCGGGCGCCGACCTCGTCCTGAACGGGCACGACCACGACTACGAGCGGTTCGCCCCGCAAACGCCCGGCGGCCGGCTCGATCTCGCGCGCGGAATCCGGCAGTTCGTCGTCGGAACCGGTGGGAAGAGCCTGCTCCCCTTCGGCATACCCGCCGCGAACAGCGAGACCTGGCAGAACACGGTCTACGGCGTGCTCAAGCTGACTCTGCACCCGGCCGGCTACCAGTGGAAGTTCGCCCCGGAGGCCGGGAAGACCTTCGCCGACGTCGGGTCGGCGACGTGCCACTGACGGGCAGCCGCTAGCCTCGTCAGGTTGGACGCGGCGGACACGGCCCAGCTCGCGGCGATCGTGGGCGCGCTCGGCGCGGTGCTCGCCCTGCTCGCGCGGACGCGGTGGCCGCTCCTCGCCGGCCTTGCCGTGCTCTTCGCAGCCGACCTGGCCCTCGCGCTCTCCATCTCCGAGGGCAACTTCCGAGTCTCGCCTGCGCTCGTCGCGCTCGGCCTCACCGCCCTGGTCCCCGTGGCGACCGGCGCCGCGCTGCTCGTGCGCTACCCGGCCGCGGCGACCCCGCTCATGCTGGCGGCAGCGCCCTTCCGGCTGCCGCTCGATTTCGGAAGCGAGCACCGCTTCTACTTCGCGCTCGCCGAGGGCGGCCGGCTCGGGCGGCTCCTCCCCGTCTACGCCGTCCTGAGCGCGGCGGCACTCGCGCTCGCGTGGCGTGCCCTACGGGGAGCGCCGTTGCGCTCCGTCCCGGCGGCGGTCGCGCTGCCCTCGACCGTGTTCTTCGCGCTCGCCGGCCTCTCGCTCCTCTGGACGAACGACCTCGATGCCGGCGCGAACGTGCTCGCCTACTTCCTGTTCCCGTTCGCGGGCCTGGTCGCGGTCGTCGCCCGCGCGCCCTTCCCACCCTGGCTGCCGCGCGTGCTCGCCGTGATCGCGGTCGCGCTCGCCTCGCTCTTCGCTGCGGTTGGGCTCTGGCAGGCAGCGACCCATCGTCTCCTGTTCTTCTCGCCGAGCGTGGAGGTCGGCAACGCCTACAACTCATTCTTCCGCGTCACCTCGCTCTTCCGCGACCCGAGTCTCTACGGGCGGCACCTCGTGCTCGGGATCGCCGTCCTCCTCGTCGTCGTCCTGATGCGACGGCTTCACCTGCTCTTCGCTCTGCCACTGATCGGGCTCATCTGGGCCGGCCTCTACTTCTCGTACTCTCAGTCGAGCATGGCCGCCCTCTTCGTGGTCGTGCTCGCCCTCGCAGTGTTCGCAGGCGACCACTCGATGCGCACCGTCGCGATCGTGACTGCAGTCGTCGTCGCTCTGGGCGGCGCAGGCCTCGTCGCTGCTTCCGCCGGCGGTCACTCCGTCCGCCGGGTGACGAGTGACCGCTCACGGCGCATCGAGCTGCCGGCGAAGGTCTTCCGCGACCACCCGGTGGCGGGTGTGGGGCTCGGCGGGCAACCCCTGGCGAGCCAGGCCAACTCCGAGCGCGGCGGCTCGAAGGACCGCTTCGTCTCGCACACGACCCCGCTCACGGTTGCCGCCGAGCTGGGAGTCCTCGGCCTCCTCGCCTACGGCGCGCTGCTCGCGGGCGCCGCCGTGCTCATCGACCGGGTACGGCGGCGCGACAGTGCGCTCGGGCTCGGGCTCGCCGCCACGCTCCTCGCCCTGTTCGTCCACTCGCTCGTCTACTCCGGCTTCTTCGAGGATCCGTTGACCTGGCTCATCCTCGGAGTGGCGTCGAGCTTCGTGCTTGCGCGGGAGGCTGCCGAGGCACCGCTTGTCGCCGCAACCGCTTCCACTGCCATACTCGACCGGTCCAGCGCACCCCCTCCAAGCCCTTGACGACGCGCCCCGCGGCCGCAGGCTCGCGTGTTCACGGGCCCGAGCGCCTGGAAGGCCGCGGCCTCTGGGCGCTCCTCGCAACGCTCAGTGTGATCGTCGTTGTGACGATGCCCGAGCTCGGCTCCGGCGCCTGGCCGTTCCACCCGCGCTCGGTGAGGCCGCACGGGGTGCTCGGACCGCTCGTGCGCGCGGCCGACCGGGAATGGGATCTCGGCATCCTCAGGTCGACTGCCGTCCTGGCCGGGCTCGCAGTCGCGCTCGGCGCCGCCGCCGCGTGGCGGGTCCGCTCGTGGCCGCACAGCGCGGCGGTCGGGCTCGCCGGGATCGTCTGCGCGATGCTGCTCGTCCCGGCCGTGCTCCTCCAGGTCGGCCTCCGTGATGCGACCGAGCCCTGGTACGACACGAACGACTCGACGTACCAGATCGAGCTTGCGGGCGACCTCGTCCTCGACGGCCACAACCCCTACGGCCACGACTACGGTCACTCCGGCCTCGAGCGCTTCTATCCCGCCGTCGACGCGCCCACCGGCTTCCCACAGGTCGCGCTGCGCCACTTCCCATACTTCCCAGGAACCGCGCTCACGGCCGCGGGGTGGCGCCTGGTGCCCGCCCCCTTCGACGACTACCGGATCCTCGTCCTGCTGGCGACGCTCGCGATGCTCCCCGCCGCGCTCCTCTTCCCCGTGCCGCTCGCCTGGAAGCTCCCGATCGGGGCCGCTCTGGCGGCGAACCCGCTCGCCGTCCGCGCCACCTGGTTCGGGACCGCGGACGCGCCTTCGTTGCTCGCGCTCGTCCTCGCGTTCGGGCTCCTCGCGCGCGGCCGGATCGTCTGGGCGGCCGCGAGCCTCGGCGCGGCCGTTGCCCTGAAGCAGTTCGCACTCGTCGCCGTCCCCTTCTTCGCGCTCATGCTCGTGACGCTCCGCGTTCCACGCCGGAGGCTGCGCCTCGCCGCCGGGGCGTTCGCGGGAGTCGTCCTGGCGACGGTGCTCCCGTTCCTCGTCGCCGACCCGGGAGCGCTCTGGGACGACACGGTCGCGTACGGCGCGAGCACGTACCGGATCATCGGCTACGGGCTCTCCGCCCTGCTCCTGAACGCGGGCGTGCTCGACGACCGCTTCGGGTACTACCCCTTCCTGCCGCTCGCCCTGCTCGTCTGGCTGCCGATCACGGCGTGGCTCCTCTGGAGCCAGCGACGCGCCGCCACGATGTGGTCAGGCGCAGTCGGCTTTGCGGTCTCGATGTTCGTCCTCCTCTTCCTGAGCCGGGTCTTTCAGAGCTCGTACCTGCTGTGGCCCCTTACCGGTGTCGCGCTCGCCGCCCTGCTCGCCGCTTGTGAGCGCGCTTCGCCTCGGCCTGCAACTTCTTGAGCTTCAACCAGCGCCGCTTCGTGATGAGCGCGTAGACCTTGTTCTTCCCGGCGATGTAGACGCGCCGCTCATCGGCGACGACCGGCGAGTACCTGCCGTCCGAGAAGCGCCAGACGAGCTTCCCGTTTCGTGCGTCGAGAGCGAATGTGCCCCGGGGGCCGATCTTGACGCGCCTTAGGCCGCCCTGTCCGCAGGTGCCGCAGGTGGCGAAGTAAACGAGGCCGGCAAGGATTGTCGGCGCGCCACTGATGGTGGAAGGCGCGTCGAAGCGCCAGCGGATGTCTCCCGTGCGTGCGTCGAGCGCCGCGAAGACGCCGTCCCACGTCCCGACGTAGACGGTCTTTCGCCAGACCGCCGCGGCTGTGTAGACGTACGTCCCGACCTGGCGCGCCCAGAGGAGGTGCCCCGTGGAGGCACCGAAGGCGTAGACGGTCCCGTCCGCATTGCCCACGAAGACGCGCCCGTAGGCGAGCGTCGGTGTGGCATAGAAGTACTCGCGGCGACCGAAGCGCGAGAACGAGTGCGCCTGCCAGCGGAGCCGGCCGCTGCGGGCCCAGACCGCGTAGAGGCTGCCGCCGCTCGTCGCGATGTAGACCGTTCCGGCGTGGTACGAGGGTGCGGCGACGATCTCGTCGTCGGCCCTGAAGGTCCAGCGAAGCGTCGGCCGCCTCCGCCCGCGCAGGTCGAGCGCGTAGAGCTTGTGATCCCAGGAGCCGAAGTAGAGCCTCCGGCCGACGAGGAGCGGCGACGACTCGACGGCGCCGGCGTCGAAGCGCCACAGCCTGCGGCCGTTGCGGGCATGCCAGGCGATGACGAACCCGCGGGCTCCGGCCTGGTGCTTCCCGCACGGGAGCCGGTGCATGAAACCCTGGTAGACGACGCCGTCGGCGATCGTCGGCGAGGCCGCCGCGCAGTTGGCCATGGTGTGCGTCCACTTCAGCTTGCCGGAGCGCGCGTCCAGGGCGAAGAAGCGGCCCCGCTGCTGGGCGACGTAGACGCGGTCGTAGGCGATCGACGGAGGGAACTCGATGTCTCCCGTCCTCAGCTGCCAGATCCGGTGGAACGGCGGCCGGAGCCTCCAGTTCGGCGCGACATGCGTGCGCTGGACGTCGTACCCGTAGGTCGGCCACTGCTCCTCGTGAAGCGGGTCCCCCTTCAGCTTCTGCCGCTTCGGGCCGACGTCCACGAACTCCTTCGTCGCCGAGCCTCGCACCGTGCGAGGACGCTTCTCGTGCCACGCCCAGGCGCCGAGGGCGGTGCCCACTCCGATCGAGCCGACGGTGATTACGAGCAGCGGCCACCGGAGCAGTCCGAGCCGGCGCTGGAGAAGCCCAAAGGCGAAGGCGAGTAGCGCGCCGGCCCCAAGCAGCAGCAAGGCGGCGTCGGTGACGGCGCGTTCGAGCGATACGGCGAGCGGCAAGACCCGCCTCAGAATAGAGCAGTTAGATTCCAGCCGTGCACGGTCCCGTCCAGATCACCAGAGCCCTCGATACTGCCCGGCTGTACGGCACCACTGCGGCGCGCCTGATGGCGCGTGGTGGACGCTCGATGCGCCTTCCCAGGGGCAAATCGTGTCCACGGCACATCCTGGTAGTGGGCTCGCCCCGCTCGGGGACGACGTTCCTGGCCGAGGCACTCGGGGCAGTGCCCGGATTGATCGACCTGGGTGAGGTGAAGTCGGTCAAGGCGGCGATCCCCGAGCTCGCGCAGCTTCCAGAGGAGGATGCCGCGGCGCGGCTCCGTCGGGCTCTCGAGCGCGTGCGGCGCCTGGGGCTCGTCGAGCACCTGAGGGGCGTCGAGCAAACGCCCGAGATGTGCTTCGTTCTCGCTGCTGCCTTGCGCGCATTCCCGGAGGCTCGAGTGGTCCATGCGCTGCGGGACGGACGTGACGTTGTCTGCTCACTTCTGGAGCGCGGCTGGCTCAATGCTTCGCGGCACGGCCGCGACGACGTTCTCAACCCCTACGGGTCTCACGCCCGCTTCTGGGTCGAGCCGGACCGGAGGAACGAGTTCGTGGCAGCGAGCGATGCCGCCCGTGCAGCCTGGGCCTGGCGCTGTCACGTTACGGCGGCGCGCGAGGCGATGGCGGCGCCCATGGTCGGCGAGCGGACGCTCGAGCTTCGCTACGAGGCGCTCATCGCCGATCCGGCCGCGAGTGCCGAACGCCTGGGGCAGCATCTCGGCCTGGACCCGCAGCCCCTGACGAGAGCGCTCTCGAATGTCCACGGTCGCTCCGTGGGCCGCTGGCGGAGGGAGCTGACGCCCGAGCAGCTCACGGAGGTCGAGCGAGAGGCCGGCCCACTCCTACGTGAGCTCGGCTATGACGACGCCGCTCCCCTTGCCGAGCCCGCGGGCGCTGCGAGAACCTAGCCGCGGCGGACGAGGAGGCGGGCGTGTGCGCCGCGCCCGTTCGCCGTCACGGTGAGCACGTAGCGGCCGGGTTTGCCCGGCACGCGGAGGGAGAAGGCCCGAATCGAGCGCTTCGCCCGGACCTTTCCCGAGAGCCTCCGGCCCCCGCCTGCCAGGGCGTAGCGAAGCGTCGTCGCGTCCGTCGAGACATCCACCCGCAGCCGCGAAGCGGCGGGGGCCCGGTAGACGTGGCGGGAGAGCTCCACATAGCGAATCCGGACGGCGAACTCGCGCGTCGAGGGGCCGAGGTTCCCGGCGGCATCCAGGGCCGCGAGCGCGAGCCGGTGCGTCCCAGCGGGAAGCCCCCGGCGTCCGCGGAGGCCGTACCACTGGCGGGTCCCGGCCGAGAGGCGCCGGTAGCTGCGAGGCCTGCGCTTCCCGTCCACGTAGAGCATCGCGTACGCCGGCTCGCTGAAGCTGTACCGGACCTTGACTCGGTCGCGGCGCCCGTCGCCGTCGGGGGAGATGACCGTAGGGCGCACCTCGACGTGCTCGACCTCGGGTGCCGTCGAATCGACACGGATCGCGTTCGGGAACTCGAGAGTGCGGTCCTCATCGGCGAGCCTCACTCGCACCCGGTAGAGCCCGTCCGGGACGATGCGGCCCGAGTCGTCGCGACCGTCCCAGGCGAACCTGAGAAACATCGGTCGGAACCGGCCCGAGACGAGGTCGTCGCGGACGACGTCTCCGTCCGCGTCGACGATCGCCAGCGTCAGCTCGTCCTCGCGCCTCAGCCGGAAGGCGATCCGCGCCTCGCGAGCGCCCGGCGGACAGGCGTTGCAGACGGGGGAGACGAGCTCGTCGATCCGGGTGCTCAGGATCGGGCTCTCCTTCAGCTTCAGGCGCTCCGTGACCGCGAACGCGACGGCCGTCGCCGCGAGCAGGCAGACGACGACCACGGTCGGGGCGAGCCTCGTCAAGGTGTCGGATCCTAGTCAGCGATCCATTCGAGTTGCGAGCTTTGGAGTGCGGAACCAGCCGCCCGCTTCTGCTAGACATAGCCGTGTGAAGCGCTTCTTGGTGCTCCTGCTCGGATGCGCCGCGGTCTTCGGTGCCGCGCCGGGCCAGGCGCAGGCGCAGGAGTGCGGTCTGCCGAGCCGGCAACCGCTCTGGATCGACTTCGCCGACGGCTCGGTCCCCTACTGGACGCTCTTCGCCAGGCCCGGGGTCGTCGCCGCCGCCGCGAACTTCATCTATCCGCCGCAGATCCGCGCGCTCGGCGCCGACACCATCTACTGGGACATGCACCTGCCCATGCGGGTCGGAACGCCGGCGGCGCCCTACGACCCGGCGACGATCGACAACCGCGCCGACAGGCTCTTCTTCCGCGCGGTCGCCTCGTCGGCGTGCGCGCGCCCCTGGATTGCTCTGAACGAGCTGTTTGGGTCGAACCTGCCCGCTCCATGGTCGCCGACGAACGCGCAGTACCGCTCGAACGTGCTCGCCTTCGTCCGCCGGCTCTCGACGCTCGGCGCCAGGCCCTTCCTGCTGATCTCCAGCCGTCCCTTCACCGACGGCGAGGTCGGGGACTGGTGGCGCCAGGTCGCGCTCTACGCCAACATCGTCCAGGAGGTCTACTTCAGCGCACCGCAGATCCACCGTCAGGGCCCCGTTCTCGGCAGCCGAAATCTGCGCAAGGAGTTCCGGCAAGGACTGACGGACTTGATGGCGATCGGCATACCTCCGAGCAAGCTCGGCATCATGCTCGGCTTCCAAACGAAGCCCGGGCAAGGCGGACGCGAGAGGCTGAAGCCCGCGAGCGCATGGTTCAACCACGTGAAGCTCCAGGTGCTCGCGATCAAGCAGGTCAGCCGCGAAATCCGGTTCGGCACGATCTGGTCCTGGGGCTGGGGCGAATGGGCTGCTGACGACCGCGACCCCGACAAGGAGGCGGCGGCGTGCGTCTACCTCTGGACGCGCAACCACCGCCTCTGCGACGGGCCCGCCCTGGCCGGCCCGGGCTTCGACCCCGACCGCAGGGTCGGCCAGTTGATCCTCCCCGGCGGCGTTCAGTGCAGGACACCCTGGGGGTCGGTCGGGGCCAGGCAGATCTCGAGCCTCGCCCGGCTCACTGGCGACCGTGAGATCGCCTTCACTTCCCTCTTTGCACGGCTCGTGCTGAAGGGACATGTGAAGGTGGGAGGGAAGGAGCTCCGGGCAGCCGAGCGAGCGATCGTCGCCTACCGCTTCGGCGGCAGCAGCGCCGCCTACCGCCGGGCGCTGGCGCGCGCAGGAGCTTCTCCCGCGATCGCGCGCGGGGTGATCGGCGACGAGCTCAGGCAGGCGAGTATCGAGCGGCACTTCCGGGTCCGGTGGCCGTCGAGCGCCGAGCTCGCCGAGTACCACAGCACCTACTCGGCCACCTCCGCGCGACTCGTCGAGGCGGCGCCCGCCCCTTCCTGGCTCGGCCACCGGAGACGGGGAGTGGCGATCGAGGGAATGGCCCCGGCCGTCGTCTTCAGGCTTTCGCCGGGCCGCTTCGTCACGTTGCGCACACGCGAGGGGACGTTGAGCGTGCGGGCGGTGGGCCCGACGGCTCCGCTCGGCGCGTTCTCACTGGGCGCTGCCAGCGCGTCGATCCGGGCGGCGCTCGTCCGGCTCGAGCAGGATCAGGTCTTCGACAGATGGCTCATGCGCCGCGAGGCCGGCGCCCGCGCGTTCACGACCTGCCGGCGAGACTGGCTGCCCTCTGTGGGCACACTCGAGCTCGCGACCGAGCTGCCGTTCCTCGAGCTGACGTCCTAAGACCGTCTAACGAAGCACGACCTCCGCCTGCTGACGACGCGGCGGCGCCACGTCCTTGAACAGACGGAGCGGCGGCGACGTAGGATCGCTAGTCACCGATCAGAAGGAGGATCCGATGTACGCAAGGCTCGTCTCGTTTTCAGGTGCCGACCCCGAGAAGCGTGAGCCCGCGATTCAGACAATCCGCGAGACCGTGATCCCGATGCTGCGCGGGTGCGACGGCTTCGCCGGCTACATCGCCCTGTACGACGCACAGAACCGACGCGCTAAGGCTGTCCTGCTTTGGGAGAGCGAGGAGACGGCGGAGGCGGCCGAGCAGGAACTCGTGGAACGCCGCCGCCAGCTTGCCAGCGGGATCGGCCTCACTGTTGAGTCGGCGGATCTCTACGAGGCCCCGGTGGTGGAGATGGAAAAGGCTCGCGTCACGAGTTAGGCGCTGAAGGTCCTGGCGCGCCGAGGACGTACGAACAGGCTCGCACCCGGCACGAGCTCGAGCAGCTCGGCTTCCTCGCGTGTCACCTGCGCCCAGCACTCGCGGCCGTCCGCGAGCGAGAGCTCGACGCGCACCTCGAAGCCGAGATGGACGACCCTCTCGACACTAGCGGGCGAGCTCTCGCCGTTCGGCTCGAGCCGAAGCTCGATGTCGTGCGGCCGTACGAACGAGTCGCCGAGGCGGTTCACGGGGCCGACGAAGGTCATCACGAACTCGTTCGCGGGCTCCTCGTAGAGCTCGCGCGGCCCGCCCACCTGCTCGACGCGGCCGTGGTTCATCAGGACGATCTGATCGGCGATGTCCATCGCCTCCTCCTGGTCGTGCGTGACGAAGATCGTCGTCACGTGCATCTCGTCGTGCAGGCGGCGAAGCCACGCCCGCAGCTCCTTGCGAACCCGCGCGTCGAGCGCCCCGAACGGCTCGTCGAGGAGCAGCACCTTCGGCTCGACCGCAAGCGCACGCGCGAGCGCCATGCGCTGCCGCTGCCCGCCCGAGAGTTGCGCCGGGTAGCGGTCGGCCCAGCCCGCGAGCTGCACGAGCTCGAGGAGCTCGCCGACCCGGTCGCGGATCTCGGCCCGCGGCCGCTTCCGGACCTTCAGGCCGAAAGCGACGTTCTCCCGAACGGTCATGTGCTTGAAAGCCGCGTAATGCTGGAAGACGAAACCGACCCCGCGCTTCCGGGCCGCATGCCCGCTCACATCCACGCCGTCGATCTCGACCGTTCCGGCCTCGGGTCGCTCGAGCCCGGCAATGATGCGCAGGAGAGTCGATTTCCCGCTGCCGCTCGGCCCGAGGAGGGCCGTCAGTGAACCGCTCAGAACCTCGATCGAGACGTCGTCGACCGCGGTGAAGGAGCCGAAACGCTTCGTCAGCGACCGCGCGACGATGGCCATTACACGCCTTCCTTCGGCTTGAACATGCTCATCGCGAGCAGGGTCGCGATCGCGAGCAGAGCGAGGACGACCGAGGCGGCGTAGGCGCCCACGTAGTCGAATGATTGGACGCGCTCCTCGACGTGGAGGGTCATCGTCTCCGTCTTGCCCACGATGTGCCCCGACACGACGCTGACGGCGCCGAACTCGCCGAGCGCCCGCGCCGTGGTCAAGACCACGCCGTACCCGACCGCCCAGCGGATGGCCGGGAAGGTCACGCGGCGAAGGGTCTGGAACGGCGAGGCGCCGAGCGTTGCCGCGGCCTGCTCTTGCTCGGTGCCGATCTCGCGCAGCACCGGCACGACCTCGCGGACGACGAATGGAAGCGAGACGAAGATCGTTACGAGAATCATCCCAGGCAGCGCGAAGACGATCTCGATGTCGTGCTTGTCGAGCCATGTCCCGAACCAGCCCTGCCGGCCGTAGAGAAGAAGGAAGGCGAGGCCGACCACCACGGGGGACAGCGCCAGGGGGAGGTCGACGAGCGCGTTCACGATCCCTTTCCCCGGGAAGCGGCGGCGCACGATCGCCAGGGCGCAGATCACGCCGAAGACGGTGTTCGCGGGCACCGCGACGGCCGCGATCAGCAGCGTGACCTGGAAGGCGTGCCGGGCCGACGGCGTCGTCACGGCATCCCACGCCGGCCCGACTCCGTGCTCGAAGGCGCGCCAGAAGACCAGGCAGACCGGCGCCACCAGAATGAGCGCGAGGTAGCCGAGGCCGGCGAGCCGGAGCGCGTGCCTAGGAATCGTCGTGCCTCGTCGTCCAGCGGCGGACCGCGCCGATCACGAGCAGAACGCCGAACGAGACCACCAGGAGCAGCACGGAGACCGCGGCCGCGCTGCTCGGGTCGCCGCTCTCGATCCGGCCGAAGATGTAGACGGACGCGACCTCCGTCTTGAAGGGCAGGTTCCCCGAGATGAGCACGACCGCGCCGAACTCGCCGATCGCGCGCGCGAAGGCGAGGGCCACCCCGGAGAGGATCGCCGGTAGCAGATTGGGAAAGACGATGCGCCGGAAGATCGCAAGCGGATGGGCGCCGAGCGACGCCGCGGCCTCTTCCATGTCGCGGTCGAGCTCGAGCAGGACGGGCTGCACCGTGCGGATCACGAAGGGCAGCGTCACGAAGAGGAGCGCCAGCAGCACGGCCGTGCGTGTGAAGGCGACGTTGACGCCCACGGGGCCCTGTGGCCCGTAGAGGGCGAGCAGCGTCAGCCCCGCAACGATCGTCGGCAGCGCGAACGGGAGGTCGATGATCGCGTTCACGGCTCTCTGCCCCGGAAAGCGATCACGGACGAGGATCCACGCGATCGCCGTTCCCATGACGGCGTTGATCGCGCAGACGGCCGCCGACACGCCGAGTGTCAGCTTCAGCGCGGCAACGGCCTGCGGCTCGGACACGGCGTCCCAGAGACTCGACCGGCCGTCACTCGACGCGTTCCACACGATCGCGGCGAGCGGCAGAATGACGATGAGGCTCAGGTACGCGGTCGCGAGGCCCTGAGCGATCGAGGCGCCGGGGCTGCCCCCCGACAAGCGCGGCAGGGGCTCGGCGCGGGCGGCCACTAGCCTCCTTTGCGGCGCTGGATCTTCGTGACGATGCCGTCACGGGGATCGAAGAACCGCTTGTCGACCTTCGCCCAGCCGCCGAGCCACGCGATCGAGAACTGAAGCGGGCGGACCGGGAACTTGAACTCCCTCGTCAGGCCTTTGAGCACGGGCCGATAGCCGTTCTGGGCGAAGATTCGCTGCGCCTTCTGCGTGCGCAGGAAGCGAACGAATGCCTGAGCGGTCGTCTTGTTGGAGCTGTTCGAGATGACCGCGACCGGGTTCTCGATCAAGATGGTCGACTTCGGGATCAGGTAGTAGACGGGCTGGTCCTTCTTCTGCGCGAAGATCGCCTCGTTCTCGTACGCGAGCAGGACGTCGCCGCGCCCGGCTAGGAACGTCTGCAGCGCCTCGCGTGCGCTCTTGTCCTGCGAGACGATGTTGTCGTAAAGCTTGTTCAGGTAGGCGACGGCCTGGGCGTGCGTCCTGCCGGCCTTTCGCTGTGCGCCGTACGCGGCCATCACGTTCCACTTCGCGCCGCCGGAGGTCTGGACGTTCGGCGTCACGATCTCGACGCCCGGCTTGATCAGGTCGTTCCAGGTCTTGATCTTCTTCGGATTCCCGTTACGCACGGCGAAGACGACGACCGAGCGGGTGACGATCCCGTGGAAGCGGTCGTTCTTCCAGTTGCGCGAGACGAGGCCGGCCTTCACGAGCGTCGTCACGTCTGGCTCGAGGGAGAGCGCGACGACGTCGGCCTTTAGGCCGGCGACGACCGCGCGCGCCTGTTCGCCCGACGCGCCGTAGGACTGCTCCAACGACGTGCCACGTCCGGCCGTCGTCTCCTGGAAGGCGGGGATGAGCTTCCCGTAGGCATCCCTCGGGGTCGAATACGCTACGAGCCTGAGCGTGCCGCCTTTCGCCGTCGCGACTGCGTCACGTGGGGCGAGTGAGGCAGCGGCGGCGAGGGCTACCAGGACGAGGGCGGATCCGGCGAGTGCGAAGAATCGGCCACTTGCGCGCATACGTAAGCTCTTGCCCTTCGTAGTTGTTGACAATGTTGACTAATTCAGTAAGCTTTATCGGGAACTTACTCTAGAGAGGGAGCTCTCGGCCGTCAAGGCCGAACGGACGGAGGCAACGAGCGATGTGGGTTTCACGCCGGACCGACTACGCGACGCGGGCCGTGCTCGCGCTTGCGCTCGACGGCGGCGGCCCGGTCAAGCTCGAGGAGCTCGCGCGCCGCACAGGCGCCCCTCAGTCAGTCCTAGAGCAGGTGATGCCGACAATGCGGACGGCCGGCATCGTCCGTTCGGAGCGCGGGCCCTCCGGTGGGTACCGGCTCAACAAGTCGCCCGAGGAGATCACCTTGGAACGCGTGGTGCGCCTCTTTCAGGGGCAACTCGCGCCGATCGGGTACGCCACGCGGAGGCATCCGGACAGCTGCCCGAAGTTCGTCGCCCGCTCGCTCCGCGAGGCGTGGGGCGAGGTTCGGGACGCCACGATCGAGATTCTCGAGCGCACGACCTTCGCCGATCTCGCCAAGCAGGCGGGCGGCAGCTGGAAAGACAACTCCTCGCTCCTCGTCTCGTAAACGAGCGTCAGCGGTACGCGTCGATGAGCACCTCGGCGACCTCCGGCCGAGAGAACTCCGTCGGTGGCAGCTCGCCTGCCGCGAGCAGCTCCCGCACCTTCGTGCCCGAGAGGAAGACGTGCTCGTCGCCGCCGTGCGGGCAGGTCTTCGGCGTCGCCATCTGGTCGCACACCCGGCACCAGAACGCGTGCTCGAAGAACATCGGCTCGACGCCGAGCTCGTGCGGCTCGAACTCGTCGAAGATGAGCTGGGCGTCGTACGTGCCGTAGTAGTCGCCGACGCCCGCGTGGTCGCGGCCGACGATGAAGTGCGAGCAACCGTAGTTCTTGCGGCAGATCGCGTGCCAGATCGCCTCGCGCGGGCCTGCGTAGCGCATCGCGGCCGGGAACGCGGAGAGAACGACGCGGTCGGCCGGGTAATAGCGCTCGAGGAGGACGCGATAGCACTCGACTCGGGTCGCGGACGGGACGTCGTCCGACTTCGTCTCGCCGACGAGCGGGTGAATGAGCAGGCCGTCGACCGTCTCGAGCGCGCCCTTGGTCAGATACTCGTGGGCGCGGTGGATCGGGTTCCGCGTCTGAAATCCGACGACCCTGCGCCACCCCCGCTCGGCGAAGGCGCCGCGGGTCTCGGCGGGGTCGAGCGCGAGCTGGGGGAAGGGCGGCTCGGGCCGGTCGAAGACGTTGACGGTGCCCGCAAGGTAGAGCGGATGCTGGCGGTAGAGGCGCCCCACCCCGGGGTGGGCCTCATCGGTCGTGCGGAAGCAGCGCTCGGCCTCACGGCGCTTGTCGTATTCGAAGACCTCCGCGACCTCGAGGACGGCGATCGCGCGGCCCTCGCCGTCGGCGAGCACGACCCGGTCGCCGTCCGGCGGGCGCTCCACAGCGAGGCAGACGGGAAGCGCCCACGGAACGCCCGAGGCGAGGTGCATCTCGTCGATGACGCGCTCGTAGTCCTCTCGGCCCATGAATCCCTCGAGCGGCGACAGCGCGCCGCAGGCGAGCATGTCGAGATCGGCCACCTCCCGGGGGGTGAGAGAGATCGTCTCGAGCGTGTCGAGGTCGCCGGGCGGCTCGCCGGTCCGGTCGACGAGCTTCCCCCCGTGCGGCTCAACCAAGGACTTTGCAACAGACTGTTGCAAAGTCTCGCCGGAGGAGTTCACGCCGGGACCTCGTCCTCGACAAGCCCGAGCTCGGCGAGCTTCTCGAGGATCACCCGCGCGCTCTCCTCCGGCGAGAGGCTCTCTGTGTCGATCCGCACCTCGGGGCTCACAGGCACCTCGTAGGGGTCGGAGACGCCGGTGAAGTGGTCGATCTCGCCGCGGAAGGCCTTCTCGTAGAGCCCCTTGACGTCGCGGCGCGCCGCTTCCTCGACCGTGACTTGGACGAAGACCTCGACGAACGGCCCGAACTCCTCGATCATCGAGCGCGCCTTGCGGCGCGTCTCCTCGTAGGGCGAGATCGCCGAGACGAGGACGGCCGCGCCCTGGCGGGTCAGCCGGGACGCGACCCAGCCGATCCGCTCGATGTTCGTGTCGCGGTCCTCCTTCGAGAAGCCGAGCCCTTTCGAGAGATGGGTGCGGACCGCGTCGCCGTCCAGGTACTCGACGAGCAAGCCGGAGCCCTCGAGCTCGGGGCCGACGATCTGCGCGATCGTCGTCTTGCCCGCCCCGGAGAGCCCGGTGAACCAGAGCGTGAAGCCTTTACGCATGTGCCTCCTTTGGCAGCGGGGTGTCGTCGTGGATCCCGCACTCGAGCTTGTCAGAGCCGGCCCAACGGCCGGCCCGCTCCTCCTCGTCCGGCGCGGTCGGACGCGTGCACGGCCTGCAGCCGATCGAGCGGTAGCCGGCGTCGTGGAGCGGGTTGTACGGGATCTCGTTGGTCGTGATGAACGCCTCCAGCCGCTTCTCGTCCCAGTCCGCGAGCGGATGGAGCTTCCAGACGTCGTAGCGCTCCGACCACTGGAGCTTCGGGATGCCGGCGCGGCTCGGGGACTGATCTCGGCGGATGCCCGAGATCCACGCCGAGTACGGCTCGAGCGCCGCAAGCAGCGGTTCGACCTTGCGGATGTGGCAGCAGCGGTCGGGGTCGCGCTCCCACAGGTTCGGGCCCTCGAGCCGATGCTGCTCGGCGACTGTAATCAGCGGAGGGGCAGGGTCGAGCGAGAGGCCGTAGCGCTCGATGAGCCGGTCGCGGGTCTCGTACGTCTCGCGGAAGAAGAGCTGCGTGTCGAGCTCGATAACGGGAATGTCGAGCCCGAGCTCGGAGACGATGTGTACGAGCGCGGACGACTGCTTCTGCCACGAGCAGGTCAGGCAGAGGCCTTCGCCGAACTCGCCGTAGGCCCAGCGAAGGAGGTCCTCCGCGGCCATCGCCTCGAAATCGACCTCAGGAAGCGGGGGTGCGCTGCTCAGCGTGCAGCCCCTCCTGACCGGGGTGCTCTGCGAGCAGCACCTCGTTGATCGTGTCGGCGCGCAGGCCGAGCCGCAGCGTCTCGAGCGGGATGACCTCCTCGGGCGGGATGTTGCCGAGGTTGACGTCGGGCCCGAACTGCCGGACGAACCAGGCCTGCGCGGCCTTCGTCGGCGCCTCGAAGACCACGTCGTGAACGTCGATCTCGTGCGCGATCTCGTCGATGAGGCCCGAGCGAATCTCTCCGGTCGGCCGGAAGATGCCGGCCGTGCCGCTCTCCCGCGCCTCGGTGATCACCTTCCAGGCGCCGGCCTCGAGCTCCTCCTTGATCCACTGCACCCAGAGGTAGGGCGCGTAGTTCACGTCGACGTCCTTCGACCCGACCTCGGAGAGGACGGTGAAGTCCCGCGCGAACTCGGCGATCAGGTCGAGCTTCCGCTCGCGTGGGATCTCGACGGCCCCGTCCGAGATCTCGACGTGGGAAAAGCGCTGGTTGATGAGCCAGCGCTTGTACTCGTCGAGCTTGCCGCGCGCGACGACGGCCTCGAACAGCGTGCCCCCGCAGACGACCGGCGTCTCGAAGGAGCGGTAGAGGGCAATCTTCTTCTCGAGGTTGCGGGTGACGTACGAAGTGCCCCAGCCGAGCTTGACCACGTCGACGTAGTCGCCTGCGGTGTCGAACATGCCCTCGATCTCGCGCAGGTTGAGGCCTTTGTCGAGCACGTGCGTCAGGCCGATCTGACGCGGCTTCGCCGGGCGCGGCGGAAGGTCCAGGAATCCGTCAAAGCTTGGCAACGATGTCCTCCAATCTCTTGCGGGCTTGCTCCTGCACGTCGTGGAAGAGCGAGTTTCCGTGCGAGTCGATGCCGACCCAGAGCGGCCCGAAGTCCTTGACGCGGAAGCGCCAGAGGCACTCGGGCATCAGCTCCTCCCAGGCGACCTCCTCGATCTCCTCGATCTGCGTGGTCTCGAGCGCCGCCGCGCCGCCCACGAGCGCGAAGTAGACCATCCCGTGGCGGTGCATCGGCTCGATTGCCTCGTCCGGCATGCCGCCCTTGCCGGCGATCGCGCGCACACCGTAGTCGCGGCCGAGCGGCCCGGTGAAGCGCACCATGCGCGCGCTCGTCGTCGTGCCGATCGACATCTTCTCGTAGCGGCCCGGGCCGATCTTCCGCACGCCGGGCGCGGTGTGCAGCAGGAAGGCGCCGCGGAAATCCATCGGCGGCTCGACGCCCTCGTCGAAGATCCGGATGTGCGACCGGTCGCGGATGCCGATGATGTGGCCGTCGACGGTGACGAGGTCGCCCGCCCGAAGCTTGCGAATCTCCTCCTCGTTCGTCGGAAAGGTGAGCTTGTGCTCTGCCATCAGAATTCGCGGTCGTACTCGATCTCGCCAGCGGCGGCGACATGCGCGGTCGCGCGGCGCGCGGCCCAGCACTGGTAGTTGACGGCGACGGGGTTCAGGGTCATGTGCGTGTCGGCGTGCTCGACGTGGCAGGCGAGGACGGTCACATCGCCCCCGAGGCCCATCGGCCCGATGCCGGTCTCGTTCAGGAGCGCGTACAGCTCCTCCTCGAGCTTCGCCACGTGCGGGTCGGCGTTGCGCGTCCCGACCGGCCGGGTGATCGCCTCCTTGGCAAGGTACATGGCGTAGTCGGCCGAGCCGCCGATGCCGACGCCGACGATCCCGGGCGGGCACGGCTTGCCTCCCGCGCCGACGATCGACTCCAGGACGAACTGCTTGATGCCCTTCACCCCGTCCGCGGGGTCGCACATCTTCAGGAAGCTCATGTTCTCCGAGCCCGACCCCTTAGGGATGCACTTGACGTCGAGCCCGTCCCAGTCGGGGACGAACTCCCAGTGCACGATCGGGAGGCGGTAGCCGGTGTTCGGTCCGGTGTTCTCGCGCGTGATCGTGTGGACGGCGTTCGAGCGGAGCGGGTGCTCGAGCGTCGCGCGCTCCGTGCCCGCTTTCAGCGCCTCGTAAATCCTTCTCGGATGCAGGGGAAAATGCTCGCCGACGCGACACGTGTAGACCGCGATGCCCGTGTCCTGGCAGACGATGTTGTCCTCCTGCTCGGCGACCTGGACGTTCTTGACGATCGTCTCCAGCACGCGCCGTCCGGGAACCGAAGTCTCACGGTCCTTCGCCTCCGCGAGCGCGTCCCGCAGGTCCTGCGGGATGTCCTTGAGCGCCCAGACGTAGAGGTGCGCAGCAGCGTCCTCGACCGCCTGCTGAATGTCGATCGCGACGGTCATCGTGCCTTCTCCGCGGCCGCATGCCCGGCCCGCCGGCCGAAGACGGTGCACTCGAGCAGCGAGTTGCCCATCATCCGATTGCGGCCGTGGGTGCCGCCCGCGATCTCGCCGCAGGCGAAGAGCCCCTCGACCGTCGTCTCGCCGTGCTCGTCGATGAGGAGACCGCCGTTCTGGTAGTGGAGCACCGGGTAGGTGAAGATCGGATCGGCGAGCGGGTCGATCTCGCCCGCGCGGTAGCGGCGGAGCATGTACGGGAGCGAGATCTCGGCGTCGGCCTCGGGGATGCGCGTCGTGTCGAGCCAGACGGCCGGGCAGCCGTCGGGCGTCTCGACGCCGCGCCCCGCCTCGACCTCGTCGAAGATCGCCTGCGAGACGGCGTCGCGGAGACCGAGCGAGTCGGTGAATTCCTCGCGCTCCGCATTCAGGAGAACAGCGCCGTATGCGCGGGTCGTCTCGGGGATCGAGTAGCCCTGCATGGTGGGCGGCCAGGCGCCGCCGTTCGGGTGGTACTGGAGGGCGTCGAGGTCGCGGCTCTCTGCGCCGAGCTCGAGCGCGATCCGCGTCACCTCGCCGGTCGCGCCCGCATGGTTCGTCGAGACCTCTCCGCGGTCCTGCGCCTCCTTGAAGCAGCGCCCGCCCGCGGCGAGCACCACCGTCGACGTGTCGATCACGTGCTCTCCGCAGCGCGCGCGCCAGCCGTTCTCACGTTGCTCGAGCGCGGTCAGCGGCGACTTGGGAAGCGTCTTGACGCTCGACGCCTCGACTGCATCGCGGAGGGCGCTCGTGATCGCGTGCCCGGTCCGGTCACCGACCTGGAGCAGCCGCCTGCGCGACGCTCCGCCGCAGCGGGCGAGGCGGTAGCCGCCGTTCTGGCGCGTGAACTCGACGCCCAGCTCTTCGAGCCAGTGGATCGCCCCGGGAGCCTCTGCGGTGAGGATCTCGACAAGCCGGCGATCGGCCGTCTCGTGCGAGCTCTGCCAGACGTCCTCGGCGTGCTGCTCGGGCGAGTCGTCCTCGCCGAAGGCAGCCTGGATCCCGCCCTGCGCCTTCGCGGAGTTGCAGGACTGAAGAGCGCCCTTCGCGACGAGAGCGACGCGCGCGCCCGCGCGCTCGGCCGAGACGGCCACGGCGAGACCTGAGGCTCCGCTGCCGATCACAAGTACGTCGAGCTCCAAGGGCGCGGCCATCTCGACGCGACTATACCTCTAATGTCAGAAATAAGAACTCTTTATTTACCTCAAGCAAGTGGGGCGCACGGCCGATCCCATCTTCCGTGGTCTTCCGGCTCGTCTCCCTCGTCGTCTTGCTCGCTCTCATCGGGATAGGCGCCGCGTCGGTCCGCTCACGACTCACGTCGACTCACACGGATGAAAGGGAGACCCCGGAGGTCCTCCTCCGAGAAACCGGCGTGCTCGTCGAGCAAGTGCACCAGCTCACGGGCGTGTACGCGGGCGTCGGTCTCGGCGCCGATAGCGCGCTCCAGCTCGTCTCGTCCGACGAGGCCGGCTACTGCCTCCAGCTCGCGTGGCTGAACAGGGTCTACCACCTGCGCGGCCCCGGCGGGAAGCCCGCTCCCGGTCGCTGCTGACAGGACCCGTCGTCTGCCGCGTCAGGCGTGAGCGCGGGCCGGTCGACCGGCGCTTTCGCCCGTGAGGGCGAACGCGACCGCATCGTCGAGCGGAAGCGCACCCCCTGCTAGCCACGCGGCCCTGAACCGCTTCTCGCCCAGCGCCGCGCCGAGTGCCGCGACCGTCTCGTCGTGGGTGGCGCGCTCGGCCGGAGCGAGCGAGACGCCGAGGCTCTCGCGCACCGCCTCCGCCGCGCCCAGCAGGCGCGCGGCAGGCTCCGCCCGTCCGAGCAAGGCGAGAACCGCGGCGAGACCCTCGAAGCAGTAGCCGATCACGTCTCTGAACTCGAGCTCGGCGAGGAGGCGAAGGGCCCCGCGGAGCAATTCCAGCGCACGGTCGGGGTGCTTCTGGCAGAGCGCGGCGAAACCCTGGTTGACGAGCGCGAATGCCATGCCCTCGCTGTCGTCGAGCGCGTCGAAGAGCCCGAACGCTTGCTCGCTGAGGGCTGCCGCCTGCGCGTACTCGCCGCGCTCGAGGGCAATCGAGCCGAGATTGCTGACGGCCAGCGCGTGCCCCCGACGGTCGTCCGTCTCGCTGTAGAGCTCGGCTGCACGCTCTGACAGCGACATCGCCCGCTCGTGGTCACCATGCTCCGAGGCGACCGTGCCGAGCGAGAGCAGGGAGCTGGCCATGCCGGCCGGGTTACCCAGCTTCTTCCAGAGGGCGAGGCTCTGCTCCGAGAGCTTTGCCGCGCGGTCGTAGTCGCCCTGCCTCGTGGCTAGGCTCGCTGCCGCGTGGAGCGCCCGCGCCCGCAGCTCGGGCTGTTGCCGGCGGCCCTGCTCGAGGGCATCCTCGAGCCGCTGTCGTCCCTCGCCGAGGTACCCCCGCACCCACCAGAACTCCCAGAGCGCGGCCGCAAGCCGAAGGCCCAGCCCGGCCTCGCCGGCATCGCGGCACCAGTCGAGGGCAGCGCGCAGGTTGTCGCGCTCAGCGTCGAGCCCGGCGAGCCAGGCGGCCTGATTGGGAACGGGATCCGCCTCGGCGTGCTTGAGGCAGTGCTCGGCATGCCGGCGTCGCACCGCATCGGCCTCGTCGCCCGCCTCGAGCCGCTCGAGCGCATATTCACGGATCGTCTCGAGCATCTGGAATCGCAAAGCTCCATCGGCTCCCGGACGGCGCTCGAGCAGGCTGCCGTCGATGAGCGTGGCGATCTCGTCCAGGGACGCGTCGCCGACGGCCACCGCCGATTCCAGCGTGCAGCCGCCGGCGAAGACGGATAGACGAGAGAAGAGACTCTGCTCGGAAGCGTCGAGAAGGTCGTAGCTCCACGCGATCGTATTTCGGAGAGCCTGGTGCCGAGGCGGCAGGTCCCGGGGCCCGCGGCTGAGGAGCTCGAGCCGGCGCCCCAGCCGCGCGAGCATCGCCGCGGGGGACAGGAGCTTCGTCCGTGCGGCGGCGAGCTCGAGCGCGAGCGGCAGGCCGTCGAGGCGCTCGCAGACCTCCGCCACCGCGCCCGCGTCTTCGTCGGTGAGCCGAAAGCCCGGGTCGGCGCTTTGCGCCCGTTCGACGAAGAGGGCGACGGCGTCGTCCAGGCCGAGCGGATGCACCGGGTACTCGTGCTCGCCCGAGAGACGAAGGGCGGTGCGGCTCGTGACGAGGAAGCTCACCCCCGGCGCGGCCGCGAGCACCTCGGCGAGAAGCGGCGCCGCGTCCGCCAGCTGCTCGAAGTTGTCCAGCAAAATGAGCGCCCGCCGGCCGGTGAGCCGGTCGCGTAGGCTCTCCAGAAGGGGCTGCTCGCTTCCCTCGCGGACAGCCGCGACCTGAGCAATCGCCGGCAGCAGCAGTGCCGGGTCGCGGATCGCCTCGAGCGCCACGAAGAATGCGCCGTCGGGGAGCTCGGGCGCGACCGCGTTCGCCGCCTCGAGGGCAAGGCGCGTCTTGCCGGCTCCGCCTGCGCCCGTCAGCGTCACCAGTCGCACTTCCCCGCGCCTCAGCCGGTCGCAGATCTCCCCCAGCTCGCGTGCGCGGCCGACGAGGGTGCTCGCCGGAACCGGCAGGTTGCTAGCGGGCAACGGCCGGCGGGCGAGCGACTCGTCCTGGCGGAGGATCGCCTGCTCGAGCTCGCGCAGCTCGGGGCCCGGCTCCAGCCCGAGCTGCTCCACGAGTACATCGCGCGCAACGCGGTAGGCGTCGAGAGCCTCGGCCTGGCGGCCGGCGCGGTAGAGCGCGAGCATCAGCTGCCTGCGCAGCCGCTCGCGCAGTGGGTTCTCGCTGACGAGCGCCTCGAGCTCGGCGACGAGCTGGTCGTGCCGCCCGAGAAAGAGCTCGGCCTCGATTCGGTCCTCGACCGCGGCCAGCCGTAGTTCCTCGAGCCGCGTGATCTCGGCCTGCGCGAACGGCTCGTAGCGGAGGTCGGCGAGGGCGGGACCGCGCCAGAGGGCGAGCGCCTCGTGCAGCCTTTCCGCGGCCTCGCCGTAGGAGCGCTGCGTCAGGGCGGCCCTGCCCTGCTCGGCGATCCGCTCGAAGCGCGCCGCGTCGAGCTCGTCAGGCTCGACTCGGAGGGCATAGCCGGCCCCCTCGGTGACGAGCCTGTCCGCGAGCAGCTTGCGCAGCTTGGAGACGTAGACCTGGAGCGTGTTTGCGGCGGTCGCCGGAGGCCGCTCCCCCCACAGGTCGTCGATGAGCCGGTCCGTGGGAACGGTCTCGTTCGGATGGAGGAGGAGCAGCGCGAGGAGCGCGCGCGGCTTTCGGCCTGTGACCGCAAGCGGCCGGTCTTCGCGCTCGGCCTCGAGCGGGCCGAGAATCCGGTAGTCCATGTCCTCCTCTCAACGCGATGGTGACAGAGTCCCGGGACGAAGCTCACCCGGAGCCCGTTCAGCCCTTCTTCAGGACCTCGTGGAACCATTGCGGCCACGTCCGAAGGAGGTGGCTGCGTTGGGAATCAAGAAGAGTTGGTGGGACGGGTCCTAAGGCACCGCTTGCGGTGCCGCGATGCGGCGGCGGCATCGCAAGACGATGCCTTGACCCATAGGCTGCGGCTCTAAACGCGGCCCGCCGCTGTCACCAAACCGAGCGGAGGAGCTCCGCGATCTCGGCCGGGGTGGCAGGCCGCGGATTCGCCTCCGCGCCTCCCCTGGCCGCGGTCGCTTCGGCGACCTCGTCCAACTCGTCCTCCGGCACGCCGAGGTCGCGCAGCCGCTCGAAGCCGCCGAGGCGCGCGAGCCCCTCGACCCGGCCGATCGGGGCGTCCGCGCCGATTGCCTCGCCGAAGCGGGCGATCTCGGCTCCGGCCACGGGCTCGTTGAAGCGCAGAGCCGCCGGCAGCGTGATCGCGTTCAGCGCGCCGTGCGGCAGGCCGTAGCGCCCGCCCAGGGCCTGCGCCATCGCATGCCCAAGGCCCAGGCCCGCGGCGGCGAGGGCTGCTCCGGCGTGCATCGCACCTTCGAAGAGGCGGCGACGGGCCTCGAGATCGCCCCCGTCTTCGACGACCCGTGGCAGCCACACGACGATGAGCGGGGCTCCGGCAAGAGCCTCGCGGTCGCCGTCGGCGTTGCGGCCCTTGACGTACAGCGCCTCGGCCGTGTGCGCGAGAGCGTTGAGCGACGTGCCGACCGTCTCCGCCCGCGGCAGGCCGAGCGTCAGCTCCGGCTCGTAGACGATTCCGGCCAGGTGCGCGCCGGAACCGCTTCCTCGCCTGCGCTTGTCGTTGCTCCGAATTCCGAAGCTCGACGTCCACTCCGCGCCCGAGTAGGTCGTGGGCACGGACACCATGGGCAGCCCCGTCTCCGCTGAGATCGCCTTCGTGAGATCGATCGCGCTCCCCCCGCCGAGCGCGAGGAGGCCGTCTGCATCCTGCGCCTGCGCGGCCGCATCCGCGATCCGGTCGGACGGCACCTCCGACCAGACTCCCGCCACCTCCACCGGAGGTGACCACCGTGGGCTCGCGACGAGCAGCGGCCGCTCGACGCCGAGCTCGGTGAGCAGCCCCGGTAGCGCGTCGAGGCCCCAGCGGACGATCAAACTCGTGCTCGCGCGAACTCGACGAACGCGTCGGCGACACGCGTCGTCACTCGACCGGCCGCCCGGACGAGCGAGATCTCGCGCGAGGGCTCGAGGCCCTGAACGCGGGCGGCGGCCAGCGTGCCGGCTGCGAGCTCGGACTCGACGGCCGTGCGGGAGATGAACGTTACCCCGAAGCCGGCCTCGACCGCGCTCTTGACCGACTCCTGGAGACCGAGCTCGAGGCGCACGTCGAGGTCGCGGAGCCGCCTCCCCGCCTTCCGGAGCTCGTCCTCGATCACTTGGCGGACGCCGGCGCCTTCCTGCATCACGATGAGCGGCTCGCCGCGCAGGTCGTCGAGCGCGACCTTGCGGCCGGCGAAGCGGTGCTTCGGCGGACAGACGAGGATCACCTCGTCGCGAAAGAACGGCTCATAGGCGACGGAGCGGTTGCGGGGGGTCGCGCCGACGACGCCGAGCTCGAGCTCGCGGCGCGCGACGAGGTCGACGACCGTCTGCGTGTCGAAGATCGAGAGCTCGACGGACACTTCCGGGTTCGCCTGCTGGAACTCGCAGAGCAGCACTGGCACGACCGTGCCGCCGGGGCCGGTGGAAGCCCCGATCGACAGCTGGCCCCGCAGCGGCCCCTCGGCCTGGCCGGCCACGTCTTCGAGCAGCTGGCGCTCGAGCGCGAGTAGGCGCTGGGCGCCGCGGTAGAGGCGCCGGCCGGCCTCGGTCGGCTCGACGCGCCGCCCCGAGCGGTCGAGCAGCTGCTGCCCGAGGCGCTCCTCGAGCGACCGGATCTGGAGGCTGACCGCCGGCTGCGTGACACCGAGCCGCTCGGCCGCCTGCGAGAAGCTCTTCCGCTCGACGACCGCGCAGAAGGCGGCTAGCTGCCGCGTGTCCATAAGGATTGAGGGGATTATGTACTTCGCCGCAGCGAGGATCAGCGCGGTCGGCTCAGTTCTCGCTGAACTCGAAGTCGATCGGCTCTGCGTTCCCGCAGCAGAGGCGGCGGATCAACGACGATTCGGGCGAGGGCCGCGCACATGTGCTCACGGTACTCGTGACATCGGGCACGAACGACCCCCGAAAAGGGGAGAGGGCCCGCCCTCGCGGGCCCTCTCGCAACTTACTTACGCGGGAGAGCTACGCCCGCGGATGGATCGCGCCGACTGCTTCCGTCGAGTACTCGAACTCGGCCTTCTCGCCGTAGCTGCTCTGGAACGAGAGGTCGAAGGCGTCAGACTCGCCGATGGTCTTGCCAACCTGGAACTCGGGTGCGAAGCCGAACATGGCTCCGCGAACGATCGTCGGCGAGCCGTCGGGGCCCGTGTAGGGCTCGAACGTGAACTCGCTCTTGCCGGCGACCGTGACCGAGCCGTCCGACACGGTGATGGAGGACCGCTCCATGCCGGCGTAGTCGCCGATCAGCGGCTTGAAGTCGCCGAAGGGGCCTCCCTCCTCGCCGGAGACAATCCGCTCGATTGCCTGTGCCTGCTCGTCCGAGGCGCCGTCGTCGACGACGATTCCGACCTTCCAGTTCCCTGCCGTGATGTTCGACGGGAAGTAGTTGTAGAGGGCGAAGTTCACGCCCCCGAGATCGGTGTCGTCGAGATTGCCCTCGTTGATGGCAAAGGCGGCTGCGCCGCGACACGTACCTCCCTCGGCCGTCGGCGTGCCGTCGACCGGGCACGGGCAGAGCCCGACACAGTTGCAGCTTGCGACGTAGGTTCCCTTGATTGTGTAAGCCATACGCCCTCCCTTCGAATTACGGTTGCATCCCCATCGAGGGGCTCGACCCGGGCTCGGTCAGACCCGGGACGCTGGACGACGCGAAGGCAATCCAGATTCCAAGCGCCACGAACGCCACGGCCAAGACCCTCGTCAGCCGCGCCCCGTACGGAAACACCTTCTCGGCGAAGATGACGCCGGCGATGACGGCCATCCAGAAGAGGCTCATCATTCCGAGGCTGAAAAGCACGACCATCAGCCCCCAGCAGCAGCCGACGCAGTAGAGCCCGTGCTCCCCGCCCATGCGGAGCGCGCCGAGCCGTCCCTCATGCCAGCCGTGGAAGAGGAAGTGGAGCGGCGTCCGGCAGTGGCGGAGGCAGACGTCCTTCACGGACGTCAACTGGTAGAGGCCCGCCGCCGCGATTGCGCCGCCCGCGACGTACGGGCCGGCACGATCCCAACCCAGCACGCCGCCGTCGACGGCGTCGACGAGCCGGAAGAGCCCATACGCGGCTAGGCCGTATGCCGTCCAGGCGCCCAGGTAACCGGCGAGGAAGATCCACGTCGGCACGAACGCCGCCTGCCCCCGACGAGCGCGCTCCTGAGTTACGCGCGTGAAGGCGAGCACCATCGGCGCGACCGACGGCAGCATCATCGCGGCCATCATCGTCACCCAGATGCCGACGAACCAGCCGAGGCCCCCGAGGTCCGTGCCCGGGCCGGCGTCCATTCCCCGCATCCGCTCGACCGTGACCACCCAGGCGACGAGCGCCGCGCCCAGGATGAGCACGGCTGTGAGCACCGGATTTAGCCGGAGCGGGGAGCGGTCGACCTCGACAGTGGTCATGCCCGGACCGTCCGGGCGCCGCTGACGGGGCCGAGATTGGAGACGATGAACGGGACGACGATGCAACATTACAACTCAGGGAGCCTCACCACGCAACGCAGAGAGAGCCTTGCCTCGCGCTACGCGCGCCTCGCACAGGAGACGCCTGACCGCCGGCTCGTCGATTTCGAGCTGCGGGCGCTCGACGTCCTCCTCTCCGCGCTCTTCCTCGTTCTCTCGCTGCCGCTTGCGGTCCCGATCGGCCTCGCCGTCCTCCTCACGTCGGGCCGCCCGGTCTTCTATCGCGGGCACCGGGTCGGCCGCGGCGGCCGCGTCTTCACGATGACGAAGTTCCGCACGTTGCGTTCGGGCGCCGAGTCTCGGCTCGGCCATCACCTGGGAGCGGCGCTCGTCGAGCACACCGAGGCCGAGGTGACGCGGATCGGCCGCTGGCTGCGCGCGACCCAGCTCGACGAGATCCCGCAGTTCTGGAACGTGTTCAAGGGCGACATGAGCCTCGTCGGGCCGCGCCCGATCCGCCCGCGCTTCTTCGAGGAGCTCGCCGCCGAGCTGCCCGCGTACTGGCAACGGCTCGTCGTGCGGCCGGGCCTCACGGGCTTCGCGCAGGTGCGCCGCGGCTACGAGTCTTCGATGGTCGAGAAGCTCGCCCACGACCTCGAATGGATCGCGGATCGCTCGGTGCGGCTCTATCTGCGCACCCTCGCTGCGACGGCCTGGCGCGTGCTCCGCCAGTCGCTGCGCGGGATCTTCTCGCCGGGCGCTTAGTCTTAATCGCCATGTGCGGGATCTGTGGGATCGCCACGACGGGCGGCGCCGTCGACCCCGGCCGGCTGGCCGAGATGAGCGCGACCCTCGTCCACCGCGGCCCCGACAGCGACGGCTCGCACCTCGAGCCGGGGGCAGGCCTCTCCGCCCGCCGTCTGGCGATCATCGACCTCGAGACGGGCGACCAGCCGATCGCGAACGAGGACGGCCGGATCACCGTCGTCCAGAACGGCGAGATCTACAACCACGGCGAGTTGCGCCACACGCTCGAGCGCGCCGGACATCGCTTCTCGACCCAGAGCGACACCGAAGTGCTGGCCCACCTCTACGAGGAGCACGGCGAGCGCTTCGCCGAGCGACTGCGCGGCATGTTCGCAGTCGCCCTGTGGGACTCCAGACGGAACCGTCTCCTGCTCGCGCGCGACCGCTACGGGATCAAGCCGCTCTACTACCGCGAGGCCGGGGGCGAGCTCGCCTTCGCCTCCGAGCTGCGGGCGCTCCCGCGCGGAGAGGTCGACCTGGACGCGCTCGAGGCCTTCCTCGCATTCAACTCCGTCCCGGCACCGCTGACGATCTTCCGCGAGACTCGGAAGCTCCCTCCGGGGCACGTCCTCATCTGGGAGAATGGCCGCAGCGAGCTCACGCGCTACGCCCGGCCTGCCCCGGTCCCGGCCGCGGACCTGCGCGACGACGACGAGGCGGAGCTCGTCGAGGAGCTGAGGGCGCGGCTGCGCGACTCGGTCCGGGCGCACCTCGTCTCCGACGTGCCGGTCGGCGTCCTGCTCTCCGGCGGGATCGACTCGGCGACTCTGGCGGCGCTCGCGGCCGAGGAGAGCGCCGAGCCGCTGCGCACGTTCTCGATCGGCTTCGAAGAGCGCAGCTTCGACGAGCTCGGTGACGCGCGCCTCGTGGCCGAGCGCTACGGCACGCAGCATCGCGAGCTGGTGCTGCGACCCGACGCCGCTCTCCTCTTGCCTGCGCTCGCGGACGCCTTCGACGAGCCCTTCGCAGACTCGTCGGCCCTCCCCACCTACCTCGTCTGCCGGCTCGCCGCAGAGGACGTCAAGGTCGCGCTCTCCGGCGAGGGCGGGGACGAGCTCTTCGGGGGTTACTACACGTACGCCGCGGACCTGATCGCGCTGCGAGCAAGCGGTCTCGCACGACTCGCGCGCCCACTCGTCGAGCGGCTCCCGACCTCGACCGCCAGGGCGAGCTTCGACTACCGGGCGAAGCGCTTCGTCCGGGCGGCCCACCTGCCCCCGCTCGAGCGCCACCACGGCTGGAAGGAGATCTTCTCCCCCGACGCGCGCGCCGAGCTGACCGGGCGTCGCGGAAGCTTCGACCCTGTCGATCTGCTCCGGGCGCGTTTCGCCGAGACCGACGGCGCGGACCCGCTCGCTCGGCTCCAGGACGTCGACCTCGGCATCTACCTCGTCGACGATCTGCTCGTGAAGACGGACCGTGCCTCGATGGCGCACTCGCTCGAGGCCCGGGTGCCGTTCCTCGACCCGGTCGTGACGAACTTCGCGCTCGCGCTTCCGACGCGGCACAAGGTGCGCGGCCTGCGCAAGAAGGTGCTGCTGCGCAAGGCGGCGGCTCCGCTTCTGCCGCGGGAGCTGCTGCGCCGGCGAAAGCGAGGCTTCTCGATTCCGGCTGCAGCCTGGCTGCGGGGCGAGCTCGAGCCGTTCGTGCGTGAGACGCTCTCGCACGAGACCCTTCGCCGGCAAGGGTTCTTCCAGCCGGAGATCGTCTCGCGCGTCGTCGACGATCACGTTGCGGGACGTGAGGACCTGAGCCGTCAGCTCTGGGGCCTCCTCGCCTTCACGCTCTGGCACGAGCGCCACGTCGAGCGGACGCCGGGCCCGCTCAGCCAGCCACGAGTTTCTGAGGTCGTCGCCTGAGCGCCTCTCGGTTTCCTGGGGCGCCGCTGGCGGTGCGGGGCCGGAGGGAACAGTGCTCACCAGCACGGGCCCGGAGAGCCCCGCGCCGCCAGCGGCGTCAGGCGGCGGCGGAGCCGGGCTTCGCCCGGCCGGAGCCGACGCCGGCCAGGGAAGCGAGGTGAGGGTCTGGGTCGACATCTCGGCGCCGGCGCACGTGCTGGTCTTCCGGCCGTTGATCGGCCTGCTACGCGAGCGGGGCGACGAGGTCGAGGTCACGACGCGCGACTACGCGCAGACGCTCGAGCTCCTCGAGCGGCACCGGATCGAGGCGACCGTGATCGGGCAGCACGGCGGCCGGTCGCGCCTGGGCAAGGCCTTCGCACTCACGAGCCGCCTGCGTGCCCTCAAGCGCCACGCGCGGGGCCGCGGGTACGACCTCGCGCTCGCGCACGGCTCTCACGAGCTGACGATGACCGCTCGGCGCCTCGGGATCCCGAGCGCGACGACCCACGACTACGAGTACGCCACCCTCCAGCATCACCTCGGCGATCGCGCAGCGACGAGGGTCGTCGTGCCTGAGGCGATCCCGCTGGAGCGGATGGCGCGCTTCGGGGTCCGCCCGCCGAAGCTCCTCCAGTATCCGGGCCTGAAGGAGGAGTACTACCTCTACGACTTCGAGCCGGACCGCTCGGTGCTCGCGGAGCTCGGCGTCGAGGAGGGCCGGACACTCGTCGTCGTCCGGACGCCGCCCGACGTCTCGCTCTACCACCGGCGCTCTAACCCCTTCTTCCCGCGGCTGCTGGCGCACCTCGGCCGGCAGGAGAGCGTGCAAGCGGTCGTGCTCCCGCGGAGCGCGGAACAGCGAGGCTACGTCGTCGGCCTCGATCTCCCGTCCGTGATCGCCCCCGAGCGCGCCGTCGACGCGCAGAGCCTGATCGCGCTTGCGGACCTCGTCGTCTCGGCGGGCGGCACGATGAACCGCGAGGCGGCCGCGCTCGGCGTGCCCGTGTACACGACCTACGGGGGGCGCATCGGCGGGGTCGACGAGATGCTGATCAGCGAAGGCCGCCTGCGCCCGCTCACCGACCCGCGGGCGCTCGTCCTCGAGAAGCGGGCAGTGAACGGCGAGCCCCGTGTCCGTCGTGATCCGAAACTCCTGCTCGACCTCCTGCTTTCGGCGACCGCTCTAGACTCGCGCCGCAAGCAAATTGGAGGGGGAGAGTGATGAGGAAGAGGCTGTGTGTTCTCGCGGCCGGAGCGGCAGCGGTGGCGGCGGTTATCGCCCTGCCGACAGGCGCCGCAGACAACAATTCGGGATTCCACACGTCGCTGCCCGCGCTGCTGACGCCGCTGGCTCCCGACTCGAGCGTGACGCCGATCATCTCGGTCGGCGACAGGGTCAGGGACTACAGGTTCGAGTCGATCCCCGACGGGATCTCGTTCACGCTGAACGGAAGCGGCACGATGGATGTCTACGTCAACCACGAGACGTCGCTCGTCCCGTTCCCGGCGAATCGCAGCGATTTCACGAACTCGCTGGTGAGCCGCCTGCGGATGAACCAGCACAGCGCGGGCGTGCTGAGAGGCGACTACGCCATTTCGGACGGGAACTACCAGCGCTTCTGCTCGAACTTCCTCGTCGGCCCCGCGCAGGGATTCGAGCGCGAGCTCCTGCTCACGAACGAGGAAGCCCGTGACGTCGTCCTGCGACAGGGGTACGCGTGGCACCCGCCGAACGTCTCCCTCGACGAGCCGTTCGCCGAGCAGGCGGGCGTCGTCGTCGCGTTCGACACGAGGAGCGGCGACCACCGCTCGATCTTCGGGATGGGACGCCACAACCACGAGAACGACGTCGGGGTGCCCGGCTACGGCCACCCCGTCGTGCTCTCCGGCGACGACACGTTCGATGCCCCGGCGTCTCAGCTCTACATGTACTCGGCCTCGAGCGGCCAGGCGCTCTGGAACGACGAGGGCTCGCTGTATGCCTTCGTCTCCGACGACCCGAACGTGAACGACTACGGCGACTTCCCGTGGGCGGGAAGCGTCTCGGGGCACTTCGTCGAGGTCCCGCACCAGATCGCGACGGGCAAGAGGCCCGACGGCACGGACGTTCGAGCAGCGGACTTCGGCTATCCGGCGCCGCCCGGCGCCATCCCCGACGGGCCGCAATGGGTGCTCGAGTACTGGAGCCACAACGTCGTGCGGGCCTTCCAGTTCATCCGGATCGAGGACATCGCCTACGACCGGAACACCCCGAACATCGTCTACTTCGCCGACACCGGCGAGCCGCGGGCGATCCCGGACGGCGCGGGCCGCCTCCGGCGGGGATCCTCGGGCACGCGGGGGCTCTATCCGAACGGGCGCATCTTCAAGCTGGTGCTCGACCCGGATGACCCGCTCACCGTGCAGAGCCTCTCGGTCCTCATCGACCAGGACCCGCTCGGCTACGACAACCCGGCGGCGATGCACCAGCCGGACAACGTCGAGACGACCGGGGACAGCCTCCTGATCCAGGAGGATCCGGGCGGCCACAATCAGGGCGCCGCCATCGGCTACGCGAAGGTCTGGCGCTACACGCTGCCGTCCGGCCCCCTCGTACCAGTCGCGCAGGTCGACCAGTCGCAGCGGCCGGCCCTGCCGCCCGGCTCCTGGGAGTCGAGCGGCATCATCGATGCCTCGGCGGCCTTCGGGCCCGGTGCTTTCCTGCTCGACGTGCAGGCGCACGGCTGGGAGATCGAGACCGCGGAGAGCCCGTACCCGAATATCACCCTCATGCGCGAGGCCGGGCAGCTGATGCTGTTCCGCCTGCCGGGCGCCTGACGCCCCTTTGCTCCGCCGCCGGGGCCGTCAGGCTCCGGCGGCGAGCACCGCGAGCAGCTCTTCGCCGTAGCGCTCGAGCTTCGCCGGCCCGACGCCCGGCACCTCGGCGAGCTCCTGACGGCTTTGCGGAGCGCGGCGGACGATCTCGGCCAGCGTCGAGTTGTGGAAGATCACGTACGCAGGGCGTTCCTCCGCCTTTGCCCTCTCCAGCCGCCACTTCTTGAGCACCGCGTAGAGCGGATCGTCGGGCTCGACCGCCTTCGGCGGGGCGGCCTGGGTCTCGATGTCGAGCTCGGCAAGGAAGCGGCTCGGCGTGCCCGACCAGGTGACGGTGAGGTGGCGCTTCGCCCGGGTCAGGCCGACGTAGAGGAGGCGTCGCTCCTCCGAGATCGCGGCCGGAGTCTTGGAGAGCTTCGACGGCAGCTCGCGCTCCTCGAGCCGCGGCAGGAAGACCGCATCGAACTCGAGGCCCTTGGCGCGGTGGTAGGTGAGCAGGTGCACGCCGCGCCCGGAATTGCTTCCGAAGCGCTCTTCGAGGTGCGCGATGAACTCGGCGAGGGTTCCTGCGCCGAACTCCTCTGCGAGCCGCACGAGCCGAGCGAGGTCGTTCTGACGCGTGACCTCGCGCTCGCCGAGCTTGTCCGGAATCGTCTCGAGCATCCCTTGCTCGAGCGCGATCCTGCGCACCTCGGAGATCGACGCGCCGGAGCCACGCAAAGCCTTCAATAGCTGCCTCGCGCCGTCACGTGAGAGTAGGGCCGCGCCCTGGAACGGGATCTCGGCGTCGGTCAACGCCTCCTCGAAGTCGGCCGAGCGCGCGTTCGTGCGGAAGAGGAGCGCCATCTCCTCGTGCGGTGTGCCGGCCGCGTGCAGCTCGCGGATCCGCTCGACGATGAAGGCGGCCTCGGCCTCGGCGTCGGCGAACGAGCGCGTCGCGGGCGCAGCTCCCGAAGGACGTGTCGCCCGCAGCACCTTCTCGGCCCCGCCGAGCCGCGGCACCAGCCGGTTGGCGAACTCGAGCACCTCGGGCGTCGAGCGGTAGTTCTCCTCGAGCCGGACGACGGTCGCGGCCGGAAACCGAGTTGGCATCGAGAGGAGGTACTCGGGGCTCGCGCCCGTGAACGCGTAGATCGACTGGTAATCGTCGCCGACCGCGCACAGCTCGTCGCGGTCGCCGAGCCAGCGGTCGAGCAGAGTCTGCTGGAGCAGGTTCACGTCCTGGTACTCGTCGACCGTGAACGCGCGATACCGGTCGCGGACTTGCTCCAGCGCACCCCCGTCGGCGTCGAAGAGCCGAATCGCCATCTCGATCAGGTCCTCGAAGTCGACGTAGCCCTGTTCGGACTTGCGCCGCTCGTAATCCCGGTAGACGCGGAGCATGAGATCGCGCGGAATCGGAGGCTCGCGGTCGCCGAGCGAGCGCAGGTAGTCGCCCGGTGGGATGCGCCGGTTCTTCGCCCACTCGACTTCGGTTGCAAGGTCGGCGGCAGGCCTGAAGCGGTAGGGGCGCCGGAGGGAGTTCCCGATGTAGCGGAGCGGCAGCGCCTTCGAGGCGAGGATCTTGCCGGGCGGCTCGGGCGCGAAGAAGCGCAGCCGAGCGCCTCCAGCCGGGCACGCATCTCGCCCGCCGCCTTGTCCGTGAACGTCACCGCGAGGATCTCGTCGGACCGGAACGCGCCGGTCGCGACCTGGTTCGCGACCCGGTGAGTGATCGTCGTCGTCTTGCCCGAGCCCGCGCCGGCGAGGATGCAAACCGGTCCGCGCACCGCCTCGGCGGCGCGGCGCTGCTCGGGGTTCAACCCGTCGAGAATCGCGTGCTCGGGCACCGGGCCACCCTACTCAGGGCGGCGGAGGGCCTTAGTGCGGCGTCTGCGCCGAAACCGTGCTTCTTGCGAACTCCGTCGCGGTTCATCTACGCCGAACCTGCGCGAATGCAAGACCTGGCACCAATCGCTGGCACCAATCGTCTGTGTCAGGTCTTGCATTCGGGCACTGCTAATGCAGCGTCTGCTCCGAAACGGCGACTTCTTGCGTGAGCCCGACGCGCCGCGGCTCGCGCACCATCGCCGTGAGCCGCGAGACGGCCTCGAGCGTCTCGCCCCCTTCGACGAGCCGCTGGAGCTCGCCGAGCTCCTCCTCGAGCCAGACGCCGTCGACGGACGGCCGGCGCGCCCGGTAGATCTTCGGGTGCCCCGTCTCGGCCACGACCTCGTCCTTACCCCACAGCTCCTCGTGCAGCTTCTCGCCCGCGCGGACGCCGATGAACTCGATCGGCACCTCGCGGTCGGGCTCCTTGCCGGAGAGGCGGATCATCGATCGCGCGAGGTCGACGATCTTCACCGGCTCGCCCATGTCGAGGACGAAGATCTCGCCTAGCCCGCCGATCGCGCCGGCCTGGATGACAAGCGAGACGGCCTCGGGCGTCGTCATGAAGTAGCGCGTCATCTCCGGGTGGGTCACCCCCACCGGTCCGCCCTTGGCGATCTGCCGCTTGAAGATCCGGATCACGCTTCCCGAGGAGTCGAGGACGTTGCCGAAGCGCACCGCGACGAAGCGCGTGGCGATGTCTTCGCGCGCGCCGAAGGTCTCGACGATCCACTCGCAGAGCGCCTTCGACTGGCCGTAGACGGCCTGCGCGTTCAATGCCTTGTCCGTCGAGATCAGCACGAATCGGCGGGCTCCGAACTCGATCGCGACCTCGGCCACGGCCTTCGTCGCCAGGACGTTGTTGCGCACCGACTCGAGCGGGTTCGCCTCCATCATCGGCACGTGCTTGTACGCGGCGGCATGAAAGACGATGCCGGGCCGGTAGCGGTCGAAGACCTGCCGCACCTTCTCGCGGTTGCCGACGTCCGCGAGCACCGGCACGCTGGCCGGGAAGTCGCGCTCGTCAACGAGCTCCCGCTCGACCTCGAAGAGCGCAGTCTCCGCCTGATCGACCAGGATGATGCGCGCTGCCCCGGCCCGTGCGGCCTGGCGGCAGAGCTCCGAGCCGATCGAGCCTCCCGCCCCCGTGACGAGCACGGTCTCATCGCGGAGGTAGGCCGAGATGGCCCCGAAGTCGACCTCGACCGGCTCGCGGCCGAGGATGTCCTCGACCTGGACCGGGCGGATCTGCGCGGCCAGGTTGCGGTCGCCCGCGATCAGCTCGTAGAGACCCGGCAGCGTCTTCACCGGCACGTGTGCGTCGCGCGCGAGCTCGACGACCCTCTGCCGCACCTCGCCGGAGGCGGAGGGGATCGCGATCAGGAGCTCGTCCGGCTTGTTGTCGCTGAGAATGTGCGACAGCTCCGCAGTTGTGCCCAGCACGCGGACGCCGTGCACGCGGAGGTTCTTCTTGCGCGGGTCGTCGTCGACGAGGCCGATCGGCGTGTACCCGAGCGCGCGGGACTTGAGCATCTCGCGGATCACGAGCTGGCCCGCGTCGCCCGCGCCGACGACGATCACCTCCTTGCCGCGCACGACCAGGCTCCCAGCCCCCGGCCGCTCGAAGATCGTGCGCGCGAGCAGACGGGAGCCGGCCACGAGAGCGAGCAGGATCAGCCAGTCGATGAGGGCGATCCCGCGCGGCAGCCGCGCCGTGTGCTCGGGCGGGAAGAAGTAGACGGTCATGCTCGCGGCCAGCGAGGCGACGGCGACACCGCGGAGCGCGCCCCACATGTCGCGCGTCGAGACGTATCGCCACCAGCGGTTGTAGAAGCCGAACGCGGTAAAGACGACCAGCTTGATCGCGACGACGAGCAGGATCGTCCGCCAGCCGATGAGCCTCTCGTAGAAGGGCGGAATCTTCGCGTAGGAATCGAAGCGGAGCTGGAAGGCGAGGAGCCAGGCGGCCGCGATCAGCCCGGCATCGGCGGCGAGTTGCCAGATCCGGTGACGGTTCACCGGGGATCTCATCGGACTGCTTCCAGCGATACGGCTTCTCTTACGGCCTGAACGACCCGTTCCTGCACGCCCTCCTCGATCCCGGCCCAGAGCGGCAGCGCGAGGTTCTCGCGGGCCGCCCGCTCCGTCTCGGGAAAGTCGCCTTCGCCGTAGCCGAGGAACCGCAGCGCAGGCTGGAGGTGGAGCGGGGTCTCGTAGTAGGCGGCCGACGCGATGTCGGTTGCGGACAGGTGCTTGGCGATCCTGTCGCGCTCCGGAGAGCGGACGACGTATGCGTGGTAGACGTGGCCCGGCTCGTCGGCGGGCAGCTCGCAGACCTCGCCGAGACCGAGCTCGTCGTAGCGTGTCACCGCCTCGCGCCGCGAGCGGTTCCACTCCTCGAGGTGCGGCAGGAAGACACGCAAGAGCGCGGCCTGGAGCTCGTCGAGTCGCGAGTTGTAGCCCACGAGCTCGAAGTCCTTCTTGTCGCGTGAGCCGTGGAAGCGCAGCAGCCGCACGCGCTCCGCAAGCTTGTCGTCGTCGGCCGTGACGAGACCTCCGTCGCCGAGCGCGAACAGGTTCTTCGTCGGGAAGAAGCTGTATGTGGAGGCGACGCCGGTGCGACCGACTCCCTGTGCCCCGAAAGCCTGAGCAGCATCCTCGAGGAGCGGCACGCCGAGCTCCGCGAGCTCACCGAGGGGCGCTGGGCGACCGAAGAGATGTACCGGGACGATCGCCTTCGTCTTCGAGGTGACGCGGCGGCGCACATCGCTCGGATCGAGGTTCAGCGTGTGCGGGTCGATCTCGGCGAAGACGGGCGTCGCTCCGCGGCGAACGATCGCCTCTGCGGTCGCGTAGAAGGTGAATGTCGGGCAGACAACCTCGTCTCCGGAGCCGATCTCGAGTGCGTCGAGCGCGAGCACGATCGCGTCCGTCCCGTTGGCGACGCCGATCGCATGCCGGATGCCGAGGTACGCGGCGGCCTCTTCCTCGAAGGCGTGCACGTGCGGGCCGAGGATGAACCGGCCGGAGTCGAGGACCTCGCCGAGTCGCTCCTTCAGCTCGTCCAGCAGGGGCGCGTACTGCGCCTTGACGTCAACGAGCGGGATCTTCGGCACGGCCAGCCAGTTTAGAGGACCGCCGGTTGCGGGCATACAGAGCAACCGCGAGAGCGACCAGAAGCCCGACGACGGTGTAGTCGACGAACCGGAAGTCGTGGTGGAAGCGCTCGTAGCTCGCTCCCAGCGCCCAGCCGGCGCCCGCGAGGGCGAAGCACCACGGCACGCAGCCGAGCGCCGTCAGCACCGTGAATCGGGCCAGAGGCATCCGCGCGACGCCGGCGGGAATCGAGATGAACGATCGGGCGACCGGTGTCACGCGGCCGAGGAACACCGCTACGTCGCCGAAGCGCTCGAACCAACGCTCGGCCCGCTCGAGACGGTCCGGGCCGAGGTGAAGCCAACGGCCGTGCCGCTCGAGGTAGGCGCGGCCGCCGTAGGCGCCGATCGCCCAGCCGCCCACCGAGCCGACCGTGTTCCCGGCCACGCCCGCAAGAGACATGGCGACGAAGCCCCAGAAGGCCGAGTCGATCTGCCAGCCGAGGAAGACGACTCCCTGGCCGGCGAAGGCGCCGGCGGCCAGGGCCCCGGCGTAGACCATGACGAGCTCGCTCGCCGCCGGCAGCACGGCGTCGATCACCATCAGCCCGAACACCGCATAGAGGCCGTGGTCGCCGACGAGCGAGGTCAGCGCGCCCGTCACGGACGCGGTCAGCGGGGCGACCGGCACGCGATGAGCCTAGCGCCCTAGCGACCGAGCCGGCGTACCGAGAACCGCCGGGTCAGCTCCGTGCGACCAAACTGGTTCGACGCCAGCACACGGGCGACGTAGGGGCCGGAAAAGGCCGGAACGCGGTTCCCGTAGCGGCCGTCCCAGCGCACCGTCGCCGTCCCGGCACGCAGCCTTTGGCGCAGCGTGCGGACGACGGCGCCGCTCGCGGTCTCGACTCTGACCGTCACGCTCGCGGGGTGTGAGAGGCGAAAGCCGATTCGGAGCATGCCTCCCCGGCGGCGCACGACCACCCTCGCCGGCCGCACGCGAAGGTAGCCGAGTGTGTTGTTCAGATAGAAGGAGCGCGTGACGGCGGACTGCTGGTTCTGCTCGTCGACGGCATTGATCACCCAGCGCCAGAGGCCCTCCGGCTCGGGCGTGCCCTCGGACGTTCGCCCCGTCCACCTGAGTCGGTAGACGCCTGGCCCGTGCGGGCCGGTCTGCGTCTGGCGCGGGATCCGGTCCGGCCCGACGATGCTCGCGGTCACGACCGACGGCCGGACGAGCTTGAAGCTCAGCGACTGCACCTCGGCGATGCCGTCGCCGTTCGGCGAGAGAACCGGCTGCGCCGGAGGCGGCGCGTGCACGCCGTAGTAGAAGACCATGAGCGCGTCCGCGACCTGACGTTCGGCGCCGTCTGAGGGCCGGTTCAGCACCTTCCCGTCGAAGGCCATCGTCGTCGAGCCGCCCGCATCGAGCGCCGAGGCCGTCGTCGCGCCCAGGCGGACCATGGTCTGGGCGAGCTCGAAGTTGGTCATGCCCGTGCTGTAGCCCGGGCTCCGCCCGTCCACGGCGATGAGGAGAATGCGCCCGTCCGCGCGCTGACCGACGGCCGTTCGCGGATGGCGAAGCGAGAGCTGGCTGCTCGTGAAGTCCTCGAGCGCCCGGTAGACCGGCCGGCCGTTGCGGACGATGACAGGGCCTCCTCCGATCGCGTCGGTGACGCCGCCCCACTGGGGCCGAAGGAACAGGCGCGCCGTGACCGCCTGCCCGACCGGCGCCTCCGCCGCGAGCCGTCCGGCCGAGGCGCCGCTGCCGACGAGCACCGCGCCGCTTCGCGGGATCGGCGTGCCGCCGCCGGGCTTCGCGCTCGTGACCGCTCCGGTCAGCTCCGTTTCCGGCGCGGAGGGCGGGAACGGGTCGATGGTGACCTCGACGGTGCCCTGGGCGGCAGGTGTCGTCGCTCCCCACGCAGGCGTGAAGAGGGAGGCGCCCTCGGCGCCCGGCCGCTGGTTGATGCGGCCGAGCGGACGACGCTGACTCAAGCCCTGCCACGTCGCGAGCATGGCAACGCGCTCGACGAGCAGCCGCCCGTCGTCGGTGACGCCGACGCTCGAGCGCAGGGGGTGCGGCTGTGTCCGCAGGACGCCGGACTCCATGAAGATCCCGCTCGGCAGGCCCTCGTTCCAGGTGAAGAGGTCGCCGTTGACGCCGCCGACCGTCGCGGTCGACGAGACCCGGCGTTCCATCGAGCTGACAGTCTCACGGCCGAGGACGGTGTTGTTCGAGAGCACCGGCCGCAGCGCGTACAGGCCGCCGGGCTTCGGCGCCGTCATCACGTGGACGACCTCCGGCCCGTGCGGCGTGAACCAGAGCTGGCGCTCGTAGGTGACGCCGGGCATGAGCATCACGCGCCCGGCCGTCGCCGACGGCGCGAAGACACACGCGAGGAGCACTGCGATGAGGACTCTGCGGAGCACGACCCGCGCAGGACCGTAGCGAAAGGCCCAGCCGGACTGCGCAGGCTTTACATCTCTCGAACGAGGATCGCGGTCAGCGGCGGCCCACGACGAGGTTGACGCGAGCCCCGCGAGGGCGCGTCCATCCCGGCCCGGGGTTCTGTGCGATGACGCGGCCCACGCGTCTCGAGCGGGCACGGCGGACCCGGCCGACCGAGCAGTTCGCCCTGCGGATCCTCTGCCGCGCCGCTGCGAGCCGCAGGCCGATCACCCTCGGCACCACGCAGCGGGGCGGGGGCGGCGGAGGTGGAGGTGGAGGTGGAGGTGGAGGTGGAGGTGGAGGTGGAGGTGGAGGAGGCGGTGGTGGTGGTGGTGGAGGAGGAGGTGAAGGAGGAGGTGGAGGTGGCGGCTGGGGAGGCGGAGGTGGAGGTGGCGGCGCGGGCGGGGGCGGAGGAGGTGGAGCAGGTGGGGACGGAGGCGGCGGAGGTGGAGGTGGAGGCGGCGGGCCCGTCGTGCCGCGCAGGCGGTAGACCTGGTCGGGGCTGGGCTCTTGGATGCAGGTCCTCCTTCGCGTCCAGTTGATGCAGCCGGTGTCGAACCCGTTGTCGGGGTTCCGCCAGGCCGCCCCATTGTTCGACTGCACCGTCCGCACCGTCCAGCCCCACTGGCCGGCCGGGTTGAAGTTCTGCCGCGCCCGCACCGCGACCCAATATGTGCCGGCGGCACTGATCGAGACGGCGCTCGGGATCGAGATCACGAAGTCGCCGCCCGAGCCACTGTACGACTGGCTCATCCGGCAGGCGAGGAGCGTGTCCGGCAGTGTGGTGGTTGCGTTGTTCGTGTAGAAGCAGACGTGGGCCGACTCGGCCGGGCCCGGCCCGTTGTAGTAGATGCCGTCGACGTCGACGCCGCTGATGTTCCAGGCGGCGCCGGCCGGCTTAAAGAAGTCGTCGGCCAGCTCGCCGTCGTACTGGCCGAACGAGTCCTCGAAGTCCTGCGAGCTGACCGCGGTCGTGCCCTGATTGTCGTACTGGTCCCAGAGAGTATCGGGGGGAGGCGGGGGAGGTGGAGGCGGGGGCGGCGGGGGCGGCGGGGGAGGCGGCGGGGGTGGTGGTGGGGGCGGCGGGGGCGGCGGGGGCCCCGTCGTTCCGCGGAGGCGGTAGACCTGGTCGGGGTCCGGGAAGGACGGGGCGCAGGCCGTTCTGCGCGTCCACTCCACGCAGCCCGTGCCGTATCCGTTGCCGGGGTTGCGCCAGGCGGCGCCCGCGTACCTCTGCACCGCCCGCATCCACCAGTACCACCGGCCGCCGTAGAAGTCCCGTCGCGCCTGCACCGAGACCCAGTACGCGCCGGGGTCGGGGATCGGCACCGGGGGGTCGATCGTGACGACGAAGTTCGAGTCCCCGCCGGTGTTCGACTGAAACAGCCGCTCGGCGATGAGCGCCCCGGGTAGGTTGTCGGCCGAGTTCGCATAGAAGCGGACGTGGACCGACTCTGGCGGGCTCGGCCCGCCAGAGGTGGCGCCGTTGACGTCGACGCCCGTGATGTTCCAGTTGACTGCTCCCTTCACGAAGTCATCTGCCGCCTCGGCGTCGTACGCGTCGAACGACGGCTCGAAGTCCTGCGAGGCGATCCCGTTCGCGCCCGCGTTGTTGTACTGGTTGAAGAGCACGGGCGGTCCCGGCGGAGGTGGCGGTGGCGGCGGCGAAGGCGGCGGCGGGGACCTCGGGAGCGGTGGGGCAGTCGAGATCAGGATCCCATCCGGGTCGAGCACGTTCCCCGCCGGGCTTACGCGCGTGCCGTAGATGTCGGCATCGGTGTCCCAGCGGTCATCCGTCCAGGCGACGAGGGAGTTCGTGCCGTCGAAAGCGAGCGCAGGCGTACGCTGGTCTTCGGACGCGGCCGAGATCGGAATACCGCCGGGGTCGAGGACGGTCCCTGCCGGGCTTACGCGCGCGCCGTAGACGTCGGTACTCCACCAGCTCGAGTTGCGGTCGTCGGTCCAGGCGACGAGGTAGTTCGTGCCGTCGAAGGCGAGGGCTGCCTCGACCTGCTCGCTCTCCAGGCTGGAGATGGCGATCCCTTGGGGGTCGAGGACGGTCCCCGCGGGGCTCACACGCGCGCCGTAGACGTCGGTGTCCACGTGCGAACGGACGTCCGCCCACGCGACGAGGTAGTTCGTGCCGTCGAAGGCGAGCGCGGGATCCCGCTGGATGCTAGGCGCGGTCGAGATCGCGATGCCGCCCGGGTCGAGGACCGTCCCCGCCGGGCTTACGCGCGTGCCGTAGACATCATTATTGGCGAAGCCGGCACGCATGTCCTCCCAGGCCACGAGGTAGGTCGTGCCGTCGAAGGCGACGGCAGGATCGGATTGGGTGTTCGTGGCGGTCGAGATCGCGATCCCGCCGGGATCGAGCACGGCGCCGTCTTCAGGGCGCACCCGCGCGCCGTAGATGTCGTAGCTCGTGCCCGAGCGGCGGTCGTACCAGGCGACGAGGTAGTTGGTGCCGTCGAAAGCGAGCCTGGGCCGCAGTTGGTCGTTGGGTGCCCTCGAGATCGCAATCCCGCCCGGATCGAGCACCACCCCCGCCGGGCTGACGCGGGCGCCGGAGATGTCCCAGTAGTTGGAACGGTAGTCCTGCCAGACGACCAGGTAGTTCGAGCCGTCGAAGGCGAGCTGAGGATACTCCGGGCTCGATGCGCTGGAGATCGCGATGCCGCCCGGATCGAGCACGCCGCCGGTCGGGCTCATGCGTGCGCCGTTGATCCTGGCATAGGCTCCCCAGGCGATGAGGTAGTTCGTGCCGTCGAATGCGAGCGTGGGGTTCGCCTGGCTTCCCGGCGCCGGTTCCGAGCGCGGTTCGGAGGGTTCGGGGCTCACAACTTCCTCACTCGAGAGCGGGTCGGCCGCGCCGCGCACCGGTGTGGCGCTCAGAGCGAGCGTGACAAGAACGCCCACGAGGAAGCTGGCCCTGAGTCTCGCGAGCTGAAGTGCGCCGTTCGTGGCTCCCTTTCGCCGGGATTATGAACCGGGCGGCTCGGTAGTTCTAGACCTCGACCTCGCGGTACAGCGAACGAGCTGACCGTTACCGGCGTCCGACGACCAGGTTGACCCTGGCCCCGCGAGGTCGCGTGACGCCTGCCCGCGGGCTCTGGCGAATGACGCGGCCCACGCGCCTCGAGCGCGAACGGCGGATGCGTCCGACCGAGCAGTTCGCGCGGCCGATCCGGGTCCGCGCCGCTGCGAGGCGCAGCCCTATCACTCGCGGGACGCGGCACCGAACCGGCGGGGGCGGAGGAGGCGGAGGAGGCGGAGGCGGAGGCGGAGGCGGAGGAGGCGGAGGGGGCGGAGGCGGGGGCGGTGGGGGCGGAGGCGGTGGGGGCGGAGGCGGTGGGGGTGGTCCTGGCGGGGGCGGAGACGGCGGAGTGGTTGAGATCAAGATGCCGCTGGGGTCGAGAACGGTCCCCGCGGAGTTCACCCTGGCGCCGTAGATATCTGACTCACCTATGCGGTCGTCCTGCCACACAACCAGATAGTTCGTCCCGTCAAAGGCGACCTTGGCGCCCCTCTGCTGGTTCGCGGCTTGCGAGACAGGGATCCCGCCGGGATCGAGCACAGTTCCGGCCGGAGTCACGCGGGCTCCGTAAAGATCCGAAGATAAGAAGTCTCCCCAGGCGAGGAGGTAGTTCGGGAGGCCGAACGCGACAGCAGGCGCAAATTGGGCGCCTTGGCCGGTCGCGATCGGAATGCCAGTCTGATCGAGCACCGTCGCCGACGGCGTCACTCGGGCGCCGTATATGTCCTGGCCCATGCCGGACCGGTTGTCTTCCCAGGCAACGAGATAGTTCGTTCCGTCAAAGGCCATAGTGGGCCAGCCCTGTACGTAGGCAGCTGTCGAGATCGGAAAGCCACCCAGCTCCAGGACTTGACCGGCCGGAGTCACGCGCCCTCCGTAGATCTGGATGTCCCCGTGATAGTCCATCCAAGAGACGAGGTAGTTCACTCCGTCGAAGGCCACGGACGGTACGCGCTGGGTGACGCTGTCGAAGGTGAGCATGATTCCGTACCGATCGAGAACTTGTCCCTCGGGACTGACGCGGGTGGCCTTGATCTCTTCGTCGAACGGAGGGTCGATGCGGACCCACCACCAGGCGACCAGGAAGTTCGTCCCGTCGAATGCGATCCCCCCCGGATACTCGCGCGAGATTGTGCCGTCGGTGATCGGTATGCCGGAAGCGTCGAGCACGGTTCCGTCCGGACTCACTCGAGCTCCGTAAGCGTCGGGCGTCCCGTTCCGGTTGTCGGTCCAAACGACGAGGTAGTTCGTCCCGTTGAACGCAACTTCGGGTGAGCCCTGCACCGAGCTCGCGATCGAGATGGGGAAGCCGCCGGGGTCGAGCACCTCGCCCTGCGGCGTGACACGCGCGCCGTAGATGTCGGCCGGTCCGGCGCGTGCGTCGTCCCAGACGACGAGATAGTTCACACCGTCGAACGCGACCGCGGGGTCTTCCTGGCTACCGGGAGCGACCGGAGCGGACCCAACGGCGGTTCCACGCCCGCCAAATCCGACCGCAGCGGCAAGGAGAACCACAAGCGCAGATACGTACGCCCCCCAGCGGAGTCGCTGGCTCATCGTCCTCCCTCCGACGAAGACGGGTCGGTTCTAACACTGTGCGCCGGAAAAGGGAAGAGCTAGGACCAGACCTTGACGTCGCGGTACAGGGTGTCCCGCTGCACCGGCGTCTTGCCGAGCGCCTTGATCGCCCGCAAGAAGTCGTCCGTCGACGCGCGATGAGTCGTCCCGGCCGCCGAGACGACGTTCTCCTCGATCATCACCGAGCCGAGGTCGTCGGCGCCGAAGCCGAGTGCGACCTGGCCGACCTTCATCCCCTGCGTCACCCAGGACGACTGGATGTGGTCGACGTTGTCGAGGTAGATGCGGCTCACGGCCTGCGTGAGCAGGTACTCGACCGAGGTCGGATAGTGCGTGACGAGCGGCGCGAGGCGAGTGCCCTCGGGCTGGAACGTCCAGGAGATGAAGGCGCGGAACCCGTGCGTCTCGTCCTGGAGCTCACGGATCCGCCGCATGTGCTCGATGCGCTCGGCGAGCGTCTCGACGTGGCCGTACATCATCGTCGCCGTCGTCGACATGCCGAGCCGGTGCGCGTGGCGCATGACGTCGAGCCACTCGCCCGAGCGCGTCTTCTTGGGGGCAATGATGTCGCGGACGCGGTCGACGAGGACCTCGGCGCCGCCGCCGGGAATCGAGTCGAGCCCCGCGTCGCGCAGGCGCGAGAGGGTCTCCCAGATCGTCAGCTTGGAGCGGCGCGCGACGTGCTGGATCTCGGGCGGCGAGAGCGCGTGCAGGTGCACCTTGTAGCGGGACTTGATCGAGCGGAAGAGGTCCTCGTAGTAGTCGATCCCGAGGTCGGGGTGGTGCCCGCCCTGCATGAGGACGCCGGTGCCGCCGATCGCAAGGGTCTCCTCGATCTTCTTGAAGATGACCGTCTTGGGGAGCAGGTAGCCCTCTGCGCGGTCGCCGGGGCGGCGGTAGAAGGCGCAGAAGTCGCAGTCGGTGACGCAGACGTTCGTGTAGTTGACGTTGCGGTCGATGATGAAGGTGATGCGGCCGGGATCGGTCTTGCGGCCCCGCAGTGTGTCGGCCGCCTTGCCGATCGGGACGAGCTCCTTCGACTCGAGCAGCGTCAGCGCCTCGGCGTCGGTGATCCGCTCGCCGTCGAGCGCGCGATCCAGAATGGATCGCACTCGCAATCCGGTGCCCGACTTCAGTCTGGCTTCGGCGTGCTCTTTGACCTGGCCGACGCCGTTCCTCATGCGGGCACGGCCTCTCCATGGACGAAGCGGAGATCGGGCACCCGATCCAGCTCGCCGGCGCCGCGCGCAAGTTCGAGGAAGGTGAAGAGCGCGGCGCGCTCGCGCGGCCCGAAGCGGTAGCGCAGCTTCTCGAAGTAGCGCGCCAGGAAGCCGGCGGGATAGCCGTAGCGCTCGCTCGCCTCCCGCGCGAGAAGCTCCGGCTCCGCGCGCGCCTGCCGCACGGAGGCGACGAGCGCGTCCTCGAGCTCCCCGATCCCCTCCGGCGGTGGGTCGGCGCAGGCCCACACGGCGAAGACCATCGGCAGCCCGGTCCGCTCGGTCCACAGCCGCCCTAGATCGTGATGGGGGGTCGGATCCTCGAAGGCGCTCCGCAGCGCCGCGTCGCCGATCAGGAGCTTCGCGTCCGCTTCCTGGCCGAGCGGAACCTGCTTCGCCTCCGGGAGCAGGACGCGCGCGAGGACGGCCGACGTCGCGCTCTCCGGTGTGACCCCCAGGCGCCTGATCTGCTCGAGCGGCTTCCGGGAGATGAGCTGGATCGAGTCGACGGCTCCCTCCGACGAGACGCAGAGCCGAGGCAGGAGTCTGAGCCGCTTGGCGTTCCGAGCCCACTCGATCGACGGGATCGGCGCGACGTCGACCTCGCCCGCGAGCAGCGCGCGCGCGAGCTCCGTCGGCACGCCGACGACTTCCTCCACGTCCGCCTTGAGCCGGTGGAAGACCGGCGCCATGTTCACGTAGCTGATGCGCCCCAGACGAATCACGCCAGGCCCCTCCCGGCTTTCCAGACTTCCCTCCGCACCTGGTGCAGCCAGATCCTCGGACTCAATCCGTCGCCATAGGTCCAATAGTTGGCGCCTAACTCGTCAAACACTCGCTCAAGTTCCGCTTCGTATAAGCGTTGCTCGAGAAGCCAGTTCAGTTCACGCCGAACGTCTTCCAAGTCAGACGAACTCGACTCAGTAATCGCAGCTGCCAGCGCCTTGTCGGGACTCTTGTAGTCGAGATACCAGTCCTCGTGAAAATAGCCCGCCAGGAACTCGAAGAGATTAGGCAAGGCCTCGTTCGCAGGACGGCCGAGTGGATGATCCTCCGTCGTCACCACCGGCGGATCTCGTTGTACAGCGTGTCGCGTTGCACGGGTACCCGCCCCGCCTCCTGGATCACCCGCACGAGCTCCTCGATCTTCTGCTCGGTCTCGGTTCTCGCGCCCGCCGCGTGGAAGATCTCCTCGCGCACGACCGTCCCTTGGACATCGTTCGCGCCGAAGTGGAGTGCGATCTGCGTGAGCGGCAGGCCCATCATGATCCAGTAGGCCTTCACGTTCGGCACGTTGTCCAGGAGCAGCCGTGAGACGGCGATCATCTTCAGGTCGTCCGAGCCCGCGGTGTGCTTCCAGCCGCGCCGCTCGAAGACCGTGTTCTCCGGGTGGAACGCGAGCGGGATGAAGGCGAGGAAGCCGCCGGTCTCGTCCTGGAGCTCGCGGAGCCGCAGCAGGTGGTCGACCCGCTCCTCGTAGGTCTCGACGTGCCCGTAGAGGATCGTGCAGTGCGTCGGGATGCCGAGCCGGTGCGCGGTGCGGTGGACGTGGAACCAGTTGTCTGGGTGCTCCTTGCCGGGCGCGACGAGTCGGCGCACACGGTCGGCGAAGACCTCGGCGCCCCCGCCCGGCAGTGAGCCGAGGCCCGCGTCGCGAAGCGCGCCCAGCACCTCCTCGTGCGTGAGCCCGGAGAGCGTCGTCATGTGGTGGATCTCGCTCGCCGTGAAGAGCTTCAGGTGCACGTCCGGCATCGCCTCGTGCAGCTGCCGGACGATCTCGACGTAGTAGTCGAAGCCGACGTGCGGGCTCTCGCCGCCGACCATGTGGATCTCGGTGAAGCCGGTCAGCTCGCGCTGGCGAAGTGCGTCCTCGACGAGCTCCTCGGGCGTGTGGGTGTACGCGCTCTCCTGATGCTGCGTGACGGCGAAAGCGCAGAACTTGCACTTCACGCGGCAGACGTTCGTCTGGTTCAGGTACAGGTTCTGGACGAAGTAGACCTCGTCGCCCCCACCGCGCACACGACGCGCGAGATCGGCCAGCTCTCCGAGCCCGAGCAGGTCGTCCGACTCCACCAGCGCGAGCCCGTCCTCGAGATCGAGCCGCTCGCCGGCCTCGACCTTCTCGCGGACCGGCTCGAGCGTGGACGTTCGATCGAGAACGGCTACCGGGAGGGGCACTACCCCGTCCTTTCGACGACCGCGTCCGCGATCGCCTCGAGCTCGTCGCGCGCCTCGACTCCGGCGAGGCTCTCCCGCGCCCACCCGGCGTACTCGCGCGCGATCTCCAGGGCACGCTCGATCGCCCCGCTCGCGCCGACCCGGAGCAGCGCGCCTTCGAGCGGCCCGCCGGCCAGCGCGTGCCTCACGACCTCGTCCTGGCGCGCAGCGAGGAGGAGGGGCAGGGTCGGGATCCCCTCGCGAAGATCGGCGCCCGGGATCTTGCCCGTCTCGAGGGTCTCGCCGACGCAGTCGAGGCAGTCGTCGACGATCTGGAAGGCGATGCCGAGGGCGAGCCCGAACGCGCCGAGCTGTGGGCTCGGCCTGCTGAGGACGCAGGCCGCCTCGAGCAGTCTCCCCGTCTTCAGCGTGCAGCGCTCGACGTAATCCTCGATGCCCGTATCGGGCCGGTGCCGCTGCCCCCACTCGAGCGCTTCTCCCCGGACCAGCATGAGCGTCGTCTCGGCAAGGACGGACACTGCGCGGAGATCGCCGGTGGCGGCAAGCTCCGCAAAGGCGCGGGCGAAGAGGTAGTCACCCGCAGCGGTCGCGGCCTCCGGCCCGTGTGCGGACCACGCCGACGCGCGCCCTCGCCGGACCTCGGCGCCGTCGATGACGTCGTCGTGGACGAGGCTCGCGACGTGCACTAGCTCGACGGCGACGCCGGCCTCGAGCGACGGCTCTCGTCCCGGCGGCGTCGTCAGAAAGACGAGCAGCGGGCGCAGACGCTTCCCGCCCGCGGAGAGCGCCTCCGCGCCGATCTCGGCAGCCCGCCCCGGCCTCGCCGCGACTGCCTCGACGAGCCGCTCCTCGACCTCGTCGAGGTACGCGTCGAGCCCCGGCGCAGCTCTGACGGTTGCTATGGCGCTCACCGGGCGACCCCCGTGTGCAGGGCGACGATGCCGCCGGCGAAAAGGCGCCAGCGGATCTCGGCGAAGCCGGCCTCGCTCATCAGCCGCGCGAGCCCCTCGGGGTCGGCGAAGCGGCGGACGCTCGCGGGCAGGTACGAGTACGCCGAGCCACCGGGCAGCACCTTCCCGGCCAGCGGGATGACGCCGTCGAACCAGAAGCGGTAGAAGGGCGCGAGCGCCCCGCGTGGGCGGGTGATCTCGAGGATCGCGAGCCTTCCGCCCGGTCGCAGCACGCGTCGCAGCTCCGCGAGCCCGCGCTCGGCGTTCGGAAGGTTGCGGAGGCCGAAGCCCACCGTCGCCGCGTCGTAGTAGCCGTCTGCGAACGGAAGCCCGAGTGCGTCGCCCTCGAGCCACTCGACGTCAGTGGACTTTCGACGCGCGCGCCGGAGCATCGGCTCGGAGAAGTCGAGCCCCGTGACACGCCCGCCGGCCTCGGCGTCGGCGAGCGCGAGGTCGCCCGTGCCGCAGCAGACGTCGAGCACGCGGTCGCCGGGACGGACGACGGCGGCGGCGGCCCTTCGTCGCCAGTTCTGGTCGAGCCCGGCTGTCATCAGCCGGTTCATCGGATCGTAGACCGGGGCTATCCGGTCGAACATCTTCCGGACGCCTTCGGGAGGAAGCGTCCCGGTCTGCGCAGCTGGGCTCATCCTTTGCCCACCGGCGTAGCGAGTCCGGACACGGCCGGTGCCTGGCACCGGACGGGACTGCTTGGGACGAGTCTCACTCCTCGCCCCACGGCTTGACGAGGGTGCTGTCGAGGCCGAGCTGGGCTAGACAGCGGCCGGCGACGAAGTCGACGAGGTCGTCGATCGTCTCGGCACCGTGGTAGAAGCCGGGCGCGGCGAAGAGGATGACCGCGCCGGCCTGGCGGAGCTTGAGCAGGTTCTCGAGGTGGATCGTCGAGAGCGGCGTCTCGCGGGGGACGAGGACGAGCTTGCGCCCCTCCTTCAGAGCGACCCCGGCGGCGCGGTGCACGAGATTCGCCTCGCCGCCGGTCGCGATCGTGCCCGCGGTCGCCATCGAGCAGGGGCAGACGACGTACCCGTCGACGCGCGCGGAGCCGCTCGCGTAGAGGGCCGAGTAGTCGTGCGGGTCGAAGACCGTCACGGCATCCCCGGCGCGCTCGGTGAAGCGGGCGAGCACTTCGTCGCGCGGAAGGCGCGGGTCGCCGTAGAGCTCGGTCGCGAGCACCTCGACGCCGGCCACCGATGCGCAGACCCCGATCTCGCATTCGGCAGCCGCGAGCGACTCGACCAGGCGCGCGGCGTACGACGCCCCCGAGGCGCCGGTGATGCCTAGGAACACGCGCACTACTTCGGGCCCTTGGAGGCGTCGAGGAAGGTGCCGAGCGCTTTGAGGTTGTCCGCGCCGAGGTCGTCGAACTTCGGCATGACGGTGTTGCCGAACTTCGACGGGTCGCTGATGTAGGTGGCGAACCCCTGCACGCCCCGGGGGCTGGTCTTCCCGATTTCCTGGAGGTCGGGCGCGCCCACGTTCGAGGTCCCGTCCCCGAGGTACGTGTGGCAGTTCGCGCAGCCGGAGAGAGCGAAGATCCTTGCGCCTTCGAGCGCCACCTTGTTCCCCGTAAAGCCCTCCTTTGCCGCCCACTCAAAACGCTTCCCGACGAGCTCGCTGCCGAGAGACTCCTTCGCGGTTGCACCCTTGTAGGTCAGCGTCCCCATCGAGATCACGGTCAGGATCGCCGCGACGACCGCGACGGGCCTACGCAGGATGCGCCGCTCCCGCCGCAGGTCGATGAACGGCAGCGCGAGCAGCAGCAGCATGGCGAGCGTCGGGATTCCGACTGTGCCGAGAATCACCGAGTCGGGCCACTTGAAGATCCGGAGCAGGTAGAAGAGGAAGTAGAAGTACCAGTCGGGCCTCGGAACGAAGCTCGTCGTCCCCGGGTCCGCCTTATTGTCGTAGAGCTTGCCGAGCCAGCCGGAATCGCTGTCCGTCGTGCCCTCGTCGGCGGTGAACTTCCAGATGCACGTGAGGGCGACGATCACCGATACGACGAGGAGGCTCATCATCGTGTCGTGGAACATCGCGTACGGGTAGAACGGCTTGCCCCGCTCGTGGACGTCCTCCTTGTAGCGCCGGTGCTGCTCCCGCCGCTCCTCCAGCCGCCGGTTCATCGGGCGCGCCCCCCTCTCGGCCCAGGCGAGACGAGCCCTGCCCTCGGCGGCGGCGGCGGCTCAGTCCGCTCGCGGCCCGCGGCATCGGGCGACCACGGCGGCGAGCTGACGCCGAGCCGAACGACGAGATACAGATGAAGGCCGATCAGGCCGATGATCGCCCCGGGCAGGACGAGCATGTGTAGCGCGTAGAAGCGCGCGAGCGTGTCGGGACCGATCTCGGCGCCGCCGCGGAGGATGTCACCCAGGAAAGGCCCGACGAACGGCCCCGTCGCCTGGAGGTTGACGCCCACGACTGTCGCCCAGTACGCCGTCTCGTCCCACGGCAGAAGGTAGCCGAAGAAGCCCTCCAGCATCCCGAGCACGAGGATGAAGACGCCGACGATCCAGTTCAGCTCGCGCGGGTACTTGTAGGCGCCGTACAGGAAGACGCGCCCCATGTGCAGGAACATGAGGATGATGAAGACGCTCGCCCCCCACTTGTGCATGCCGCGGACGAGCCACCCGAGCGTCAGGTCGTCGGTGATGTGGCGGATCGACTCGTACGCGGAGTTCGGGTCCGGCTTGTAGTACATCGCCAGGATCACACCGGTGACCGTCTGCACGAGGAAGGCGGTCAGCGTCGCCGAGCCGAGCGTGTGGCCCCAGCTGATGTCGCCCGGGACCTTGCGGAAGAGGAAGTAGCGAACGCCCCCGACGAGGCCGGAGCGCTCCTCGAGCCACTCGAGAGGGTAGAGCGCCATGCGCAGGAGCTGCTCGCGGCGGGCTGAGCGGCGGCGCGCCATCAGCGGGGCGGCTGGACCGGGTAGAGCCACGCCTCGGGGCCGTCGATGTGCTGGCCCGGGCCCGCGAGCTCGTACTTGCGGATCCTGGCGTCGGCCCCCGTCCCGTTGACGTCCGAGACCGAGTACGTCTTGCCGAGGAGAAGGCGCCCGTCCTTGATCCGGAACTCGTAGCGGTCGAGCGCACGCACGGGCGGCCCGGCCGTGCGATTGCCCTCCGTGTCGTACTGACCGCCGTGGCAGGGGCACCCGAAGCCGACCGCGCCCGCGGTCGGAATCCGGTCGACCTCGACGCCGTTGCGCCGCTCGACCTTCTTCTGCTCGTCGAGCGGCAGTCCGTTCACCTGCACCGGGCAGCCGAGGTGGACGCAGCGGTTCGAGACGATCGTGAAGCTCGGCGTGCCGTCGAGCAGGCCGTTGTTGCGGATGTAGGCCGTGCGGCGCGAGACCTCGCCCTCCTCCGGCTTGAGCAGAAAGGTCGTGATCACGAACTTGTTCTCGGGGAAGTCGTCGATCGCCCCGACGTCGATCTCGTCGTGGCCCTGCCCGATGAAGGGCGGGAGAATGGTGAAGCCGAGAACGGGGACGGTGACGATGCCGCCGATGAGCCCGCCGACGCCTAGCGTGGCGCCCTCGAGGAACTTGTTGCGGGGGAAGCGCACGATCTCGCCTTCGCCCGGCTCGGGGATCGTGGGGCCGGTCGCGTACGTCGGGGGCGGGGGAGCCGTGGGCTCGGGCACCGGCGGCGCCGGCTCGCCGCGATACTCGCGCGTGACGTCCCGGATCCAGAGGAAGCCGAAGATGGCCGCCAGCGCAACGCCGAGGGCGACGACGAGCCAGTTGAGAATCAGCCCGACGAGGAGGCAGGCGATGCCGACCGCGAAGCCGACCGGCCAGAGGGTCGGCGACGGGCCGTGCGGGCTCTCGTCTCCGCGGTGCGGATCCACGTCCTAGGGCGGATTCAATCGCTCGCCGGAAGCCCCGTCAACGACGTAGCAATTGCCGCAACGGGCGCCGACGCCGGGTCAGGCCGCCGTTGGCCCCCTCCGCGTCGGCCTCGATGCCGTATTCGGCCCAGCGACGATCGACGAGGGAGCGCACCTCGTCGCTCATGACGATCTCCTCGGGCCACTCGCGCGTCCCCTCGGCGAGGCCCTTGTGCGTCGCGTCGATGCCCATCTTGCCGCCGTAGAACTGGCGGGTCGGCGCGTGGTCGAGGTGGTCGAGCGGGCCCTCGCTGAGCAGGACGTCGCGCTTCGGATCGACGTTGGCGGTCACGCGGAAGAAGACCTCGTCGTAGTCGTGAACGTCGACCCACTCGTCGACGACGACGACCGACTTCGCCAGGCTGAGCAGGCCGAGGCCCCAGATCGCGTGCATCACCTTCTGCGCCTGGCCCGGGAAGCTCTTCCGGATCGAGACGATGACGCAGTTGTGGAAGGCGCCGGCGACCGGAAGGTCGTAGTCGACGATCTCGGGCACGCTCATCCGGACCGCGGGCAGGAAGATGCGCTCTGTGGCCTTGCCGAGCCAGGCGTCCTCAGCAGGGGGCTTGCCGACGACGATCGACGGGTAGATCGCGTCCTCGCGCATCGTCATCGCCGTCACGTGGAAGACCGGGAACGGCTCTGCGTGCGAGTAGTAGCCCGTGTGGTCGCCGAAGGGCCCCTCGAGCGCGAGGTCGTCCGTCTGGACGTAGCCCTCGAGGACGATCTCCGCGTTCGCGGGCACCAGCACGTCGATCGTCTCGCACCTCACGAGCTCCACAGGCTCGCCGCGCAGGAAGCCGGCGAGCATCAGCTCGTCGACGTGCTTCGGCAGCGGGGCCGATGCGGTGTAGGTCGTCACCGGGTCGAGGCCGAGCGCGACAGCGACGTCGAGGCGGCCGTCGGTTGCCAGGTAGTCCATCCGCCCGTCCTTGTGGATCTGCCAGTGCATCGCCGTCGAGCGGCGATCGAGCTTCTGCATCCGGTACATGCCGACGTTGCGCGTGCCCGTCTTCGGATCGTGCGTGATGACGGCCGGCAGGGTGATGAACGGGGCGGGATCGCCCGGCCAGCAGTGCTGGATGGGGAGCAGGTCGAGATCGACGTCGTCGCCCTGGAGCACGACGTCGTGGTGGGCCGCGCCGCGGACCGTCTTGGGCATCGAGTCGGCGATCGACTTCAGCTTCTTCAGGCCGCGCACCTTCTCGGCGAGCCCCTGCGGAGGCTGCATCTCGAGCACGTCCTCGAGCTTGCGCGCCGCATCGTCGAGCCGCTCGACCCCGAGCGCCAGGCACATGCGCCGCTCGGTCCCGAACTGGTTGATGAGCAAGGGGTGGGCGGCGCCTTTGGGATGCTCGAAGAGGAGAGCCGGCCCACGGGCCTTGACGACCCGGTCGGTGATCTCGGTTATCTCGAGGCGGGGGTCGGCTTCGGCCGCGACCCGGACGAGCTCGCCCTCGTCTTCGAGCAGGCGGATCCACTCGCGCAGGTCGGCCGGCGGGGCCATCGAGGTCAGTCTACGTCTGCCAACGCGAGGGACACCGCCTCGCCGAAGGACAGCGAGCGGCCCTCCGCGAGGCACGCATCGAAGCGGTCTGGCCCGAGCCGTGAGTCCAGCTCGTGAGCGGTCCTCGCCTTCGTCGATTCGGCGTACGGCTCCAGCTTGAGATGAATCTCCTCGCCCAGCGCGTCGGCCGCCCCGAGCAGCCTCGCTGCTCGCTCGAGCCCTTCCTCGGCCGCGGAGACGCTGGCGAGCCCGACCAGGCAATAGTCGACGTCCTCCTTCCAGCCGAGCTCGACGCACATGCGCAGCGATTCCTCGAACAGCTCTTGGGCTTCCTCGTGGCGGGACTGCCCTATCGCTACGAACCCGAGATCGCAGAGGCCGTTTGCGGCGTGTCCCTCCTGCTCGTGCTTCCGGGCGAGAGCCAGTCCCGCCTCGATCTGCCTTCTCGCCTCGTCGTACTGACCCTGGTCGAGTGCGAGCAGTCCGAGGTTGTGCAGCGAGCTCTGCAGCTCGAAGTCGTCTCCGAGCTCCACGCGCAGCGACTTGCTTTCCTCGTAGAGCGCTCTTGCTTCCTCATGCCTCCTCTCGCCGGCTGCGACGATACCCAGGACGTTGAGGGCGTTTGCGAGGCCGCGAGTGTGACCGGCTGCGCGGCTGCCGGCTGCGGCTTCTTGGGCGAGTGAGCGAGCGGCGCCGCGGTCCCCCTGCTTGTGCGCCATCATCGCGGCCCACCTGAGCGCGTGGCCGCGAAGATCTGCGGGTGCTTCCGGATCCCTCGCGAGAGCCTCGGCGACCCGGCTCCGTCCTTCGTCCAGATAGCTGCGCGCATGCCAGAAGCTCGACAGCGCTGCGGCGAGTCGCAACTCGAGTCTCGGGTCATCGAGATCGCGAGCCCACTGGAGCGCTGCTCGGCAATTGTCGTGCTCCAACTCGAGACGCTCGAGCCACATCACTGCTCGCTGATTGAACTCGAGGTCCTTCGCTGCCTCCTCTGCGAGCGCCAGGAAGAAGTCGAAATGGCGCCGCCGGATCCGATCCAGCTCGCCGCCTGCGTCGAGCCGCTCGATTGCGTACTCGCGGATCGTCTCGAGCATCGTGAAGCGGTCTTCCGCATGCCGGACGAGGTTCTTCTCGACGAGCGAACCGAGCGTATTTAGGCTCGCTTCGCAGATCGTCTCCCCAGCTTCGAGCGCGAAGCTCGCCGGGAACACCGCGAGCCGCGAGAACAGCTCCTGCTCGGCCTCGTCGAGCAGCTCGTAGCTCCAGGCGATTGTGTCTCGGAGCGTGCGTTGCCGATCCGGCAGATCGCGGGCGCCCCCCGTCAGGACGGTAAGCCGCTGCTCGAGCCGCTCCAGGAGCTTTCCCGGGGAGAGGACCTTCGCCCGCGCCGCGGCCAGCTCGATCGCCAGCGGAAGACGATCGAGGCGTCGGCAGATCTCGGCCACAGCGGCCGCGTCGCCGTTCACGAGGAAGCTGGGCTCGGTGGCCTGGGCGCGCGCGCAGAACAGCGCGACTGCGTCCGCCTCGGCGAGCTCCGGCACCGGAAACTCCCGCTCGCCGGAAACACGAAGTGGCGCGCGGCTGGCTACGAGAGCTTTCAGCGAAGGCGCCCCGCGCAGTACCTCGATCACTTGCGGAGCGGCCTCCAGCACGTGCTCGAGGTTGTCGAGGACGAGGATGAGCCGCTTCTGGCGGAGGAAGTCTTCGACGCGCTCCTCGACCGAGAGGCCTGCGACCTCCTTGACCCCGAGTGTCTGCGCAATCGTCGGAAGCACGAGACCCGGGTCGGCGATCGACGCCAGCGCGACGAAGAAGGCGCCGTCGGGGAAGTCCTCGAGCAGGTCGGCTGCCGCCTGGAGCGCGAGGCGCGTCTTGCCGGCGCCGCCAGGGCCTGTCAGCGTGAGCAGCCGAACCTCGGATCGGGCGAGTAGCCCCACGATCTCGGCGAGCTCCCGCTGTCGCCCGATCAGAGGAGTTGGCTGAGGTGGGAGGTTCGTCGGGCGGTTGTCGAGCGTTGAGAGGGGCGGAAAGTCGCGATCGAGCCCCTCGGCGACGAGCTGGAAGATCCGCTGGGGCCGCGTGAGATCCTTCAGCCGGTGCTCGCCGAGGTCGCGTAGGGCGACACTCTCCCCCGGCAAATCCTCGACGAGGTCGCGCGCAGTCTGCGACACGAGCACCTGGCCGCCGTGGCCCGCACTTGCGATCCGGGCGCCTCGGTGGACGTCCATGCCTGCGTAACCCTCGTCCGTCCGGATGGGCTCGCCGGTGTGCACGGCCATCCGCACCCGAATCGGCCCCTCGGCGAGCGAGCGCTGCGCGCCCGCGGCTGCGGCAACCGCACGCTTCGCGCTCGCGAACGCGACGAAGAAGGCGTCGCCCTGGGTGTCGACCTCGACCCCTCCGTGCTGCGCGAACGCCTCGCGGAGCTTCCGGCGGTGCTCGGCGAGCGCGTCGGGGTAGTCGTCGCCAAGCTCGTGGAGCAGCCTCGTCGAGCCCTCGATGTCGGTGAAGAGGAAGGTGACGGTGCCCGTCGGTAGGTCGCGCATGGCTGCCAAGTCAAGCGCGCCGCGGAGCGTGCGTCTAGTACCTAGGGCCGGTAGTGCCGGTGGTGCCGGAAATACTTGGCGAGCTCGCCGACGATCGGGACGCTCGCAAAGACAAGGCCCGTGATCAGCATGCCCGTGATGACCTTCTTCCCCTCCGTCGCCGCGTCGGCGAGCCAGAGGGCGGCTGCGAGCACGTCTCCCATCCGCGGCGACTTTAACTGACCCGCAGACGGTGAGCTGCGAGCGCGCGGCCGACGGCGTCGTCACCGGCGACCCCCTCCGCCCGAGCGCGCAGCGTCGAGGGGTCGTCGGTCTCCCGCAGGACGCCCTGTCCGAGCAGCGCCGCCGTCGCCGCCCAGGCCGGCCCGTCGTCTCCCGCCCCCCCTGCCCGCAGCTGCGCGCAGAGCGAGATCAGCTCCCCCATGTCCGCGACCGCTTCGACCGATCCCGTCGCTGCCAGGCGGACGAGGCCGTGCGCGTAGAGGTAGTCGCCGAGGAGGAGGACGGTGTCGCTGTCGGCCGGCGCGAAGAGGCGCGGCCGCCCGTAGTGCACGAGGTAGCCCTCGTAGATCGTCTCGAACGCCAGCGCGAAGCGAGGCTCGCCCAGCGGGGAGAAGACCGGCTCGCGGTCGCGTGCCCCCCTCGGGCGCAGAGCCTGGCGCCAGAGCGAGCCCTCGCGCTCCGCGTCGAGCGCGATCTCCTGCCAGAGATCAAGCTCCGAAGAACTCAGCGGCGGCCTCCACCGTCCTGTCGATCTCCTCGTCGCCATGCGCAAGCGAGACGAAGATGGCCTCGAACTGCGAAGGCGGAACGTAGATGCCGCGCTCGAGCATGTGCCGGAAGTACGCGCCGTACCGCTCGGTGTCGCACTCGGACGCCTCGGCGAGGTTCGCGACTGCAGTCTGGCTCATGAAGAGCGTCGCCATGGCGCCGACTCGCTGCATGACAGCCAGGCCTCTCAGGCCCGCCTCCAGGCGCGCCGCCTTTCGCTCGAGCTCCTCGTAGACAGTCGGCTCGCGCAAGCGGCGCAGCACGGAGATGCCGGCGGCGGTCACAAGTGGGTTCCCCGAGAGCGTTCCGGCCTGGTAGACGTCACCGACCGGCGCGAGCCTGCTCATGACCTCTGCGGAGCCGCCGAATGCGCCGATCGGCATCCCGCCGCCGACGACCTTGCCGAGCACCGTCAGATCCGCGCGCACGCCGAGCCGCTCCTGAGCGCCGCCGCGCGCAATCCGGAAGCCTGTGATCACTTCGTCGAAGACGAGCAGCGCACCCGAGGCGTCGCAGAGATCCCGCAGCGTCTCCAGGAAGCCCGGCGCGGGCGGGACGACTCCCATGTTCCCTGCGACCGGCTCGACGATCACGCACGCCAGCCCCTCGCCGTAGCGCTCGACGGCTTTCGCCGCGGTCTCGATGTCGTTGTACGGGCAGACGACCGTGTCCGCGGTTGCGCCCGCCGGCACCCCGGCCGTCGCCGGCACGCCCAAGGTCGCCGGGCCGGAGCCCGCCTCGGCGAGCAGCGCGTCGGCGTGCCCGTGGTAGCAGCCCGCGAACTTCAGAATCCGGTCGCGCCTGGTCGCTCCCCGGGCGAGCCGAACCGCGCTCATGGCCGCCTCGGTGCCCGAGCTGACCAGCCGCACCTGCTCGATCGAGGGAAACGCGTCGACGATCTCCGCGGCCAGCTCCACCTCACGCTCAGTTGTGGCGCCGAAGGTCGTGCCCTCGTCCGCGGTTTGCTGCACGGCCTCGACCGTTTCCCGATCGGCGTGGCCGAAGATGAGGGGACCGAACGACATCACCCAGTCGACGTAGCGCCCGCCGTCGGCTGTCTTCACGTACGCGCCCTCCCCTCGGCGCACGAAGAGCGGCTCGTCGAGGCCGACGGCCTTCATCGCCCGCACCGGCGAGTTGACGCCGCCTGGAATCAGGCGCGCGGCCTGCCGCGCCAGCTCCGACTTCGATCTCAGAGCCAGGCCGCGAGCTCCTTCGCCCAGTACGAGACGACGAAGTCCGCCCCCGCCCGCTTGACGGCCGTCAGCGACTCGAGCGCGGCCTGCCGCTCGTCGAGCCAGCCGCGCGCCGCGGCCGCCTTCACCATCGCGTACTCGCCGGAGACGTTGTACGCGGCGAGCGGCAGGTCAAAGCGCTCGCGGGCCGCGCGGATCACGTCGAGGTTGGGCATCGCCGGCTTCACCATCAGCACGTCGGCGCCCTCCGCCACATCGAGCTCGCACTCACGAAGAGCCTCGCGCACGTTCGCGGGATCCATCTGGTAGCCGCGCCGGTCGCCGAAAGCTGGTGTGGACTCGGCTGCCTCGCGGAAGGGACCGTAGAAGGCGGAGGCGTATTTGGCGGCGTACGAGACGATGGGCGTCTCGGGGAACCCCGCGTCGTCGAGGGCCGCGCGCAGGGCGGCGACGCGCCCATCCATCATGTCGCTCGGCGCAACGACGTCCGCGCCCGCCTCGGCGTGGCTGACCGCGGCGCGGGCGAGCAGCTCGAGCGTCGCGTCGTTCGCCACCTCGCTGTCCTCGATCACCCCGCAGTGGCCGTGGGAGGTGTACTCGCAAAGGCAGACGTCGGTGACGAGGGCGAGCTCGGGGTACCGCCCGCGCAGCGCCCGCAGGGCGCGTTGGACGATCCCGTCCGGGTCGTACGCGCCGGACGCTTCGTCGTCCTTCTCCTCCGGGATCCCGAAGAGGATGACGGCCGAGATGCCGAGGCCGAGCACCTCCTCGGCCTCGCGTGGCAGATCGTCGACCGAAAAGCGGCCGAGCGCGGGCAGCTCGGCATTCCGCAGCGGAGACGGCGCGACGAAGAGCGGGAAGACGAAGTCGGCGAGGTCGAGCCGCGTCTCGCGGACGAGCGAGCGGAGCGGGCCCGTGCGGCGGAGGCGGCGCAGCCTGGTGGCTGGAAACGTGCTCACGGCGCCACTGTACGGGCTTCGGGCTCCTCTTCCGGCGCCACGGGCTCGAGCGGCCTCGTCTGCTCCACCTCCTCGACCTCGACCGGCACCACCTCCGCCTTCCACTGCTCGAGCTCGATTCTCTCCCCGAAGAACTCCCAGACGGCGCGCACGACGGCGAGCAGGGGAAGCGCGGCCAGGACGCCCGGGAGCCCGTAGAGCTCTGCGCCCGCGAGCAGCCCGAAGATGACGAGCAGCGGGTGCAGCCGCAGCGCGCTCCCCATCACCTTCGGCACGACGACGTGCCCTTCGATCTGGTGGATGCCGAGGAAGAGCAGGAACACCCAGAGCGCCGAGATCGGGTGCACGAAGAGCTCGTAGACGACCGGCGCAGCTCCCCCGAGCCACGGGCCGAGGTAGGGGATCAGCTCGGTGACGGCGACCCACGCTCCGAAGAGGACGGCGTACTTGTCGGCGCCGGGCGCCCAGCCAAGCGTCCCGAGGAGCCAGAGCCCGACACCCGCGCTCGAGCCGATGATCGCCGAGAGCAGAAGCTGGCCGCGCACGTAGCCGGCGACAGCCCGCTCCATCCGGATCACGAGCCCGCTCTGGCCGGGCCGCGGGGGGAAGCGCCGGTCGAGACCGGCCTTCAGGCGGCCCATGTCCAGGAGCATGTAGATCGAGACGACGAGGATCAGCACGAGGCTGAAGACGAGCTGGAAGATCGAGATCGCCGCGCCGCGGACGAAGTCGATCACCTCCGACGTGTACTTCTCGACGTCCTTACCCTTGATGCTGGCGGCGAAGTCGTGGCCCTGCCTGCGGATGTCGATCCGCTCGAGGCCGTGCGTGTCGAGCCACCCCTGGAGCCGGTCGACGTCCTGCTCGAACTCCGTCTGGCTGGTCTGTCCGTGCTCGCTCGTAAGGTAGGTGTCGACTCGATCCGCAGCCGACTGCGTTTGGTCGATGACGACGGCGCCGATGGCGATCGCGACAACGGTCAGCGCGGCGGCAAAGCTCAGGTAGACCATCGCGATTGAGAAGCCGCGCGGGATCCGCAGCCTTTCCAGGGCCCGCACCAACGGGTCGAGCAGGAGCGCGATGAGGGCCGCGACGATGAAGAGGAAGACCGCGTGAAAGACCTTCCCCGCGACGACGAACGCGAGGAGCGCGAGCATGGGCAGGCCGACCAGCTGAATCCAGCGCGGGATCTGAATCGTCGGCGTCCCGCCGGCCATGGGGGCCATCGTACCGCTCAGGTCGCCGCGCTCAGACCGCCCGAATGGGACTGGTCCGCCTTCGAGGACGGAGCGCTTGCCCTGGATAGTCACGAGCTCTGGGAAGAAACCCCGATCCCACCACGGCTCGCGGTGCTACGAAGTCGGGCGTCCGGACGCGCCTTGCAAGACCAGGACACCTCGGTTACGGTGCCCTCCATGCCCTCGCCCCGCGCCCCCGGGCAGGCGCACCGCACGTCGAAAGCTCGAGCCGCAGCGAGACGAAGAGCTCGGCGCATCGCCGGGCTGGTTTTGGCCTCGATCGCACTCGTCGTCACGCTTCTCCTCACCGCCTTCGGCTCCGGCTCGTCCTCGCCCCCCGTCCAGACGCGGCCCGCGCCCGCAAACCGGCTGCTGCCGGCCGGCCAGCCGCGGCCGCAGGTCGTCGCGCTGCGCGGCTCGCTGCGGCTCCAGCTCCCGATCGACCAGAGCCGGGTGACGGCGATCGGCTACCACGCGGCGGGCGGCGGCGCCCTCGCGCTCGAGCCGATCGGGCGGCAGGCGAACGAGGGCCTCTTCGCGCGGGTTGCGCGGAAGCTCTTCGGGGGTGAGGAGCACGGGCTCGCCTACTACCAGCTCGGCGGCGACGAGGGTCCGGCAACCGCCGCCCTCGACGTCGGCGCCGCTCCGGGCACGGACGTCTACTCGCCGGTCGACGGAACAATCGTCGGCATCACTCCCTACAGGCTCCGTGACCAGACCTTCGGCGCACGGATCGACGTCCAGCCGACGGCAGCGCCCGCGCTCGTCGTCCGGCTGACGCACCTCCGGCCGGACCCGGCCCTGACCGTGGGCTCGTCGGTCGCAGCCTCGATCTCGAAGATCGGGACGATCATCGACTTCTCACAGGTCGAGCGGCAGGCCCTCGCCCGCTACACGCAGGACGCGGGGAACCACGTCTCGGCCGAGGTCCACCCCGCAGCGACTCTCGCGATTCCCTGAAGCTTCTCTTCGTCGCTGACGTGAACGGGGCCCCAGGGCGGCGCGCGGTCGAGGAGCGGCTGCCCGGGCTGCGAGAGGAGCTCGACGTAGACTTCTGCGTCGTCAACGGCGAGAACGCGGCCGACGGTCTCGGCATCACGCCAAAGATCGCGGACAAGCTGCTGGGGGCCGGGGCCGACGTGATCACGCTCGGAAACCACGTCTGGCGGCGGCGAGAGATCGTCCCCTACCTCTCGGGCACCGACCGCGTCATCCGGCCCGCGAACCTCTCCGCGCAGTCTCCCGGCCGCGGCCTGACCGTCGCGCCGGCGCGGGACGGCACCCGCGTCGCAGTCGTCAACCTCCTCGGCGACCTCTTTCTCCAGCCCGCCGTGGGGCCGTTCGAGGTGATCGACGACCTCGTCGAGGAGGCCCGTCGCGAGACGCCGGTCGTCCTCGTCGACTTCCACGCGGAGGCGACGAGCGAGAAGGTGGCGATGGCCCGCTGGCTCGACGGGCGCGTGACCGCCGTCTTCGGGACCCACACGCACGTGCAGACGAACGACGCGCGCGTCCAGCCCGGGGGGACGGCGGCGATCACAGACGCAGGCATGACGGGCCCGCACGACTCGGTGATCGGCGTCGTCGCGGAGCTCGCGATCCAACGGCTGCGGACCGGGATGCCGGTCAGGTTCTCGACCGCGGAGGGAGACGTGCGCCTCGAGGGCGCGCTCGTCGAGTGCGACGGCTCAGGCCGCGCGACGAGCTGCGAGGCGGTCCGGGTCTCCGTCCCCTAGCCGCGCACGACGCGTTCGCAGTCCCGGCCAACCTCGTCGCGATCGTTCGAGATGACGGTGTCGATACCCTTCCCGCACCGGACGACATCGCGGCCGGGGCCGCCGGCGAAGAAATCCGGGCCGGAGCCGCCGTAGAGGAAGTCCCTCCCAGCCTCGCCGAGAATACGGTCTGCCCCTGGCCCGCCACCCAACACGTCCGAGCCCGCGCCGCCGCGAATCTGATCGGCGCCGCCCTCGCCAAGCACAACGTCCGGTCCTTCGCCGACGCGAACCACGTCATTCCCTCCCCCGGCGTAAACGTGGTCGGAGCCGGCCGTCCCCCGCAAGCGCTCGGCCCGCCGACCGCCGAGGATGGAGCACGGCGGCCCCGCCGGCGTGACCCCCGCAGCCGTCGGCCGCCAATAGGGCATCGACTCCACGAGGCGGTTCTTAGTGAGATTCGCCGGGGCGGCCCCGTCCGAGCGCATGACGTAGATGTCGCCGTTCCTGTCAAAAGCGATGGCGTTGCCGTCGGGTGACCATGCTGGCGAGCCATCCACCACTTGGCCGGCTGTCAGTTGCCGCTCGTCCGCACCGTCAGCATTGGCCACCCAGACGTACGAGCCCTGTCGTCCGACCGCATCTCGAATGAAGGCGATCTTCAGCCCATTCGGCGACCAGGCCGGGGCGCCCGCGTTCCGGATGAGCTCCCGATCGGTGCCTCCTTCTGAACCGACGACCCGGATCGCGAGGCTTACAAGCGCTTGCGTGAAAGCAATCCTTGTGCCGTCGGGCGACCAGGCCGGATTCCCGAGGCTCCCGGTCGGCCCCAGCTCGCGTCGCTCGGAGCCGTCCGCTTTCATCACCTTGAGTGCTGATCCGTGTAGCCCTTGGGCGAACGCGATCTTCGCGCCGTCAGGGGACCAGGCTGGCGAATAATCGCTCGGCTCTCGAGATATCAACCGGCGAGACCCGCCACCTGCCTCGATCATCCAGATCTGTTCCGTGTCGCCCCCATGCGAAAGGCGGGTGAATGCGATCGTCCGGCCGTCCGGCGACCACGCAGGCTGCACGTCTCGCACGTAGCGCTCGTGGGTCAGGAGGTGCGTTCGCCCGGTTGCGCGATCGAAAACGCAAAGGTGTTCGGCCGGGGTCGAACCGGGGAGGGGATGCTCGACCGAGTAGACCAATTGGTCGTTCGAGGCGCGGTCGGCTCCAGCTTCCCCGCCGGCAAGCTCAGCTACAAAAGCCAAACAGATTGCGGTTATTGCAAGAGTGAATCTGATGCGCGTTCCTTACCCGATTCTTGCTGGGGCCATAGCACGGCAACAAGAGCGATCAGCACGAGGTCACGGCCGAGGACGAGCCACGAGGGCAGCTCGTCGAAGCGCAGGGCGAGGGCCCAGTAGCGGTACGGGAACCAGATCTGCGTGAGGACGAGCGCAAGCGCGAGAAGGGCGGACGCGTAGAGGCCGCGCCGGCCGCGAACAAGCGGGACGACCGGGATCAGCCAAATCAGGAACTGCGGCGAGAACACCTTGCCGAGCGCGACCAAGGCGCAGAGTGCGGCCGCCGCCGCAACGACGAGCCGCTCCCGGCCCGCGGGACCGCGCGCGAAGGCGACCCAGATCGCGACGAGGATGAGCGCCTGCACCGCCGACTGAGCGACGGCCAGGGCGTCCGGAAGCGCGCCCTCCAGGTTCTGCGAGCCGTGGCTCGACCGCATCGTGACGCCGGTCCCGAAGGCGTGGTGCGCGGCGAGGAGGAACCGCGAGGCCTGGTTCCAGAGTCCGTCCCAGACCCCACCCGGTGCCACCGCAACGAACGGCGCGAACGCGGCCGCGACGACTCCCGCGAGAATCCCGCCGCAGACGAGCGCCTCGCGCCTGCCGGCCCTCCGCCAGACGTAAACGAGGGCGAGCGGCGCGAGCACCGCGGGGTAGAGCTTCGCCGCCACGGCCGCTCCAAGCGTGGCGTGCCCGAGGCGCCCACGCCCTGCGACGAGGGCGGCGAGAGAGGCCGCCGTCAGCGCCGCGGGCCAGAGGTCGAAGCGCGAGAGGACGACCGGGCCGAGCGCGAGCGGCGCAAGGGCGACGAAGCCGAGGGCAGCGAGCAGCCGTGCCGACCCCGCGCCGACCGCGAGGAGCGCGAGCGCCACGCAGACGAGCATCGCCTCTC